>JGI24021J15306_10000963_pt1 | contig 25976 bp, 24 predicted proteins | sample Ectturendosymbi1_FD_15306 | JGI IMG/M metagenome (IMG submission 15306) | reverse complement strand
TCACCACGGGTGTGGAAGCATTGACAGGCAAAACTTTTATGACTGGCGGTCGTTGAGATGTGTCGTTGACTGGCTTCAGGGTTGCAACGTAGCTGTCAACAGGGTCAGGTGATGGTACGATAATAACATTGAGTGTTGCATTAGCATCTGGTTGTACGAAGAGTGCTTGTGGCGGTAATGGTAATCCTGCAAATACACAGCTTCTTGCTTGGGTTGCTTTAGATAGACGAACAGCGTACTTGCACAGTTAAGGGCAAACAATCACTGCATGAACACACACAAGTTGTTCGGAAGTCTTTGCAACATGATTCCCAGGCGTTCAATTGCTTGGGTGTGTGTGGTGGAAACTTACAATTTAACGAAATTTCTATTTGAAACAAAAACGCACCAGTCGTGGTAGTTTCGGATTTGTTCTCGCTTTTATGATCTTGGACAACCGTCACTCCAACAACTACGTACTGCGTTCCGGGAATCAGGTTATCAAACGTTGCATTCAAGTTGTCAGGAAGTGCACCTGAAATACATTTCGAAAAATTTGCGTTAAAGTTCGCACATCTACGTGTGCCAACCAGTTGTTTTCAGATCTTTTGGTGAACTTGCTCACCAGTGTCAGCAACAGTCGTAGTTTGGAGTGTTTGACTCGGAGCACCAGGTTCGTAGATCGACACTTGGTATCCATCAACCGATTGATTCAAAGGAGTTAAGACAACGAACACGGATGTTGAGCTGTTCGTTATTTTCCATGCTTCGATTGGTGGGACAGGCACTGTGCAAGCATTGTCAGATTGTTACGCGAAACAGTTTTAAACTTGTGCTGGATTCGATTTTATTGACGCAAGTGCTTACGTGTTGTGACGCTTTTACTGTCTTCAGGTCCAAGCTCTCCGGAGATGTTTGGAGAAACTCCAACTGTGTAGAGTGTTTTGGGCGTGAGGTTGACAAAAGCAGCTATTGGTGAAACAGCTGCTACCTCAACCGATCGGTTCTGTATTACTTCGTTGCTGGAGTTATCTTTGATAGTTACCCAGAAGCTGCTTGCTAGCGGATATTGTTCGGTGGTTGGAAGATGTGCATTCACGTTTGTAATACCAGGGACAACCGACCATGCCACTACAGCAGGAGCTGGAACTGCAAATATTGATTTGGAGCGTTGAGAAAACATGCTCACAACAGAATCAAACTGCTTCAGAGTAAAACGGTTTTGCGAGATTTGAAGCATTTGTCGTAGCTGTATTTTGTTTTATTTTGGCATCAGTAAACGATGCCAAGCCTGCAGTAAACACGAACATTTTTTATTTTGCAGGATGATGTTTAGGAAACTGAAAAAACACAAAATGCTCAACGAATTCTACTGAAGAAGCAAGAAACGCTAGTCTCAGTGCACGAAAGCCTCAAAGGACATCAATATCAGGAAACGTTACTGCAATGCATCAAGAAGTAAGGCGTTGATTTCCTAAATGAATATTTATATTCCATCTTCGTACTTCATCTCGGATTGCCTCATACAGTATGTTCTAACACCAGAGGACAATATTNCGAACATATAANAAATACATNAACAATTGTTGGACGTAAGGAAAAGTTATTGANTGTTCTCGAATCAACTTTCTTACGTGTCGTGGCGTTACGAACAGTTTCTTGACCAGTCACTCCATTCAGTGATGCAGAAACAACAAAATTGTACAACTGAGATGGTCTCAAACCAGTCAGCTGTCCTGATACAGTAGGCTGAGAACTGGAATTGACTGAGCTGCTTGCATCGGTTGTTCCTGTGTGATCACAGAAAATTAAAAAATTTGAAATAGTGAAGATGGGCTTTGTCGAATGCATTGGAGTCAGTGAAAACAGTTTACAGCAACCCACCCATACGATCGGCACGGATGACGTAGACTCCGGTGAAGTCAGGAATCGACTGAATTGTAATGTTAGCTGTTGTGATGTCAGTTGTCACGTTGAAATCCAATACCTTTGGAGGCTCGCCTGTGATTTCATGAACGCTTAGTTTGTTGCTCCATTAAAAGGTTTGAGACAAATATGACACAAGTACCTGTTCTTATATTCTTTGAGGATGGGAGGCTTTCGACACCTTGGAGTTTTGTTACGACTGTTACTATGTAGTTTTGTTTTGGAATCAAGTTGATGAATGTTTCATTGACTGTATCGTTTCTTGGTGCAGACTGTTTAACAAAAACATAATTGACATTCATGCACTTTTCGAAATCGCTGTTTCTTCACTGTTGATTCAAATACTGACCGTTCTGCTTTGAACGTCGCTTGCATTTCCAACTGGAACTATGCTGATAAGAATCTGATCAAATGGAACTTCAGTCGTTGGTGGTGGAGCAGTAACTGTTACCGTAGTTGGAGTGGATGTCAAGTTGAAGTCAACATTGGTCGGTAAATCTATGAATATGAGGTTTGCAGTTATCGGCCATTTTTGAACATGGGTATCAAAACGCTGTTACAACTACAAAGTGAAGGTATACTTACAGGTTTGTTGAAGTGATTACCTGTTTTTGCTGTGACCGAAGCTTCCTTGCTCGGAACCTGGTTTATTATAGACTTTACTGAAATGACGTATTCAGTTCCTGGCTGAAGATTCCCGAAGGTGGTTGACATGTTTGAAACGCTTGGCGACACATTCAATGTTGCAAGTGTCGAATTCGGATTCGACGCATTAGCAATGTCCACCTGTGGCGGGTTGATGCATATCAAACGAATGCAATCTATCACATGACAATACTGTAAATGAGAAACAACTCAACGTACCTCGTAGGTGTCAATCGTTTTCAGTATGTCTGGAGTAGTTCCACTGGTGAAGGATACCGAAATCTCAGTAGCAGTGGTGTTAGTTTGCAAGATAATTGGCAACGGTGATGGATCTAAACGAACATTGAAAGCATTTTATTGACAGACAATATTCTCGGCAANANACTTTTCGTAAGCAGGAAACACTTACCAGTAATGGCAAAGACGTTGGTTGGAGATCCAGCTATTTGTCCCACAAAGGATGTCACCTTAATTGAATATTCAGTGTCCGGAGTTAAGTTCTCAAAGGTGGCAGAAAGGTTTCCAGAAGAAACAACTTCCAGCTCCCTACGTAAAATCAACAATATCAGGCACAAGCTCAGTGAAACTTGATATCATCAGAACTCGGATTCGCATCAAACCTGATCGTTTCGTTCGGTCTCGTGCGAAGTGCAATCGAAACATTGAAACGGTCAACGTTTACTGGTGGAACTTGCAGGCGTACGGTTACCGTTGTAGGGGTTGTGTCCAAGGCAGAAACGGTGGTATTCGGCGGGAACACTTGACAAAAATTAGTGGTTACGTTGGTTAGTAATTGATCAACAATGCGGTAACAGTTTGATATTTTTCATAACCAAAGATGCATTATACTAAGAAAAATCAACGACAAACGTTCAAATCCATTCTGAATGCTATGCAACTCACATAGCCTTGTGTTAAAGTTTGCAGATCTAGCAGTCTTGTCGTCACTTATTGTTTCAACAAAGACAGTGTAGTTCGAGCCTGAGGTCATCTTTTGATCGAAGCTTGTAAAAAAAGTTTCGTTTTGACTTCCTTCTGGTACGTTGATCACTTTTGAATCGAGTTCATTTGCAGGATTCTTGGGCTGCATTAAGAAAAATATATATTTATGCAAAGCTGCATCCCACATGTGATACAAGACGTACGACAGACATGTTGCTTCTTACGTCAACAAGATAAACACGATATGACTGAGAAACGCCATCGGCCTGTTTGAAAGTGACGTTTATGTTGTTCGTCGATGGTTGCAACATCACTGCTTCAACCGGTAGAGGATCTGTTGAAGACATAAAGATTCGCACAGTTACTCAAATGCATCTGCGTTTCAAAAAAAATCTTGCAAGACTTACCAGTTGTCACGTTGTACTGGTCCGTCGGTCCATAAACGCCACGCATGCTTCCTGATGCAGAGAGAATGTATCTCTGACCGGGCGTAAGCGAATGAATGTTATGCGTTGCTCCGTCAGCAGGAGAAAGAATATTCGTCTGCAGGAAACGAATCATGAAATAGTTTAGAACATCATTTATGACAATGATTTATTAAGATACGAGCCCTTGGACGCTTCACTTACCTGATTGACAGGTGCTCCTTGAGAAGTTGTCAGGGTAACATTGTAATCGTCGAAACTGGTGTTTGTTGCTGGGAACGATGCAGTTATTTTGTACGGCTCAGTTACTAGTTCTGGCGTGTCAACAGATGGTGGCATTTCTGCACATACAATTTGACATAAAATGAATTTGAAAACCATTACAAAATATCAAGTTTGAACAGGGGAACTCACGCATTGTAAAGTTGCGAGATTGAACAGGACCACGAATCGAGTTGCTAATCGCTTGAATGTTAGCAGTGTATGTTTGTCCAGGCGTGAGTTGTTGATCATCAAACGTAATCGTCATTGGAAGCGAGTTGACTCGGGGTGATACGTCCTGTTGGATAACATCGCTTGTATATGTTTCTCATCAAAACAAAACCAGTAATAATACAAGCTAACGATACATACCATTTGTTGATGCTGGGATGGATCTGTGAGATTTGTGAAACTTGCTGCGTATTGATCTACAACACCATCCGGTTGCTCAAAAACAACTGTTGCTGCGATAGGGGTTGTTGTGATCGAAACGATTCGTGGTTTTCCGGGTGCTGCGCAAAAAGTAATTTGTTTTCACTCGTGATTTTAAAACTTCACATAAATGAAGCTCAGTTACGTACAGACAGTCTGCTGTTCGCTGATGGGAGCACCAGACACGTTCTTTATCACTGATACAACGTCAACAACGTATGTATCTCCAGGAGTTAGGTTGGGGAAGCTGGTCACCACGGGTGTGGAAGCATTGACAGGCAAAACTTTTATGACTGGCGGTCGTTGAGATGTGTCGTTGACTGGCTTCAGGGTTGCAACGTAGCTGTCAACAGGGTCAGGTGATGGTAGGATGATGACATTGAGTGTTGCATTAGCATCTGGTTGTACGAAGACTGTGGATGGAGGTCGTGGAAGAGCTGGAATGAAAATCGTATTTGAGACATTAGAATTGTTTCGCCACTTGATTTCTTGCGCTAGAATTGCTTTTTTTGATCCCTGCGTGATTTTGCTTTTGCGTGTATTTCCAAATTGTCTTGATTTTCTTTCTCAACAAAAATCCTTGGGTATTTTTACTGTGAACTGAGTGGAACCATTTTTGGTTTCAAGGTTTTTGTGTGGTTTGTGTGAACTCTTTGTGATTGTGATGTTTTTCATTGTTGTCATTTGAAATCTTTTGTTGTTTTTTTTCTAACGTTAATCATGTGTTTAGTCTTGTTTTTTTGAAGGTTTTGGAAACTTCCGATATGAAGATTTCTGTTTTCAACATTTCAGCGCTAAGATGAAGTGTTTTTCTATTTCGCCCGGCATAACTTGCAGTAAAAACTACAGACGAATCTGATTTCGATTTAGTAATGTTTCGGCTCTCGTCTCGTTTATAAACCTATATCTGGTAACCGAGTCAGAGTGTTTCTTTTCACCGAAAAAAGCAAAGTTCAGAGCTGTGGATTTCACACCAGTTGGTGTGTGATATACGTTTATTCCTATTTCTCTTGAACGTTAATAAATCACAGTGAATTTAGTTCACGTTTCCAGCTGTGTCTTCGAGTTCGTGTTTATTTACCTGAGAAAAGTCGCGGCCATACGCCTTTTTATTGTTAACTGTTGAACTGATTTAAATCGCAGTCGTGGGCTTTCAAGGGTTAATTTTCCTGCCACACTGAGCTGATTGATAGTGAGGTCTAACGGCTTACTGTTAATGCGCTTTGTAGAATCGCTTAGTTGTTTCTGTTGTTTTTGAGAAGCCGTGTTTGACGATCAATCGCCGTTGAAGTTTGCTGCTTGTTGGATTTTGTGACAACAATAATTGCGCTGATTGCCTTCGGTTCCGCTAGCAATTGCTGCTGGGAACAAGAGACTACAGTTCCGGTGGTGCGCGGACTTTGTGAGGGTCAGGTTCTATGCGAAAGATTGTTCGATGGGTGTTTCTGATATTTCTGCGGACTAGCATCCCCCACGGCTCGCGATTGAGGCTAGCTGCTGTAACATGCTTTACAAAGTATATTTTTACGTTTACTTACGTGTCGTTGCGTTGATTGCCACAGGTGTTCCATTGATTCCATTGCTATGTGCGGTTATTGTTACACTGTAAGTCTCTCCTGGCAAGATGCCGTCCGTGAAATTTACATTCAAGTTCCCTGTTGGATCCACCTTGTTCGTTCGAATCGTTTCTTTAGTATCACGGCCGTTTATTGCTACTCTGCATTGAAAAATATCTGTTCTTACATTTTTTGTGATATTTGCAGAATAATGCTTTGGCTAGAAATTCGGGCGTTGTAAATATGAAGCTTTGAAACGCGGAAGGACACTTGTGAAAGAGCAATGTTTGTTGTTACGCAAAAAGCTAATCTTCCGTTTTCTACAACGATTTGTTTTTTTTACGCTGGTTTTAGAAATTGATAAGGATCCTTTGCAGTCGTGTATGGTCCGATATCGAATGTTGTGCGTTCCTGGAATTAACATGTTTTAGCCGGCGCTTGTGTTATCACCATCGTCTGAAAATAACAGCCTAATGCAAAGGTTCAGAACACTTCCAAAAGTTAACTGTGTTCTTGAATACTTTTTGTGGCTTCGAGAACAAACAATATCATCGGTAAATGCAATTCATAGCAAGGAAAAGAACATTCAAACTAATGTTTTGAATGGTCTACCTGTAGTAATCGACTTCTCCGGGTGCTGGCTGAAAGCTGAGGTTGACAACTGTTGGTGTTGCACGGTATGATGCATTGACCACTGCGTCGGGCACTAAAACAATCACTGCAAATTAGAATTTTTTTGACATTTTTTATTTGATACACGTGGCATCTGCCAGTAATTTCGGCCACTTTTTTAGAAAATGCAACTGGAGATATCTCGAACCATTTGTTTCTTTACTTTGTGCGAAAAGAATATTACAATTTGTCGTGGCAGTTGGAGTAAGATCATAACCGTATGTTGTCATGATGTTGGATTCAAAAATGCAAAAGCTCAAGCCGGTGGCTATTCAGTTTTTCTCCACAGAAAAACATGTCTTAAAATACTGCAGTTAAGCAGAAAAGCAGGCGTTTGACTTTGGAATTCTTTTGCAATAAAATCACTTTTTACCCAGCAGAAAGTAGTGCTAGCTTTAAAGACTGATTTGAATACATCTCTCGTGGACGCAGAATGTAAAACGCGATCCTATATTTTACTTGAAGATTTCCACTAACACGTCATCCGGGCGGTTCTTTTTCGAACCGGAACACGCACCTCAAGTTCATAGACTGGTTTCGACAACCGATATCTGAAAACTTCCTAACCTCATGCACAGTGCTGCCAAATGCTCACCGCCACTGTGACATTAAAGTGTTAAAGTTGGAGCGAGGCCACTGGCCACAATTACTGAAGACGGGCACTGGCAGAGCATTCGTTATCACCACCAGTTTTTATGAGGCTACAAATCCATGATCTTAAGTCTTCAGTTTTTATGAGGCTGCGGTCCATTATCATGCAAGCTTTTGGGTATGCGACTGCAGTTGTTGAGTTTGGCGCTGACTTGTATTATTACGACAGAACAGATAACGACACGCACACGTCATTGGCGTAGCCAGGGGGCAAAGGGGGCTATGCTCCCTCAAAATTTCTAGCATATCTTGTCGTTTTGGGCTTCGAGACGCGGTGCCCAAACCAAATCCTGTTGCTCGCTTAAATTCAAAATGTTTGGCCCCCTCAATAAATCTTAGGCTGTCTACGCTGCTGGCACACGTCTATACCATCAACAGCGACAGATGGTGAACGATCAAAAAACACGCACATGCACAACCTCTAAATACGTGCAAACCTTACATGCAGTGATCGTGATCGACGCCGATGGACCTTGAACGGAACGGATGACCGTGCTGATATTGACCGTGTATTGCTTGCCCGAAACGACACCATCGGTTAAGTTTGATTTTAAGGGACCAGAAACCGGGACAAAAACCGTCTTCAAAACAGAGGGAGCCTTTTCCGTTTCGGAGAACCGCACAATATATCCAGAAATGTTGGGCGCAACTGTGGCGTCAAAAACCACCTCGATCTTTCCAACGCTGCTTTGTCCGGTGATGTTCAGTGGTGGTGGAGGAAGATCTGGATGAAAGAACGAAGATTTTAACCTTTGTACCTTACTGGCAAGCACAGCATGTAGACGTTCTTTGCGGAGCACTTTACAAACCAATGCTTAAGCGACACTTACCCACGTTATTTCTTCTAAAGTAGATTTTTGCTCTAACAGCATTCGTTATTATCAGCCTACCAACACACAATTACCGAAAAAATATGACAAAGCCATGATCAGCTGGAGAGCGTTATCTACACGCTTTTTATTTTCAGTTGAGTTTTGAGTCTATATTCTGCTGAGATTCACAAAGAATATACAGATTGCTATGGAAGCAAGCCTTTCAAAGACTACGTTAATTTTATGAAAGGAAGGGATTTCGCAGCAACAACCACTGTAGTGTACAAGTTACAAAAAATGGTTACACCTTATAACCTTAAGCAACATCATACAGTAGTGATGATCGTTTTCACACATTGCGACCAATGTTTCGAGAAGCTAAACTTGCACGCCGGGTAAGCCTACGCACGGCAACGAAAGATATCCTTACATGTTTTCTTTATGGTGGTTAAGACTGTTTGGCGATTTTACGCGTCGAGAAAAACAAAACAACAAATCCAACATAGTAGCGGCGTCTCAATAATTTTGTTAACAGTTGCTAGTAGAAACAGCGTGCATGCTGGTTTCGTGACAATCTTCTGCGAAAAGAACGATGTCCAACACATACACAAACTTTTGTCAGAATATCATTATAGTGTCTGTCTTGTCACTCACCCATAGTCATTGTAGTATTAGTCGAGATACTTTCTCGTTCTCCACTGACTGTTTTAAGTGATACGGTATATTTCCGACCAGGTGCGAAGTTGGGATGACTGAGATACAGCGAGTGAGACATGTTTTCGGACAGCTTATCCGCTGTAACTATGATCTCTAGGACCTTTGCTGGAGCTGTGTCATTCAAATCGAGCATAGAAACCACGGCCGAGTCGTAAACACCAGTAGGTGCCAGGAAGGTCAAGTTAGCGCTGATTGTACCTGGTTCCAGAGAAATAATCGTCGGGGGATTCGGATCTGAGAAAAAGTGAAGCCAAATAAGCCAGAAATTAAAAATTAGCAGTTACAATTGCAAGAAATCCAAAAGAATGTAAACAACGGCTAGATATTACCTATCCGTGCGGTTGAGTAAACCGGATGGCTTGGGACAGAGTTCATCCATGCCAAAACCGAAACGTTGTACAACTCTCCCGGCACCAGATCTCGCAAAGTCGTCTCCCTTTCAAATGATCCCAGTAAGGTTCTGGCAGTTTTGTTGCTTCGTGGTGACAGGGGCACAGCATCAACTTGGTACTCATCAACATTGCTTCGCGAAGGTTCGAACAACACGTGTATTCCTGCTGTCACTGGTGACGCCACCAACGCTCGCGGTGGCGCTGGACGAGCTGCAAGCACATCAATACGTGATGTCGACTGCGCAACTACTGACAGCAGTATGACTTCTTAATTTGAAGTAGTTCATCTGCTGTAGCAATGAGTTTTATGTGCACAAAACTTGCACGCAAGCAATCTACTACAATACGCGTCAGCACCATTGCTGTATAAGCTTGCGTCACGTTTCGCCACCGGTACCAGGGTTACGGAGTCGGAGATAAAATCTCCTGCTCCGACCTTTCCAAAATTTCCGACTCCTTCATATAACGTGAATGAAGTTTGACTGTCAACAATTTCGTAGCAGCTAGCAATCAATGGAAATCGTGGCACACAGCAAAAATTCTCTGTTTCAATAAAAGTTTCAAAAGAATTTGTACCATTTCAACAGGCACGAGTTAGGATTCCTAACTTAGGAGTGCGATGCAGAAATGATTCAACTGGACTTCCGGAGTCGGAAAAAAGTCGGACCCGACTCCTAGTGTCTTAGGAATCCGACTCTTTGCGACTCCAACTCCACAACCCTGACTGGTACCTGGTCAGGTGTCTTTCACACCTCGGCGGAGCTTTTCCATATGAAACAAAACGTTCATTCCATACGAAAAACCAGCTTGCAGCTGCTTGCGATCGGTTGAACTTACGGGATTCGATGCTTCGCCATGCGAGAACGCTGGTTTTCGAGCAGCTGTTAGTTTCCACAGTCACGTTGTAGGTTTGCAGCGGCAAGACAGGTTCGTCGAGCTGAACTGTGTATTCTCGCTGCTGGTCGTTCGATACAATCACTTGCTGCGACGCGTGAACGGAATTGTCACCTCTTCGGACAGACACTGTATACGACTCGGCTGTTCCGTTTGCAGCAACGAAGGTTACCAGCGTTTGGAAGTTCGCATTCACCGTGACGTTGGTTATTTCAACGCTTGAAGGATCTGCAAACACATGCAGCATGAAAACTTTCAAGTTCAGCTCGGTATAGAGTGAATTTGGTTTCTATAAAGAGCTCAACCGACCGATTTTTTCATAGGAAAGAAAACTTGTGCTTATCAAAACAACCGTTAAGCTTAGATTGTAAATCCCGAGCAGAAAACACATGTTTGGAATCGCGTCAAAGGCCAGCTTTAATACAGCATTGTTCATTCGGCTTAAGGAATAACCATGTAGTCAAGCAAATACACGTACATGTGCAAAACTCAACACTTGTTGTATTTCCAGAAAAGTTTGCCAGCCTTGTCCGGGCAGTGATCAAGTATCTTGTTCCAGGCATCAGCACACCGGGTGGTATGACAGTTTGCGTGACGTTCGCAGGCTGAGTAAAGTTCTAATGGAAGCATGAACAAAAGCATTTTCAGTGTCTGGCACTTTAAATTTATGAGTCCGCGAAAAACTCTTGAAGTGTGATCAGCGAATGAAGCGCTGTCTATGGCATGCATTCCTCAACTCTTAATAGTCACCTGAATGAGCAAGCTGCCATTGCTTGGAGGAGTTGAAATGACTACCTCGTAGTATCCCCCGAAGGTTGGCGGTATTTGCACGGATACAACTGTTTGACCAGTTTGTTGTGGTGAGACACTCACGTTAAACACACCCGGTAGTTCCGCTGCGACACAGACAAAAATCAACCAATTGAAGCAGCGCCTGTCATTGATGACTACGTGAGTCATTAAATTCTTCAAAAGTTTGTGAAAACAGAACATACCAGCAACAAAGATCAGGCCATTTCGTTACCGCTGCAATCGACTAGATGTGAACTTTTCTTTGACAAATTATGATTTTTATTTCAGCTACAATTACTTTCGACGACATTTTTGCCAATTCCAACTAATTTAGTGCAGCGATTAGAGCAAAGTCGAGGTTAACGATCCCTGCGATGCGAGTTCGAACACCGACCTTGGGTTGTTTAGTCTCAGTATTTCTGTCGCAGACCAACTCGCTGGAACTAAAACGTTCTGCATGATGCGGATAAAAAAGTCCAATGTCGACGAGAAACTTACGACTGGAAAACATTACGTAACATGCTGGCTTGCAACATAACAGCGACATACGGGTAGCGGTTGTCGAAATGTAAGGTTCGCTCTGCGCTCCTCCACTGTGCGTTGTTATGGCAACGTCGTATGAAGTGCCTGGTTCTATTCCGGTGGTGAACACAGTCTGGAGATTGGTTCCATTTACTGTAAATCAAACAGATATCTTTTGGTTCCGTTGCGTTTTGCTGTGAACATAAAAGCTTAATATCTCCAGGGTTGCGAAGATTTGGCACCAACGCAAGTACACCACGAACGTCAATAAACCAATTACATCATATGCTGTACACTTCTACTTCGCAAGTTGCTTCAGTGAAGCCTTAACTCGCACACCAAAATTTAGGATGTGCTTTTCTGATCTTCCGCGCCATTCCTCCTTAATTTTTCCGACCATTGCTTCCCTGCAGCGAGTTTTGCATTAACTGTAAGATTGAAACTGAATACCATTGAACTTTATACGCACACAACTTTGGCTTTCGAATAACAACGATTCAAGTCAAGCTTCTGCCATGTAGTAATTAAAAAATAATCTGCCAATTTTTTATTGCGTTAAACAGAAGCCTCTCGACACAGACTATGATGCATTGTTTCTAGCAGGTTTTCCCTGTCAGCTGCCAATCAAAGTCTGCAGTAAGCAAGTCCCGGTATAGGCTGCATCGCTATTGGCCATCCTTACCGTAGCTTAAAACAAGAACAACTGCAAAGATTCGTCGAAACATTTTAGCAGTTCTGAGATGCACATCCCTAACCGCAAGCAGCAAAACAAAAAATCTCGTTTGTCTTTCAAACTTCACCTACACTACATTTACGATCGAAACACTGGTGTAGTTCGGTCGTTGAGTCAATAAATGGCCTCGAGCAAAAATGGCGTCACCGCACACGACGCGTCAAACACATGAAATAAGGTAATTACCTGTCTGCGACAATATAACGTAAGCCAGGGCGGAGGAGGCCGGGAAACTGTGCGCTCGGATGGTCACGTTGTAGAATTGCACGATTCCGGCGACAGGAGCAAAGTCAACAGTTACAGATATGAGTCGCGGTGTGACCAGAGCTGCCTTTACGGCGTTGGGAACTGGAATACGAAAAAGTTGCACTGTGCGCTGAACTAACGAGAGAAATAACTTTACTTATTTCATGCAGATGAAATACCGTCTTGAAATAAATCCTTAAATTTCAGCTGTCACTTGGCGGGTACTTGAAAAAGCTGATAACAGTTTTTGTTAGAAATCGAAATTCGTTTAGAAGATAGGCTTTGAGCAAAATAAGTGTTTGAAACAAACGTCAGAGAGCAGAAAAATTTTGAAAGCCAAAGTTGAATGCTTTGGTTTTGTTTTTGAAACTTATGCAAATATTGACGATCACTGAAAGCTTCACACGTGGTCTTCATGACACACAGATCAAGATCAGGTTGCAGCATACCAGCTTTCAACACACAGAGCCACATTTCCTAAGCGAAGTGTTTCGAGGTCCCATTGAAACTTATGCGCAGCTAACACGTTGAAATTGTTCACACGAAGATTGCTTTTCTTCATCATGCAAGAGTGTTTTTCGAAGCAAGATTGTTCTCCCGGCAGGTGTCAACCTCTGAACTTATTTTGATTTGCAAGAAGTGTAGAAATATAGTGAGTGAAAAACAGCCTCCAGCATCGTTGAATGGGTCGGCGCGAGGTTTATTTGTTATGCTCAGCCAGGTAAGGCGAAACAAGTCAGACGTCGTCAGCAATTTAACATGTCCTGCGACTGTTTGCCACAGCAAACTGCAGTGCTTGTATACGCAAAAGTTTAAAATTCATAGTTATATTAAGGAGATGCCTCAGCTTGAACTTTCGTGGATGTTAACTTTCCGTGAAGCAAATCATTCAATAAAACGTATTTTCAAAATAGAGAAATCATACGAATTATAACTGAGACAAATCCGTGCTAAAAGAAGTCAATCGTGATACACTAATATTTCATTGGAGCAGCCGTGTTTGCCCGTCACGGTGCATGACAGAAGTACAATTTTAAATATAAAACCTGATCATTCCTTCCGTCATGCCGTGATATAGTTTGCTGACACATGAGGCCAGAACCAAAATGAATGGTACTTACTAACATGAGGACCTTCATCAACATGTTTCCAGACCGTACCACAGCACGCGAAGTGCGTGAGAGCTGGTAGAGATCGTTAGTGCGCAGACAAAACCTTCTAAACAACTTTTTTATGCTCATAGTGATCTCATACGTGGTGGAGTAGTGCATAATTATTAATGGACTTTCGGAAACGAATCGCAGGTAAGTCGAAAATGGAACATGAACTTCCAGCGCCGAAATCCGCATTATTGAAAGAAAATTCACCTGCTGTATCGTTGAGTCTTGTGGTTTCGCTGGCCACATCTTTTATGAAGTATTTCACTTCAACTGTGTATGGTGCGCCAGCCACAATACCGTTCGTAAAAACGTAGCTTTCTGTTGTTCCCGCGAGTAGCTGTTCGTCTATTGTCTCGAATGGCCTCAGTGGGTTCTTCAAATTTAGGCTTGAAGAAAAAAATACTTATTGGTAAAAACACTCTAACTGTATGAGATTGCTGATTGAACTCATAGGAAAAGTCTTTTAATGCCAAACCTTATTTGGTCAATAGCAACTGCTGGCAAATCCAAAGCAATAGTCAATGTGGAGTTGGTTGTGCTCGTCTTTCCAGCTGGCGATGGCACCAGTGCTGAAAAAACAGTTATTACATTAGCTCAGAAAACAAGCGATCAAAGACGCGAATAAGCACGTCGCACAAGGCAACGGCATTTTTGCAATTCCAGATGAAAATATGTTTTGTACAAGTAAGCAATGCAATTCTCCCCACCTGTCCGAGCTGCTGTTTGTGCAGCCGGTCCTTCGACTGAATTGCTGATAGCAACTACCCCAATAGTGTAGTTTGTGTCAGGCTTTATGTTGCTCGTCAAGTACACCGAGTATGAAAGTTCATTAGTGTCATTTGTCTCCGTTTCAGTAACTAGTTGTCCATCAGGATAGGATGTCACAGATATTCTGCACAGCACAATGGATCCTTGAAGTCGAGCGACAAGCCAGTTGTATTCAACAACTTACCTTTCATCGTCGGAGATAAACTGTTCTGAATTTGAAATTTTATTGTAAAAACTCTGCAATCATAACCTACCTCGAACTGCTGACATAACAACAGTCGGAAAATTTCCAACTTTTTAAACAAATTTAATGCCTTCGTCAACCATTCTCAGCTTACCTGTAAGAATCTACTTTTCCTGTAGGTCTTGTAAACGTCACCGTGATACTGCGTGCATCGGTCGTAATATTCGTGATCGTTACGATGGACGGCTCTGTGAGAGGAGCAAAGCAGACATCGTTGCGCATGCAAACCCGGAAAGAGAAAAGTCGATTGGTTGAAAACCAGAACGGGAATATTTAATCAGGCACCATCGGGTTTTCTTCAGTGCGAGTAAGACTGCCAGACCGACGGTAACAAGTGAGGACAGCTTTAGTTTTGTTTATAGTGACTCACTGCTTTATGAAACTTTGACGTTTCATTCCTTTAAACCTCAGATCTTACCAATGTTGACGAAGACTTGGTCGGGAGAGCTGGTGACGTTTCTGAGAATGTTTGTTGCTCTCACAAGGTAGCGCTCGCCAGGAACAACGTTCGTAAATGTGGCGGTAAGCGGTGCTTGGGCACTGTCAAGCGTCACATTTCTGGTCGTGTCGTTGCTGTGAATGTACAAACGCGTTACAGGTGCAAGTTCTACGGGCAAAAGTTTGGAATGCAAATTGTTGACAAAAGACCTCTGCTAAGGTTAACATAGTTTTGGGAGTTGAGCATAAACCTCTGAATCAGTGTTTCCCCAACTTTTTTGCCAAGCCCCTTTGGGTCTTTCACCTAGTCAAATTTCTGACCTTTCTCCTGAAGACATTTTTAGCTGTCACTAAAATTCCGCCACTGACGCTCCTTAAACTGCCATCCCTTAAGTGCTTTTTAANCGTGAAAGTTTTTTAATCTAAACTTTTTAAGTTTTTTGCCGCCTTCCTAGGTTATTTCGTATGCCTCNTCAGGATAATTTTGTTTTGAGACGATAGAAACCTTGTATTACGCAGAGTCAAGTTCATGTTCTTCAGTTTAGTATTGTCACAAGTACCACAAAAAGGGGGCATTGACAAAGAGGACACGAAGAAAAAATCCTACCTGATAAGTTCAATCAAGTAACCATCAGAATTGACAGCTGGAACGAGCTGAACCTCAACTGCTGTTCCGTTCGAGGTTGCATTAGCGATGGTGACACCTGGTGGCGCATCTGACCAACAACAAACAAAGTAGAACCTTTATACGATAGCTATTTCTTGACGCAATAAGACTCGAAAAAAAGCGTCATCAACTCACCCATCTTTACAGGAACAGATGCACTTTGCCCACTTTTTCCGCTGGGGGATACAGGAATTATCGTAAATTCGTACTCGTCGGACGGTCGCAAAACGTTTGAAGTCGGCACGATGACGAGCTCGTATTCGCTGCCGTTGGACGTGATGTTAAACTGCTCTACAACCTACGAAAGCAATTGATCACTGGAAATACTTGTTTGCAACCACGTCGAGCACAGCCAAGGTGCTGCGCAACAGGGCGTTGCGTTCTTTGCAACGTTGCAGAGTGATAAAGCATTTTCAAAGCACGAGAGACGGGGAAACGCACTCACGTCAGTTGGATCGTTTTTGCGGGTAAGGTTGACCAGGAAGTGACCGACCCGGCCCTTGCCTGCGCTGAACGTCAGAGTAGCGTTGTCGACGCCGGTGACCACTTTCGCAGAAATCACTGGACTTGGTTCTGTACAAATTTAAAGCGGGTAAATACCGTTTGTACGGCCAAGTGTTTGCATCTACGTATAGCAAAACAAAAAACAATTTGCAACTTCCAATTTGCGCGAACACAATTGCATCGGTCACGTTCGAACACAACAAAAACCTCAGCCTATCTGGCCGCTGCAGCAATACTGAAAGACATGGGAATCGGTAGTGGATGCAGGGGGGGAGGGCTTGACCCACCTGGATTTTGAAATTTGAATAGTAGAAAAATGTCTTACTCCTAATTTCGAGTTGGTAAAATGAAATTTCACCACTATTGCTCCCCACTGGAAAAATGCTTCTAGCCAGCCCCTGAAAACTAAATTATTGCCCCCACCCCGAAAATAATTTTCCGACGCCCATGCTGAGAAGTCTAGACTTGTCTCAATAATCCTCTCACCTAAGTGCACTTCTCCCACAGGTTGCACGCTGCTGTTGGAAGATCCATGCCTAGCAACCACTGTAACCAAGTAACTTTCTCCGGGTGTAAGGTTGGCGAATGTGTGGTTTACCGACGTGGTCGCGTTGCCCGAAACACCGAAAGTCTGCACTGGAACGGGCGGCTGACTGGTTACGGATACCGCGAACGTGAGTTCTGGTGCCCCGATTGTCGCTGGTGGTCGAGGACCATACACGGGATTTCGAGTGAACACCATCTGTGCTTTGTCCAAACCAACAGCCACAACCGAACCATTTCCAGGCGAAGGTAGCGATTCTTGAAAAAGAACAAATAAATTCGTACTTTACACGAAGCAAGATTTATCTGAAAATGTGCAGTAAAGAACGAGACCGCTTCGTTAGCGCTTTGCAAAGAGCATTTCCTATGCTACCGTGCACCGTCACCTTTTGCCAACGCCCTCCGGCTGCACCGAATCACCAGTTAGTTTGAAAACAAACAAACAAACTATACACAAAAGCAATAGCTTGATCCCGCATTGATCGAAAGCTTGCAAAGTGCACGTAGGCACTTACATAAATACCGTAATAGTAATGTTGTTTAACTGAGAACCCGCAGGCAATATTCGGGCTGCTCACCTGTCATCACAGTAAAGCTGGAAGGTACGCTTTCCTTGGTGTGCGACCTCGTCACAACGAAAACGACATATGTCTGGTTGTCAAAGATCGTTTTGTTGAAACGTGCGATGAACTGCAGCAAAAGTATTTCTTTAAACCGAGATAAGCATCTTGGCAACCCATTCGCTGAAACCGCCTTTTAAAGATAACGAGAGACTTCAGCAAAATATGATCAGATCCTTGCTACTGTATACCAGCTACCGTACACGTTGTCTGGCCATGACTTTTCGCAACCCACTGACTTACCGTTCCGTCGGGATCCATGTCGGCTTTGTTCACAATCGACTCTTCCACTACACGTCCAGGTTCCAGCTTTGGAGCCAAGTAAACACGGAAAGAGTCGTACGTACCGTTAGGTGGCTTGAAGACAACGGAGACCCGACCGCCTGAGGTCGAGGTATTTCCTTCTGGAACTGGGTCCGGTCCTAAAATGGAAAAAGTTTTTTCCTCATCTCAAATGTAACGATTTGTAATTTTTTTTTTCTGTGAGTAAATCATTTTTGAATATATGTTATCTTCCGGACTTTTAGACACAGAAACAGCAGCCGTTGAAATTGTACTCACGCAGCCTTTCTGATCCCAGTTCAATTGCTGGTTCCATTTCACCACCGGAAATCACGGAATACTTTATAAGGTACCTTTCTCCAGGAACCAGGCCCTGGTCGAAGACAACCTGAGAAGCGAAAACAACGTGAAAGCCGAACTAGCCAATAGCCCCACAAAAACGCAATTGCGTCTTCTACCTCTAAGTTGACGACTGTAGTCGACTTTCTCTGGAGCGTTAGTTTAGTCGTGAAATTGGACAAGTAAACGTGGTATCCGCCGAAGTCGCTGCTGCTGATTGGCTGCATTTGCACGACAAGAGTGTTGTTTGGGGTGAGGATGATGGTGCCCGCACCTCCCGAGAAGGTAATGTTCTCTGCGCCAGAAAAAAATCATGTTGCCCAAAGGTGAATAACAAGCAGGTCACAGTTTTAGAAGCACATGTTCCGAAACCATCTTTTTTTGCCAGGAGGGANGCGTAGTGNCCGTTCAAACGCAAAACCCAACATAACCGTCTGTAGGTGCGANGTTTGTTAGTGGAATTGGTTCTGCTTTTGCTNGATTGCTAGCAAGTCACACAGATTGATACTAAGCCGAAAAAAATCTCATTTAGGAAACTCCAGAAATACAACTTNAAGATTGGGCAGTTGTTTTCCAGTTATTTCAATAGCAATTGGCGAATATCACAGAATGCAGTTTTTCACGGGCATGAAATCAGTTGCTTCGTGGTTTTTAAAGATAAGTATTTGCTAAACGTGACTTGATATAGTAGTGCATTATTTACTTGTAGAAGCCGTAAAAGTCGCGGTTGTACTCGAAGTGTTGAAACTGTAAGTGACAACATTGACCATATACGCAGTTCCATGCTGAAGCCCATCGAAAGTAGCTGTGAATGTTGCTTCTGAGCCGTTTCGTTTAACCTGAGTTAAGCAGAACAAGTCACGATAACTGTCAAAACTAGAAAACATCTTTCCAAAAAAACTTCGTTATTTTGAAACTTACGTGATCTGGAGCGAATTATGGCATATACTGATTTGTTGCACGCTGCTGCCGATTATTTCAAACATTTTCATAAAGTTCCATTCTTAGTTCGTTGACTTTCTACGATTTTTGTACAGCGAAATACAAACCTCAGTGTATTTCAATGGAGGATTTTTCGTGTCGTTGCTGGCAACCACAAAAATGTAGTAATGGTCGACCAATCCGGGAGCTTGCTCAAACGTCCACGTGATCGTGTTTGCTGACGTGTTTGCACTTCCTCGTTCAACGGGTGCTGGAGCTGGGAATAAAAAGACGTTGAGTTTTTATTGACTCAGCTCGGCTTACGAACAGGTTGGGTCTTTTAAAACTTAAAGTGTTCAGTCATGATAATGCTTGCATTGACGTTGTCTTGGTTTTTGCGACGGAAACCATTTTTTGGTTCGTATTTGCAAGTTCTCCGAACAACCGAAAAGATCGCCAGAGACGCAATCAGAGTTGAAGCGGTTGCATGTTGAACAATTGCCTTGCTGAGTGCCAGCGTGATGTTCTGATCAACAGGCTTACTTTTCTTTTAGCCAAAGCGGATTATCTATCGCTGTTGTGTTTCAAATAAACTGAAAGTTTGAACATGGTTAAATAATTTGCGACCGAGTTTCTTCCAGTTTTTTTGTGGATCACAGCGAATTGCATGTAGAACAAACTTACGAACGACAAATGTTCCCACTTCGTTGGAAGAGCTCTCCACTCCTGACACAACGCTGGTTACGGAAACTGTGTATTTCTCCCCCAGCGTGAGGTTGTGGTATCTATTAATTGTACAAATGTAATATATTGTTTCTCGTAGCATCGAATAGAGCTTTTCAAGTTTGGCCTGCCCAAACCCATTATCAGAAGAGCGAGATATAAAAGCAGAATCAATTAATGTTTTCAGTCGAGTCTATAAATTTCGCCATCGCGATATTAGCTGGGTTTTATAAAGATACAACATGATAATAAAATTAGCCTTTTTTCGCTATCTCTGCAGTGGAACAAGGTGGTGCCGCTGATACTAGAAAGTAACATATTTGAATAAATACCATTTAAAATCTAATATGCAAACGAACGTTTTTCAGCAATAAAAATTTGCCGGAATTAGCAGATCCAGCTTGCTCCAAACGCCAAAGATTCAGAGAGTAGGTACGCAACGTAGTATGCCACTAAGCCATACAAAGACGCAATCTGAACTGAAGCGCAAATCACAAATGGTTGAATTTGACTCCAACAGCCGATAGTGCTTCAGAAAAGACCTTCCTATTGTTTTGTAACACTCACACGGCTGGCCGGATTTCACTCGCTGGCACAGTTTTGTTGATGACGTCACTGGTCGATTGTGACTGCAGAAAGATATTGTAGCTCGAGATCCAGGAAGCCAGCTCCTCGACTGCTGGCGGTATGGGAGTTACCTCGACAGTTCTGTTGTAAGGCCCGATGATGTTTGCGTGGACCGGAACCGGACTTTCTGTGAGGAACATGGTCGCAGATATTCCAGGCAGTCGTCAAAAACCACGCAATCAACGTGTACTTGTAAATATCGGAATACGCAGCATGAGGCAGCGCTCGTCTGTAATCACTGCTGGAAGTCTGGGCATGTTTTGTCGCGACAAACAATGCACCCAGTGGCGTAGCCAGCCCCCAATTTTTTTTGGGGGGGGCAAAATGTGTGATTTTAGGCGAGCAATAGTATTTTCTTTGGGATCCTGCCTCTCAAAGCACAAAATGACTAGATATTCTAAAAGTTTGGGGGCTCACGGCCCCTTGGGCCACCTCTGGCTACCCCTATGAATGCACTCACCGTTTTCATGGCAACAGAGCTAAGTCCCTAACAGTGCTGTCGCCCTGCTGTGGATGCCAAACATCTGTGTGCGTAACTACAAGACATTAAAAACATCGGGTAGCATTGCCCTTTGCCGCACCTTCACCGTTAACTGCTTCGTTAACGCATCAAAAAAAATGCTGAGCTAAAGCCGCATTCACACCTGTAGTGAAAGTGAATGAAGTCACAGGGCTGCGCGAACTCTGCGTGATCGTAACGGCCGTTCCTGTGTACGTGGTTCTGGGAACAAGGTTCCTGAACATTTTCACGAATTGACGAGACAGGTCGTTCGACGAAGCGTTGATTCTTCCTCGTCCGACTTCAGCGACCGGATTGTTCGTCGTGTACACAACAAGCTCAAACTCTTCTGCCACGCCTCGAGGTGCGGTAAATGTCACCGCTGCCGTTGTCGAGGTTACGTCCACTTGAGGATATATGGGATCTGGATCTGAGGAAACACGAGTGGGAAACGTTAAACTGTGGCATTTGCCACGTTTTTTAGACGTTTATCAATATTCTTTAAACACTTGCAAATTGGCACTAAGGTGTACCTGAAGCTTTAAGGTGCAGCATGACGTTTGAATAAGAGTAGCGTTTAGTAAAGTGTTTCACAAAGCGTACGTATGAAAACGATAAAAATCGGGTCTTTTCTTCATTTGAATGTTTTCTGAAGATGATTTACACTGATGTAGAACGGTCGAAATGAAAAGTGAATTACATAGCGTCACATTGCCGATGTTTCCGGAAGCACCCTCGAAGTTGCCGATCTTGGAAGTGGCGGTCACGACGTAAGTCTGCCCTGGGACTAAGCCGGAGAAGTTTGCTGCTGGAGACGCGCTCTGGGGAACTTGCTTGCTTCGGACGTGCTGTTGTGGAGAAACTGGCAAAGCGAGCCTGATGGCGTAGCTTGTGATGGGAAACTCCGTCACCGGCTCCAGATTCACCGTGATGACGTGATTCAGCTGGAGGGAGATGTTGCCACGGGGAGCAGGAGGTGCAACTAAATGCAGTACGAATTTTTTTTGGCATTCGCGTTTGAGTTACACGGCACCAGACTACAGAGCATTTCGGACAGCGAAAATACGCAACCGCAGCGTAAAATCATTTTTAATGGTTACCTGTCCTGCCTTGAAAAACTGCTGGACCGCTTTCCTTGTCTAAACGCCGTGAAATGACATGAACAGAGTAACTTCGACCCGTCTCAAGATTAGTGAAGTTGTGCGAATATGTTCGTTGTCCCGGAACGGCAGGAAACTCGGTGTCCTGGGCGCAAAGTACAGTGTTAATTTCTGAGTTTGTTAATTAGGCCTAAATGTGTTAGTTAGGCTACTGACACAATACCACAATATTTGGAACGAGTCGGTTGCTGGAGCGCACACAGACGGTAAATGGCTACTCGCGACGGTGAAAACCTTGGGCCACGTTTCACTGCTTATAAAGTTAAAAATCCACGTACAGGGCAATCACAACACGCTAATACACAACCTCGCGTATTGGAGAGTTGTCGATTATCGTGATTGTGAGGCACCTGTTTTGCAACAAACGCAACAAATGTGACGCTCAACGACAACGTTTTGCAGAGCTTTCACAAAAAACGTAATTTTTCCAAGGAGACCGCAGGTAGGTTGGTTCTCTGTTCTAAATGATTCTTCAAAACGTTTTTAAGAAAAAATTGCTATTTTAACCACACCTACAATACGGGCACTGTAGATCATATCCTTTTGGCAACTTGGCTGAAACTGGTTTATCAAAATGAAGCAGAGCTCGTCGAGCTCGAAGGTTACACAATTGTAGATCCTACCTGCGGTAACCCTACAGATATCTCTTCGCAACTAATAACGTCAATGATTAATGTTTTCGAAAAATGTCAAACCAGCAATCAGGTTATTAACATAAGATGTCAAAAGTGAAGAGCCGCCCTGCCTGTTGTCAACGGTCCTCTAAACGGCATTGGTTTCAACCTGTGCGAATGGTTTTCATGCTTACTTGTAGGACGGCCGTTAGATTGTCGCTCTTCATTAGTGAAACGTAATAGGAATCCACAGAGCCGTTTGCAACATTGAACGACAAGAGAAGAGACGACGTAGACGTCGTGACACGGCCGGAGACCTTGGCAGGATCTGTGCAAAGGACTAAAGTGTAATCACAAAACCAAGTTAACAGGTGCAACAGACACACAACCCACGTTCATTGTTGCAGACTGTACCTGTTACAATAGGTCCGTATGGCTGACGAGGTCCATTCCACTGATCTATCTGAGACGCAACATGTCCTGAGAAGCGTTCCCCGGGCGTAAGGTTATAGAACGTCGCTTGTAGGGTGCCATCGAAAGGTGGGGTGGCCTGCAAAATACGGTGCGACGATCGCAAAGTCGTGGTGTTTCATTCTGTGCTTCTACCTGAAGTTAAAGTGAACTTTCCAGGGTGCCACACAGCACAAGATTTAACACTTCACTCCTGCATCACTTACATTTACGGTAATAGGTTGTTGATATGTGGAGTTGTCGGGACCAAGAAGCGTGACGACATACTGGGAGCGAACAGTGTTATTCACGTTTAGCACGACCGTCAGTGATGTACCGTTGAGTTTGGGATCAATTGTCAAGACGACAGGCATTGTATCTACGCAGAAAAAAAGTCGATAAAAATTTTGTGCACACAAACTCTGCAATCGCTTATATGGACAACCTTGATAGTGGCGGGTTGGTTCATATACACATGCGTACACCGTGTGTCTATGATTTCTATCCCTCAATTTGTGTTATCCTTTTACATCTGCACTGACGAATGGCAATGCTGCAATTCGGAAGCTTACAAGCTACAAGCGTATGTATTTGTACGACGTAATCAAAAAATCACTGGACCACGGCAAGTTTTATTTTCTCCAAGCTGGTCATGGTGCCTTTCAGTTAGCTGAAGCTAGGGCTTTCGCAAAGCTTTCAATCACATTGGGTAGTACCAAACATTTGCTCGTGGCATGACAACAGTTATAACCAACACGTGCAACGATTTGCATAGTATGGATTTCTCGCTACTTGATAAACGTTGTTCATGTTAAAATTGGCGTGTTCTAACCTGTTGCTGCATTCTTGCTGGTTGCTGGTCCTGTCCGATTATAACTGACCGACTGAACTGTCACATTGTACGTGGTGTTCGGCGCCAGACCAACGAAACGATGTAATGGAGGAGTCCCGTTAGCATCAAGAGTATAGGTTCGAGTTTCGTTTTCAGGGCTGCTTAAGCTTAACCTGAAAAGGAAAAAACATCACATTCGTTCAAGTCGAAGGTGAGATAAAAATAACCTCCACACAATTCAGTAAGGCTTGCAAACCTGTAGCGGTCAGCTCTTCCACGTGGGGGCGTGAAAGACACGGTGAGGGTCGTCGCTGTTGATGTCACTTGCAGATTATCAACACTTCCAGGATCTACGCGAAAATTTTACCGGTGATCACCACGTTATAAACAGTCACAGCTGATGCAGACATAGCTGTTGCAACATAGAAATGAAAAACCAGGCGCGAAGGCGTCGGCAGGGGATGTTCGGCAGAGGTAAGACAATGGAACAACTGTGGAAGAACGAAAACTGTTTGACATGCAACAGCCGTCGGAAAATCGCTTTAGCTGAGTACTTGATAGCGCGTCTAATTGATCGTCTGAAGGCTTCAACAGAAATTGGGTGCGTTGCTGTGCAAAATTTCATGTCTTTGGATGTCAGCAAGGCCAGGAAATTGAGGTCTAACAATAAAAATCTGGTACAAAAATAAAGAGGAAACTGAACTTACTGACAACGAACGATTTCACCAACTTTCTTGACGATGAAACATTGCCGCTCAGGGACACCGAGAAAATCGAATAATGCTCTCCTGGTGTTAGGCTCGTTCGATTGAAAAGACCTTCTGCCTCGCTGATGAGAACGTTTGTTGCCACATCTTTCCGTTGCAAAACAGTTCCCGGATCAGAAGTAAGCACCAGAATTATCGAAGATAGATATCCAGGATCAAAAATGATGAAGGGAAACTCGATCTTTTCGTTGCAAAACAGTTCCCGGATCAGAAGTAAGCACCAGAATTATCGAAGATAGATATCCAGGATCAAAAATGATGAAGGGAAACTCGATAATCGGTGCTGGAATGAATTCTGGAGAGAAGGAAAATTTTCAGTGCTTGTTATAAGTAGGCTATAGCAACGGAATATCACTCCCCTAAAGAAGCTTACAATACGCAAACAGTAATATTATTTGAACCGCACAGTCGCAAAGTTTTTGCAGTGACTGACTTACACCTAAAACTTGCTCGTTCTGTACCTGTATCGAGCTGATAAGAACTCTGTTGAGCAAGGTATGTAGAACCACGTATGTGTGGCAAGATATTTATTTTCTTTCAGCTCGGAAAAAAATTTAACTTCTGGCAGAAACAAAACTCGGCCCAAATTCGAGGTTTTATGCCTCGGATGCACACAAGCGCGATTTGAAGCAAAAGCGTGGAACGATGATCGTATTGTTCCAAACTTTTGACTTACTCGTGGTGAAAAACTGGCGGTCCGCAGCGCCATCAGTCTCATTGCTGACTGCGTTGATAACGACAGTGTACCCCGTGCCTTGTTCAAGGCCAGACAAGGTGAAGTTCTGCTTGGTAAGAAGCGGGTTGTGTTGAGTAGTGTCACTATACTGGAGCGCTCCGTCGCTGATCCGGAACGTTGCGATTCTGACAAGCACAAATGCTTGATCAGTGTTTCATTGCGCTCAGTAAGAAAACAAAGCAAATGGCAACTGTCGCATTTTGTTTTCGTACGTTCACATAGCAGCGGACAAACAGCAACGAGGCACTGCATGCATCAACAAAAATAACAGAATGCCTCCGTACTACATTCTAGGCTGCCCAACTCGCGGCCCGCATGCGGCCCCCGAGGTTATTTTAAGTGGTCCGCGATGTAACAAGTTCGTAAGCAGACTTTTCAAATTTTTAGTATTTTTTGTAGGCTCAAGTATATTTGCCATCAAAACACACCAAAATTATACCTGTTGTTTCTGTTATGGGCCTACCACCCAAAAACTTGTATAACAA
>JGI24021J15306_10000962_pt1 | contig 25983 bp, 16 predicted proteins | sample Ectturendosymbi1_FD_15306 | JGI IMG/M metagenome (IMG submission 15306) | reverse complement strand
TGTACAACAAAAGACAAAACCTAAACAGTACACAAAGTTGTACAACAAAAACTCTAAAACCGAAATCAAGATCAGCATTAGAAAGCCGAAATGACTGCCGATTAACATTAAAACAAGTCAAACACGAAGCATAAGCTTTTCATGACCAGAAGCATGCTTTAAACATGCTCTTATAAAACATGCACACATATGTCCAGCAATGTTTCAAACAGAAGAAACAATGGCGACGTTGCTAAGCAATATGACGCAGAACCTATCAAAAGATACCAATCAGATTAATGAGGTTTATGAACCTTATGGGAATTACCCCGGAAACAGAGTCCCTATAAAAAGGACGATTTTGGCAATAAAAATTCAGATTGGTACTAGGACCATCCGACGGTACTAATCTCCTTCTGGAGTATTAAAACTCTTAAAGTTTTTGCTTTGGAAGTAAAACCAACTCTGCCGCCTTGCAGACCACTTGGCTATGTAAGTTGTGGAACCCTAGCAGTGGGATAAAGTACAGATTCACCACTAGCTCCTCAATCAAGAGTTTTTGACTAAGTAAGTCCTTTAGAAAGGATTGCTTCAGTCAACACTAGTGGCTTTGTCCGAGTGAATTTCTGACACTCAGGCCCGTAAAATTGGAAACTTCATAATACTGTTTCCTACCGTTTTCGAGAAAGCCCTAGTCAACATGAAAACTCGCTTTGTTGACATTAAATCTTAAAACGCGTTCTCAAACGAACGGGTTGAAAAACGTGACATTTACATAGGAAACTGGCTAACTCTGAAATTAATGACTAAACTTCTTGTCAAAAAGACTCTAACACGATCAAACTTATTCAAAAGCAAATCTGAATGTGAACAAGCTACTTTTTGGGAATAGAACAAACTATCCTGGTTGCAGGAGTGATTGCATGAAATGTTCTTGTTTATGAATGTGATTCAAGAGAATTCCTTTATGGATCATTTATCGTATATTGATGTATACCTGTTGTTGTTTATATTTATGTATCAAATCAAATAAAATATGATTAACTAGAAAATATAAATTGCATTTTTTGTTGTTGACAAGTTTAATGAGGTATCAGAAGTAAGCAGGGCGGTTTTAACAAACGAGCGAGATTTGTTATTGCTTTCCTTGACACGGCAATGTCGCGGACCCACTTGTAAAAATGATGCTGTATCTAAAAACAGCACTTAGAGAATAGGCCCGTCTTGTGCTGTTATACGGAGAACGTGACTGCTGTTCTTCGGCATATGTAGGCTCAACCAAAATATTTCAAACACCTGCCGAACCTCTACATAGGACTGCTATCAATTCATACTGCCAAACATATGTAAGTTGTAGTGTTTTCAGTGTACTGATTTGCTCGCTTTAGAACGCACGGAAACTCATCGCCTTCCCTGCAATTTGTCACTGTCGAGTTTTAAGGAAAAAAACAATTTTATCTGCCGCTGTCGCACTTAAATATGTTTTTATTAAAATGCTTTTAATTCTTTGAGATTTCAAGGAGCAAATTGTGCTATTTCCGGCAACACCAAGGATAATTAATCTTTTCAATCTGAATGCTAAAGTTTTTTCGAAGACGCAGAGGGTAAAGCAGGGAAGTCTTACTGTAACTCGTGCAGAAAAGTCACAGCCGAGCAGTTCTTGTTCTTATGCGAAGTTGTAATTCAAATTTTGGTGTTACCCTTAGGCAACGGACACATGCAAAAATCGATATCATGCAACCGGTGGCTAAGCACATGGAGGCGAATAAAATTTTAGCATGATTGTGGCAGCAAAAGAATAATCAATCACTTGATGCTTGGTATGGTTGCGTCATGTGTAAATGTAGAACTTAATCGACCGTACTGGCAGCAGTACTATTTACCTGACCAAAAATTGACATTCGAGTTGCAGATTTCAAATAAAGCAGACTGTTAAGAATCTGTGCAGTACATTTTATTACACAAAAATATAAAATTTCGATTAAAGCATAACAACTGAAACCGCAGCACAGTGAAGAACATCAATAACGCCGACAGACGATGACTTACGGCAAGCACACCGCTGTCGCCGAACGGAGTTATCGAGACAGTAACCTTGGGCGAAGCTGGGACTAAACCTACACGCAAGACTGCAACAGTGCCAGCCGGAAAAAGTTCCAGCACTACTTCATGTTGAGAAACCTCGAGATCATTTGAAATTATAGTCATTTTGCTTCGTTATTCCAAGACACACCGGCGGGAAAAATACGTGTTCGCTTAGAACAGTGGTTCCCAAACTGGGGGTAAATTACCCCCCAGGGGCAATATGCAATCTTTCAGGGGGTAATGTGGAACCAAAAGCCACAATGTTGTTCTATATTATGAAAAATCACAGCCAAGTATTGAGGGCAATAACACATAATCGCTACCTTGATTTGGGTAATGGCTCGAACAAGCTTGGGAACCACTGGCTTAGAACATATTAAAACTTCATTCTTGTCCGAAAAATTGCTCGATAGACAAAAACATTGCGATATCTACGGTTTGTTATTCGTCTTGTAGGCTCGAGGGAGTCATAAATGCACGGACACTCATGACGCATTACAGGAAAGCAAAATCTTTCATGTGCAACGTACGAGTCCATATCGGCGTTTAAAACATTTTAACAGACAAAAACCTACCAGGAACTGGCACAAAACCGATTTCGTCGTACTTTTTGGTTCCTTATCCAACAAGAATGAAAAGTCCAGCAGAATCTGTGTCCCACTTCACGCATTAAGTTTTACTCCAATAGAGCCAACCTCCTGACCGGGTTGACAGCGTGCAAATAAACTTGAAATTATCTTTTCGACGCAGCGTTTTCGCAACGCGCTTTGGCACTATTTTTATTCAACGCGTTTGCAGAAAAATAAGCACAGTTTCAAGTGACACCCGCTTTGAGGCACATCATTAGGCCACTTATGGAATTGTACCTGGAAAATGTGTTGAAACTTGTTAAAACACGACGAGTAACAACGGAGCAAAAACGAAAAACTCGATGGAGCCAGAACGAAAAACTCGGAAATTGGTTATTTTGAAACAAATTAACTTCAACAAAGATCAAAAGCATTTATTGCGAAATAACCTCCATCATGCAAATTAGTTCCAGGAGGGGGAACATTTTGGTAAAGGTTTGTGTCTGCAGAACTTGTAACGTAGCGCAACAAAGTACCCACCACTGTCAGATCTGAATTTTGTTGGAAACCTCACAGAAAGAACGATTTTGCATCCGCTTTTATTCAACTACTACCGAAAAATTATAATAGGAAAGCAAACAAATCCGTTTTCAAATTTTGTTAATCTATTATCCCCGATCTGTAAACTTCTGCCCTTGCGCAAAGTTGTCGAAACGCTCAGCGAGGATCCAACTCGTCGCATCACGTCAGCACTTCAAGATACAAACAATAACAAAAGCGCAACACTGGTTCTGGCGTCATTCGATGAAGAGCTTGACGTCATGTAAGCTCGGATCTTAGAGCGAAGCTGTTAGAGAGCGGGCGGCTCCTGTAAAAATGAATGCCGTCAAACGTTGGTTAGAAATGAACTGCTGACAAAAGCGATGTTGCTCACAATCGACAATCCGGTGTGGTAAAATTGGACCAGGTGCATGTTTTTGACGCAAAATGGTAAAAAAAGCTCATGGTGCCAAAATATCTACCTTTTACAGCGGCCTACACTGCACTTGCAGACATGCAGAAAAAGAACAAATAGGCATTTCGCTATAACACGGAAAAATCGCAGCAGAAAAATAGAAGGAATGANAAACACTAACGAGGGTTATTTATTACGTAACATAAGAAACTTCCTGACACTTGCACAGTAGACANACAGTCAAATNGCTCGCTGTTGATTCAATAATAAGNGCCAGCAACCTGTTAATAGTCTGTGAAAAAGATTTTCGGCGTAAGAAATACTGTATAAATTTTGCTAAAATTTGGCAAAATTAAAAATCATTCCCCGAAATTTTAGATTGCAAGTTACAATCATTTTTCCTCCCCAAATATAGTAAAGCAACAAATTACAATCATTCTTCCCCCCACCCCCAGGAAAATATCACCTGGTTGCGACCCTACCCGTGATTGTACAGCATGTTGCGAGAGTACTGTCGCAAGTTAATTGCTTCCTGCGGTGTAAGTAGCAAACAAATGGTTTTCGAATTTAAGAGTTCAAACAGATTCTCGAAGACAACGCAGCACCTGTCCCCCCAAATGCATCTCCAAAATGTTTTAGCCCACAACTCATTCAAAGGCCCAGGTTCTTTGTTATACAAAGTGCGAGAAACGTTTCACACAAACCTGGTGATCGAATCGCTCTGTAATTTGCGGTTGTTGAAGTCGTAATAACCGCTTTCTTGCAGCACACGTTCTATCATTGTCTGCAAAGCAACAAGCCAATACTTTAAAAGTATTTATTTCAAGGGCTGTAGTATCACGTTTCTCTGCATTTCTGCTTCAAGCATGCAATTTCCTAAATCGTTTGTAGATTCCTTACGCATTGGCCAGAAAATATGATCAAAATTCCTGCTTCTTAACAAAATCTTATTTTTTTATCAAGTCTAATGCATATTATTTGCTAAAACTGTCGTGGCCAAAAAAGTTACATCCTCGCCTTTGGACCGAAACACATTTAAACAAACTGCGGCAAAGATTAGGTTTCAAGATGATTAAAGTTTGAGCAAAACAAGGAGAAGCATAGCATCGCTCAGCAAAAGTAAAGTTCTTTGTCGTTCACCTGCATCTGTGCATACGTAATTCCCTCCTCGTAAAGCTTGCCTCCGTCCGTCACCGTGGAAACGTAGCAGCTGCCTAGCAACTCCCGCGCTTCCGATTCCTGCGCCGCTTTGTTCGCGAGCGACGAGGCGTCGACCACGAACTCGAGATCGATCGTTTCGTGCGAACCAACAAGTAACTGCGGCGAGAAAGACAAGGTCCATCTGCCAGTACCGCTAGATCTTAAATATGGGCGTCGGAAGGATTCTTTCCAGGATTTTTTCCAACTCGAAACTAAGAGAAAAACGTTTTTCTCCTAAAATGTTAAAAGGAAAGTATCAAATTTCAAGGGGGGTCAAAGACCCCCTGCCCCTCTTCCGACGCCCGTGGATCCTAACCCACCAAGCAAACAGCTTTGTAAAAATACAAAGGACGTTTTCACTCAAGTTCCGGCACGAAACGTGACTATGCGGATCTGTTAACGAGGTCTCGCTATGGGTCTGCTTTCACGAAACTGACAGAGTGGCTTGAACGTAACTCCGCCGCCAACGCAATTAAAGCACTTGCCGATCGCCAGATGCAAATATTTACATTAAATGAGTCGTCAACTTCTCAATCCAAACAACAAGCACACATCTCCGAGCGAACGAAGCAAATCCGCGACGAGCCTTTTCCCAGCGCATTAAAAAACACGCCCGACTCGTTTGGACAATGCGATTGTGGCGAATTAACGGAAAATCGTCCATGCAGCTTAATGTAAAATCACAGCTAGGCACGACAGGAGTTGCTAGCCGGAAAGCCAGGAGCAAGTTCGCCACAAGAACCTCAGTGAAGCCGTAATTTTGAGGAAGCATAGATACTGATTTGCTGTTTTTCTTGACAGTACAGCCAAAAAACGGATGGCAAAGAAATAATCCTATTGAAAATAAGCTATATGTAACTCTAAAGACAATTTGCAAATGAACAAATAAGATCAATTGCTCTTTCAACCTTTTTAAGTTCGTCTTTAAGTCCAATCGATCGGCTGTTTGGTGAAAATAGCGCCCTCTTGTAGCGAGATATTATCCGTCGTCGGTAATTTACTTCGCTGGTGGGAGGAAGCTGCATAGAAAAGCAAACACTGAGTCAATTCTTCGACGCTGAGACAATTCTTCTACTGGGTTTTCAGTACAAGCGATAAAATCGTCTTGGTCGCGTCTCCACTTTTTTGTAGACGGGCACAAGTTCGCGAACAATTTCTTCCGATCCGGTTTGAGAAGAGCCTAGTTTTTATAGGAACCAAAACTCACTGCGAAAAATCAAAACATGGCATTCATAGTCTCATGGCGGGTGCGAACCAGACGCGTAGACACGGGGGGCATTCGGGGGCAGCGACCCCCAATTTTTTGTGCCCCCAAAATTTTGTCGTGCCCAGAAAAATTTGTTTTAAAAATATAATAAAAACAAAAATCTTTCCACCCTAAATAATGTATTTTGCCCCCCAAACCTTAATTCCTGGCTACGGACCTGGTGTGAACCAGGGGTACTGGTACAGGTGTGTTATTAAATCTGTCAACACGTGTCACAGCGGACACGCATACTGAAGAAACAAAAGTTAGCAGCGAATGCGAAGTCTAAACAAGAGGCGATTCCGCAGCATCTGTGCCATCAAAGTCGGTGAAGGTAAAATAATAACCGCATTTTTATTTCTGCTTCTGAACCGCCTCCAACGAAACCCTTGTATTTTTTGGTAATGGGGCTGGAACTTCACGACCTTGTCTGCGACAAGCGCTTGTGATCATTTTTGTTGGTTAAGTAGGAGTTAATAAGACTTCCCAACCCATCAAGGATTACAACACGAGTACACAAAATCAATATTTTTCCAATAAGACATATCAATAACATTATGCTGATCGTTCCAACACTATGCAAGCGTGCAGTTGTGAAGACGTAATTTCAAACAAATAAAAATCCTGAGTATTACATTCCGATATGAGAATAGATCACCTGGTCGATGTAGATTATCTTGTGCAGCTGTATAAGGGTCTGTTGCACGGGGTCGCTTATCGGGCGCAACTTGCTGGGCGAGATACTCAGCATGCGTGACGCACTCCCGGCGCTCGATGACGCTGAAAAACGTATCAAACCCGTGACTCCCAAACAAACACGTGCTCTCCATTCATTGCGGAAAGCGTACTTCCAAAATGACAATCAACGTGATTTAGGACAACGTTTAAGATGGAATCCAAGTACTGTAGTTCCACGATCAGTCAGGCCTACGCCCGAGGTTGATTCGTTGTATTTAAAACCAGTTACTTGTGAAAAAAGTAGGCTACGTTCCGGGATAGTTCAGTTTCGTGTGAGTAGCGGCACAACTCAAGCCATGGTTGAACTGCTGTTTGTTTACCGGTTGGAAATATATTTGAATTACAGTTATTACCATGGTAATGTGGTATATACTTAGTGGAATATTTACTTTTCGTTGACAATCTTGAGCGGAACGCATATTTTGTGTGAAAGAGTTTTGATCGTAAGATATTGCTGAAATAGCAGCTTTAAAAAACTTGATGAGTTTAGTAAAACACAAAACCCCGCCTTTTTTCTTACTTTTCTTACTTCGATTCAAATTCAAGTTGCGATAAGCAAAGCTCAGTCCCTTCAGCAGAGATCCGAGCGGTACTAGGCTGTTAATGCGCGATGCATTTTTTGCTGTGAATCTCCGCGATCGCGAATGGAGCAAGTGACGGCAGCTATCATTGGTTCGTTACTTACGCGGGCGACCTCGTGCGGTGAAGGGAGCGCGGGCGAGGTCACGTGATGAAGCGTTGCGGCTGAATGACGATGAACGCACATCTCCGTTTTTAGGCGCTGAACAAAGAAAACAGCACTTCGGTATGTTTGGCGTTAATCGATGCCTACCGCAAGATTGCGAGCACAGAAATTGGAGAATAAATGGTCAAGTCGATACAGTGTTAGGCCATAACAATATACGAAACGTCAGGAACACGTCAGACTTGTGACGAAGAAACAGGAAAATCTGAGCTGCTTGGTTCTGTCTCGATCTTTGTATGCCACGCAAGAAAGAAACATGTTATTTTGAAATTGCTTGTGATTAATTAAACTAGAAATTGCAGCACGATGCTTTGCCAGCACCGCACGCGATGGACCGTTGAAGAGTTGGTCAGTACAGCAAGTGGCTCCTTACGCCAAACCGCACTCCAAAATATGCACGCAAGAAGACTTACCAGTCATGTCGAAGCTTAGGGCTCGTCGCGGCACGGACGCCCTGACATCGGGACTGGGCGGATGAGGCTGCCTCGTTCCGGCCGAAACCGGTCTTGTCCGGATCGGTTTCAGAGGTGTTTCACCTGGGGTGTAACGACAAATGAATATTTATGAGCAATCTATTTGAATAAGGTCTGAGGATGCGTAATTTTACGTGAAATCGATTTCCTATTAAAAATTTGCTGGTCGATTCCTTGCTTCCACCCATCGTGGAAAGTACATACTTGCATACCCAAAAATCGTTTGACATTGCTGAAAAATGCAGATGGTAGCGAAATATTTCTATATTGAAAACGCGAAATACGGCTTAAAGGAAAGCTTAACAGAACGAAAAACAGCCGGGAACACGCACACCTTGTCAGTGGACAATTAACAAAACGGAATGGTCGTGATGTTCGCTTACCTTTACCATTGTCGTTCACTGCCACGTTGTTGGGGTTGGAGGCAAATTCATTTGCGCTCGAAGGTTCAGTGGCGTCGTCCGTGGCGACTGAAAGTAGCAAACAAAATGACAGTGCTTTCCAACAGTGGCGCAGCCAGCCCAAAACTTTCGAGGGGGCCAAAAAAAGTGGGGAGCCTAAATGTTTGATTTTAGGTGACCAACAGGATTTTGTTTGGGATACCGCCTTATGCTTTCCAACAGGGAATTATTCGTCAATATCGTCGGATCGAAGGGTTTAGGTCAGTGGTTCCCAAACTGGGGGTAAATTACCCCCAGGGGGTAATATCCGATTATTCGGGGGGTAATACATAACCTAAACTTTAGACTGCCGATGCAGTATACCAACACAAGTATACTAGTTGCATTCTTACTACGACGCAAAACATTGAGGGTAATAAGACACAATCACTATCTTGATTTGGGTAACGGCTCGAACAAATTTGGGAACCACTGGTTTAAGTGCAGCCCAGCAGCATATTTTGCCTTCTGTTGAGGCGGAAATGTCGCTCTTGCCGTCAGAACCGAGTCTTGACATGAAAGTGAAATAGACAACGACATTGGGAAACAGCTCTACGATTGACGATATGCTGTGCAATGACATCTCCTTTCAGATGTGACCGTCGTCTGAACGTACGTCAAACGGACCTTCAAATCGAGACATTAACATTACCTAACCTATAAATAGCCTTTTCACATTTCGCAACAGCTTGTCAACTCATCGTTTTTCCTGTCGCCTCACTGCAGTGCATCCGCTTTGCGGTTGCTTACTTGTTTCTTTGACATGTTTGTGCGATGCTTTGCGCAAAAACAGTGCTTTCGTTTATGAATGAAGCAAAAAAATGTAACGGACTCGCTACGCAAATCAAAGCGCATTAACAAGATTAAACTTCGGTTATGCCCAGAAGCTAAATATTGGAAAAAATTGCCCACCTTTCATGAGCCACGATTTTCATCGAAACAATGGACAGCAGCAAAACACTCAACTACGAACCACACTGAGTTTTGGCGAAAAGTAATCGCAAGCATGTTAGGAAATCCTCAGCAAAAAGTGTTTTATTTGGCCACTAAGCAAAGCATGCTAAGTCGCAATAAGCAACTAGCTTCAGGACTTTAATAGCGGGATATCTCCAACAACACAAGACTATACACAAAGGCACAAGTCCTGAAATAATCTCACACCTTCAAAATTGATTGCACACCACTTCTGATGACGAGAAAATGAAGTAAGTATGACAAGAACTGAACTGAAACCAGTCCTTACATCGGCAAAGATGTTTATGACGTTAAGCAAGTGCGTTTTCGCAAACGCGCCTACTTCTCCACAGCATTCACAAGCATGATATTGCTTTGTCCTATAAATTACACCAAAGCTTTAAACCGCGAGCACTTAACCGGACCAGGTGCCTCAATTCTGGACAATCTCATCCTGGACACCTCTAACCTATAAGAAAAACTGTTTACGTTTAAAGCTTAATAATGACAGTCGTAATTGCCTATCAGTGGAACAGAGTCGACTAGTTGCCAGATGCCACATATTGATTAATCCTCGCATACATCACAGCGAACATCTTGCCAAAAATTGGAGAAAACCCAGGGACCTTTTCTGCATGGCACTTCGTAGCAGGTTTTCTGTGTCCAGCACTTACCCCCATTGACTTCGACTGAAAACACGTCTGTCTCGTTTGAGTTCGAGCGTGAGGGCGGATCGACGTCATTACCCTGTGACGTCACGCTTCCGTTTGACAACTGAAGTGTTCGAACGGACCGTTCCGAGCTGGCCTGAGGAAATGAAATGCACCAGAGTTGAAAACAATGATATATCAATTTTGCAGAAAGTGCAAGCGTTTTTTTAAACGAGCCTGTGAGCAGAACACCAGTCGTTACTTTTCCGCAGCATACCGACTGCGCTGGTCATCTAATAAAAACACGCATCAGAGGCTGCAAACTGAAGATACGGAAAGCGTGCGCATGCGCAATGCACACTTCTCCAGGCGCCACCATGCGGATGCTTTGCAATCGGAGGAAGAGCGGTTCTCCATACCTGTGACGCTTGGAAGAGGGTTTGATAATCTTGTCTGTTGCGTCGCGCCTCCATCGAATGCCGCTGCGTTCTTCGCCTTTCCTTCTCGACCCGCTTCTCGGCCACCATCCGCAGTGACGTTATCTGGTCGGTGTAACGCATGAGCGGTTCCGCGATCAAGCCGCAAACGGCGATAATGTCGGCGCGCTTTTCGGCTTCGACCGTCAGGCAACTGATCAAAATGACAAACAGTTGTGTTAAAACGTTGGGACCGTCGAAACTACCCCAAACACACACAAAACACCTCGCGGGCATATTCAGCCTCGAAGAATCTTTACCTCATTCTTGCGATTGTTGCACAAAAGGCAAAGGATCTTTCTGGTTTGACCGAACAGCTCTTTTTTTGCAAACACAAAAGATTTAGCACGGTCATAACGACCGTTCGTCTATGGCGACGCGTTTTCTCCGGTCCCATTAAGTGACGTACAGGAGAATTCTACTATATTTGAATATGGACGCCCACCTCTGGTGATAATCAGAAATAGAAGAATTGCTACACTCGGGCTGGCATGACGTATACGTCAAAAGCTTAGATCAATCCGGGGCAAAGTTTAAAATTGGGAAACACTGCGATTCGTCCTGGCTCCCACACAAAAAATCGCCGCTGGAGACAGTTTCGACAGACTGCACTGTCAGCTTCAACAAATGCAGCAGTATTTAGTGTTCACGTCACAATCGAGAGAGACGTACGTTCACGGCAATGTGCTGTGGCACCAAAATTATGGCAAGTTTTATAATACGCACGCATTGCCATCTTGGAGCTACCACCACCACATCCAAGGTGAACAAGAAAATTAAATGAAATTAGATTTTCAAACACAGCAAACTTAATTTTGGTCCTTCACGAAAGAATCCACAATATCTAAAATCAGTCAACCACAGCGGGATTTAAATTTACGGCATCTTCACACATAAACGTTTGTCCACCACGCCGAAAAACACAGAATATTGATCGACAGAAATCATTCAGCCAAGCGCTTCACTTTACCTCTGGACAACCGTCTGAACGAGACTTGAATACCCCCGATCGGGTTTGACGGGTTCGAAGTTACCCTCGACGATTTTGTGCGCAATCGTCAGGATGTTGTTGCTCATGAAGGGCGGGTCGAGCATCGCCATCTGGTAAAGGAGACAACCTGGAACATGCAAGACAATCAAAGCAGGAAATTCGAAATGCTGCCTCACTCGCGAGAACCACTGAATTGGTCAAAATAGGGTAAAAGTAATCCAAACAACATCGTAGCGCTTGTACATTGGCAAATTTTATAAGAAACGCATACCACACAACACGCGCTTTTGTTGGGATGTACATAAAACTATGTTTTGTCTGAAGTTTTCGGGAATGTTTCTGGCGATTTTCACTCCCGGGATGTTCTTATGCTTTCGTATGAGCAGCGCAGTTCCTTCAAGCAGGCCTGCAGCCAATCAGCACCCGCTGGACCGGGAGACGATAAGCCATCGAGTGAGTTTGGTGTTCGGAAAGGCCTCGCAGTGGCAAATGATGTGGCATGCTCATCTGCCGCAAACATTAGAAACACGAAACCGCAAAGTTGTCGCCTGAAGATGACAACGGGCTGCTGTTTAAATGCTCATCAACTTCAGAGCGAAGTTTCTGACGAAAGCCTGTTTAACTTTGATAATATAAAAATTTGAACTTGTTGAAGAGGTTTCATTCCNGATTTGTGTAAATCTTCTAAAATAACCAGCAACACTATCTGAGATCAAACTGCAATTTCGCAATTGGTTTCCCTAGTTTTCCGACNCGCTCTAAACGACAAAAGATCTCAANGACCCTGCAAATGNAGGGAACGGGTCTGCATTTTATCGCTTTAAAAAATTGGAAAGCTTCAGTGAGAAAAGTTCACATGAGTCATTTCATTTAACATATAGCAGTTGATAAACACAACTTTGATTCAAAAGACGCGCGTGCATTTAAAGTCATGACACCAAACTTCAGGCAAAATATATCCACCGTCAATATGAAAACAAGCTCCGAAGTTTAAGAGTTTGCAGCAGTTTCTGTCGGTTGACAGAAGCTGAACAAAAGCCTCAACGTTTCTGCTTACCGAGTGCCCATACGTCCGCCTTCTCGTTGTACGGCTCGTTCTTGACTATCTCCGGACAGAGGTACATTATCGTTCCGACAGTCGATAGCATTTTCGAAGAACTGTTTTTCTGCTTCGCGAGGCCGAAGTCAGCTGCGAAAGGGCGACACCACGTGTTTAGCAAAAACCAAAACGCCCCTGACGCCGGCTGTACCAGAGCTGCAAACGGGCCTCATTTTGAAGCCCGAACCCGGCCCGAGCCCAACATATATTTTTGAAACCCTATTTACGGCCGAAAGCAGAATTTCCCGGTGAGTCATGACATGCGCGACTGCGAGGTATTGGTGGCGTAGCAAGCTAATTATGACTAAATAATTCACAAATTAATCATTTTCTATTGAAGATCGATTGCTTTAACAGTGAGTGGCAGCAAAAGTGTCCGTCGTTGCAAAAAAATTTTGCATGCAGGCCCGAAATAATTCGACAAACTCAAGCCCGAATCCGGTCCAAAGATCCGCTTGGACCACTCTGCGGCTGGTTTTATTTCGCTGAGACATTTCGGTCATTTTTTCATTGAGACATTTTGGTCACTGGAACATTTCGGTCATTTGTACCATAGCAGTATCAAAACACGCCGTAACACTACTCCTTGCTCTGTATTCCTGACCGAATTGACCTAAGTTTTTCGGTCATTAAAAAAAAATCCGGTCTATGACCGAGAAATGACCTGAAAAAAAGTTGCTCTGCGGTGTGAGCGAGCCAAGCTGCACGTCACCCTCGTGTTTAACCTGTCAACCGTCGAGCCACTAACGGCAACACACCGAAACGTTTGAGCAAAATGAGTATCGCCGCTGTTGTAGCTGGGGTGTGGCAAACTAGGGGAGAGGGGCAGCGAAGGCGGAGAACAAGCACAAGAAAATGCCTTATTTGCTCGAGAACATCACTGAAGTTGCCCTGCTTGTCAAACTGAACAACAGTAGAACAAAGATGGTTTGCTCCGATGATATCCCTTCGGGGTGAAAAACGTAAAGCAGAAAGATCTGCTGTTCACGGCTGGCAATGTTGAATCGTATAACGACGCATACAGTACTTGATAAGAGGCAAAGGCCAACTCACTTAAGGTCACTTTGTCGCTCTCGCCCAGCATCACATTGTTTGGTGTCAAGTCTCTGTGGACGATGCGCTTGTCGCAGTGAAGATAACGCAAGGCGAGACAAATCTAAAGTCAACATGAAGCAATGCATCGCGTCCGCGCTGAAGCAGATGAACGGTGGCGAGCGATAGAAAAGGTAAACAAACTACTGTGGTCAGTCTCAGATAATGGTGTTGAGAACAAACTGCGCAGATAAGGATATTAAGTCCTTCCATCAAGTCCGCAAACGCGCCCGCTCTACGCAAGGCTTACTCACAGAGATAACAGCTCCTAAATGGTAAGTTCGGCGCTTACTTGGTCAAGGATTTTGGATAAAACGCGTCAAAACGCAAACGAATGTAGCGACTAAGGTCTAGCGCACGACCGCTGTTAGCGGATCACTTGTACCTGGATAAAAACATTCCATAGTCGCGCTTCGCCCATCCCTTTCTCGTTCTTCTCGTTCAAAGAGGTAAAGTGCTCTTGGAGCGAAGCGCCTTCAATCAGCTCCATTTCGATGTACAGCTTGTCGTCTGAAAAGCAGCAAATAAGAATCGAACGCTGAATCGCGACTTGACTTTTGACAGGACTGTTCGGCGGAGCGACGGGGTCGATTTTATGGGACGAGCAACATCTTTCAGCAAGACTTGTCTGAACTGTTAAGCATGAAGACGATGCCGACGCCTCGGCCATCTTACCGACCGAGGTAAACCAGGAAAAATCTGTACCCAAGTCTTGTAAAAACAAAATCAGCGTTTTGTGCCGGTTGGAACGCACTGAAATAGCTCACAGCACCCAAACCCTTTCCATAAGATGTTCAATTAAAAGCAAACTTGAAGTGATAATTTTTTTTAAACAGAACCCTTGATCGCGCACATTTAAAATTAATGAACAGTCACAGGTTGGAATAGAAATCCAAACGATCTTCAGCCAGATGGACCTGTCTCCGGGTTGGCAAGCGCACTGTTAGGATTCAATCCTCACCGAACACGTGTATCAACTTAAATTCAACAGCGAATTTGTTAGAGGTTTAACAGGCGCGGAGCACGATTTGCCACGAAACACGAGGTATCTCGGCTAACAAGCATTTCCTATCACAATTCAATCAATAAAAAAGGTTGTAATCCGAAGTTAGCACCTGCCACAACAACAGCATCGGAACATTAGAATTCACCAAGAGGATGATAAAACGTCGAGAAAGTGAACTTAGAAAAGAAGTCAATTCACGCTGCAAGCGTGAAATCGGTGACTTGACCATCTACCCAAGGTTTCACAACAGCGTTGACAGAGACGAACCGACTTTGAGCGTAACACCGCTAAGCAAAAAAAAAACATCCTGCACTCACTTTCTTTGAACGTTGAGTAATATCGGACGATGTTCGGGTGGCGCAGCTGTTCGCGGATGATGCTCAACTCCCTGACAATCTCGTCGATCTCGCGCTTTTGCCGTTCCGTGCCTTTCCTCCCTCCGCCACCGGCCACACTCACTTCTTTCAGCGCCAACGGAGTCTGCTTTGAGTTTTTCTTGACCTGAGACAAGAATGGATCGAAAGTCAATGCAACTGAGGTAGAAAGCAGCGCAAAAGTTTAAACCAGTGGTTCTTAACTGGGGAGCAAGACTCCCCATGGGGCGTCAATAGATTTCCAGGTAGGCGCGTGCCCTAACGCGCTCTACAACGTGGAAAATTTGATCAATCAATTTACACATAAATGCATTTGCTTTTAAAACTTATTTAAAGTCAGGGAGGCTTCAAAGAAACGAGAATCACTTAAAAGGAGGCGTGGTAGAAAAATGGTTGAGAACCACCGGTTTAAACAATAAGGGCTGTTGCACCAAAAATACCGTTCTGGGCAAAGACGCCATTTCCACAAATTCGACGTTTCCTGATGCAAGGATAGAAGCGCACAGGTGCTCGGGCACAAGCATGTCGCCAGTTTGCAGGTACGCTTGGTTCACAAGGAGGTCAGCCACATCAGGCCGACGCAAGCAACCGCAACAAACTTTCAGACGACTTCACGCCAAGCTTACGCAACAAACTAAACACGACGCGAAGAGAAACGCCGGACGGCACAGCACACGCCGGGACACTTCGCTGTGTTTAGCTTTGGCATCCATACACATGACAAGAATGTCAAAATACACAGTTAGGAGAACCATTCCTGGAAAACTCGAGAAGTTGCCCATAAAGCGATTGTAGCGCAGAAAGGCAAAGTAATACGGCCCAGGGACAAGACAACCCGCTGTGTTTGCGACGCACAAGCGCTTTATAGGTTTTAACTAGTGCCACCCGCTCTCGTACGACAGGCGAAGTGAAATCCACAAAACAGCGGTCCTCATAAGCGTAGTATTGACTTAAGTCCTCGACAGGTTTTTCATACTTCACGTCGGTCAATCGGCTGACAACTGAAGTGTAACACCCTTGTTAAACATTTAGGCAACAAAGTAGCTAATGCCAGTGGTATCCATTTCAAATTTCAGCATCTTTATGATGTCAAGCTGTTCCGATCAGTGTATTTTTCATCATACACGGTTATTTACAATATGGAATATTTACATGTGGCACATGCAACAAAAGAACTTAGGCCAGCTTATTAAAAATAAACAACAGAACACTACGATACTTCGCAAAAATTAAAGGAAATCATCTCATACCCACAAATAAATTTATAACTCAGCCGAAGGTCTGGAAATTCATGATATTTACAGTAACGAATTGGAAAAATACGTGTTCAGAATATTCAACGACCAACTCCATTATATATTACACAGGATTACATATTTATGCCCAACCACCAGCTGAACACCCCACAGAAATAGAAAAGTGCGTTACAAATGCATTACCTTATCATTACCATTACGTTAGACATCATCCGAACAACGACACTTAACATACAACATAGGAATCAACAAAAAGGAGATGGGTTATGGAATAGTATACCAGAAAAAATAAAGTCTCACAGGTTTCACTATTTTTGCCTTTATTACAAAACATTTCTACCAGAACTCACACAATATCATGGTTAAATTAATTTTACATCATTGAACAAAACGCCTAGAGCTCCTCAAAAAAGTGAGTACATCATCGTTTTATCCATGATTTTGCATCTGCAAATGTAAAGTGAAATCCTTCCAGTTGCAAATGCAACCCTGATTGAACATCTCGTTTAACTTTTTCTTGTACAAATCGTGTATTTGTGATTTACTTCCAGCAACAGAAAATTCTGCTATTGGACTGGCTACCGTGTGGACCTTGGGGTCGTTTAGACAGTAACCGCGTTTTCACTTGNAACAGGAGGCCTTTCGCCATGGTGCTGCAAACAAGTGTGCTTGATGCGAGCTATGACGTCACGCGCGCTCAGCGTAAATGATCCAAACCGAGCACGTTGGAGGAGCTTTTACATGGAATTTTCGAACAGCCGGGTTGTGCGTTCCGTGTTGCGTTTTCTTGTAGGAGGCCGGCGCAAGCTGGCCGACTAACCTAACCAACCTAACCTACTTCTTTCGGCCCTTGTAAGGCTGCAAGCTTTTTAGTTTCATGTAACAGATGAAGAACAACTTTCTGCGTCAGCAAATATGTAAATCGTTCAGAAAACCAAATAACCCACGACTGTACAGCAGTATGATCTAGCTTACTACAGTAGCCTATACAACTGGCTCATGGTATGCACTGCACTGCAGTCTACAAAGGGATTAAATGTCGTTATTACTGCAATCCGATTTGCAAAATTCAAATCAAACAAACACGTGGAGCCATTTCACCACAGCAGACATGGTATGATTTCTTTCTTGCATCACCCAACCAAAAACAGGTGTTCAGGCGACTGTAAAACACCTTCTGCAACACACTTGCTCCAGCTAGCTCACTTACAAACCAAGCAACAACGAGCGTGTTGTGTCAACTTTCACGAAAGCTAACTTGGCCGCTCATGCGTCTGGCTCAGTAGAAATCGTGTTAAGTGATCTGGTTAGTGTGTCAAGGAACTCACTTAATCGCTATGCAAAAATGCCACGTGATTAGCGATTGACATTTTTAAAAAAGACGTTTTCGAATTGCAGAAGCTTTTTTCCAGCTTGAAGTAACTTTAGCATGATGCTGATGATGATAAAGATACCAAGGATCGACAGTAGAAAACCGTTAATAAAAAATAAAACCCCCTGTTTCCTTGCAGAAAGCGTGCGGCTAAGCCAACACATGGACAGACAGCACTCGGAGTAACAACGACTGACAGAAAACTTTAACAACACGTATCCTTACTCGGTACACAGAACCAAAAGCGCCCGTCCCCAGTGTGTCATAAATAGCGAAGTCCCGGATGTAGCGTTTCGGTGTCTTGTTCTGGTTCAGTTCCTCGATGTTTTCGCGGATTTCGCCAATCCGGTCGTCCTGGCGAGAAATAAACTGTTCAGACAGGCCCGCAGCCAGGTTTTATGGTTGGGGGGCAACTACATTTATAGGTTGAAAGATTTGTTTTTTTCAAAATGTTTTTAACACAAACTGTGACGTCACAAATCGAAATTTGGCGCGGCACAGAAGAATTTGCGGGGGCACTGTTCCCGGACCCACCCCTCGTGGCTACGGGCCTGTGTTTAGCCAAGGAGGTGACGGATCAAAATTGCAGTTAACGATCGAGTTAGCACCTACAGAACGGAAAGGAAATTTTACGTTATCGCGCGGGTGGCAACACACCAGTGGCTCTCAGAGTGGTCGGAACCGTCCCCTTAGGGATGATTTTGAGGGACAAGGGGCGAACAAAACAAAGGGGGCGAAAACGCTCAACCACTATTCGATCATTGCGTTTAACTATTATATGACTTATGACTTTACTGAAAATTTTAATTTACTGTGATAATTGTTGGAGGTTGTTGCTCAAGCAATTTGTCCGTTAAATTTTTACTCTGGATCTTCTATGTGCCCGGCTACAGTGTGGATTATTTTCACAAGAACTCTGAACATATCAGCGTCGTAATACAATTGCTTGGTTCAACTGTTACAGTATAACGTAATCTATTGGATTGTTGCGCTATACTGGTGCCGCTTCCGTCAAAAATACGAGGCTTGGGAGCGAAAAAGATGCGTCGAGAGTAAAAAGGGGGCGATGGAACAAAAAAAGTTTGAGAAACACTGCACGACACGAAAACTCGGCTCACATTCATGGAATTGAAGAGATCGACCAGTTCTTGGTAGGCTTCAGTTTTTCTGACGTAATGGCCGACGTCAATAAATTTCTATTTAAAAAAATGAGATTTCTTCAGTTCGCAAGTGACGTTCTTCGGCAGAAACAAGCAATTGCTAAAAAATCTCCGCTAACAAACGCTTTAAACTCGAGACGTGCGTCGTCAAAATGCACAGCTAAGGTTCAAGAAACGTCAGCAGAGTTGCAAACAAAAGCAAAAGGCAATCTCGACTGGGTGCGACGTGTCGCGCACGCGCCACTCAAGCCGCTAGGCTGAGTTCAGCTGCCCCGCAGGTCATACCGGAGACTTGAAAAGCGGTACTTGCGGACTGTATCCTGCTCGGCCAAGAGGTACAATCAGTCTTTACTTCACAAGAAAATGAACTTACGGTGAGGCGTTTAGACAAAAAAAATATGCAACGAATTGGTGCGCGTCTCATCCCTGATCATACAGGACAAACTGTTTTTTACAACCTACGGCCCTCATTGACTTGATCAACATATAAACAAGCCTGTTGTTCGATTGGAAAATTAGGACGCCTCCTTCCATGTGAACCCAGAAATTTGTCAAACAAGTAAACGCATTACTCCGAAACTTCGTTGTAATAAAAAATCCACTCTAAGCCAAACACACCGCGTGACTTTCTGAATCATTTTGCCATTCATTGCCAACACACTGCACCCCGTTCAAAGCCGTTTTCGACTCTGTGCCGGCAAAAAAAACTTACTTGAAACAGCTCGGGTGGAAAAAGCCGCTTGAACATCTTTCTGTTCCTTTCCATCGAGAAGAAAAAGCGAAGAGCTCGAAACGCGTTGCGCTGCAGAGCGATGGAGCCTTTCTTGCATCTGCAGAAAAAAAGAACGTCAGCTGACGTTGCAGTGACGTGATACTAGTTTAGCTGCAAAGGAAACAAAAGAACAGCATGACAGGCTTGCAAAGGCCAATTTAACATTAACCGTCCGATAAAAAAACTTTGCTTCTAGTGCTGCAGAAAAAATCCCCAACACACGATATTTGCAAACGTCAGCCCCGACTGCTCTCAAGACAGTACAGCAAAAAAATCATGAGCAAAGATTATTTTCAAACCTCACACGCCCTACTGCTTTCAGTACTGCACAAATTCATGACTAAAATATATTTTGCGAACCCCGAACAAACAGCGCGTACTTATCTGGAACTTTCTGCGGCAGAATAAGCTTGGCGACGATGTAAAGGCCGTTGGTCTGAACGATGGTCTGAGTGCATCTGTCGTTCAATCCAAGCTCGGTCAGCAATGCGCAACAGGCCGAGTAAACCTGCATTACAGGGCAGCATGGTGGGAGGAAGACCTTCAGAGGTGTCAAGGTTCGATTCTCCACCAACGCAAACAAGTTCGATTACAGCGCAATGAAGCAGACCAACAAGCGATCAAGTGGTTTATGAAATTCGCAAATGCAAAGGCACTGCAGTATCAAAGTGTAACAATACCAACCAGGAAAAAAACAACCTTAAGTTTGAACAACCAGGAAAAAAACAAACAGACAAACGAACCTTAAGTTTGTTTTCAGTCAGTTCCTCTTTATTCGATTTCGACCCGGTTACAGGGACGCGTCTGGTATATCCGCTACGTAGCTCATGACGGCTGCACGTCAGCGTGCGGTCTCTGCGCAACAAAAATGGCTGTTGCCAAATGGAAAAAATCCTTAATGGATGCGAGATCCAGCAATGGGAAAAATCCTTAATGGATTCGAGATCCGGGTAAAAACTATTGCTATGCCGTCGTCGTTGTATTTGACTTACGTATTGAGAAGGCTGAGAATGAGCGGCACGCCGCCAAGAAGCCTGATCTCGTCCGATCGACCCGTGTCGCTGCAGAGTCGAACCAGCGTCCAAACGACGTGCCACAGTAAATCGCACTGCTCGCAGTCGTTCAACACACTCAGCAAAACAGGTAGCGCATCATAGATCATCACCTGGAAGGAAGGTACTGACGAAATCAATCTATCTTGCCCGCCTTGGAAAGCTTTCTGACGTCTAAACAAATCATCTGCAACGCTGCGGATGAGCCGATCAATGGTGAAATGGATAAAACATTATTGCTTTTTCACAGCAAACTCTACAGAACTGATCGTTACATTCGCTATCATGTCACAGACAAACCTGAGATTTTCCTGAGCAAAACTTCACGTTGAAACTAGAGTAAAGCGAACAAATTATCTCTTGATTTCTTTGCAAGGCAATGATTTAGCTGTGCTCACGTTTGAAACTTTTTTTGAACCGTGAGTGCGAGCTGCATTCTGATTTATTGTGGCTTTCTTCCAATTAAAGCCAGTTAATTGGAAGTGATCATCCAAAGTAATTGGTGCTTTCTCAGCAATTCATCAACGATAGATAAACAATAGTTTTTACCATATTATTCGGCAGGGAGAAACAGCTGACTTATTTTTATACTTAGGTGCTATGTATCGAACATTTACGCGTTGTTCACACACATAGGTGTGGGAGCAGGCAAATTTTTGGGGGCGCGAAGGATTTTTGCCCCAATTTCCCCAAACCTCCCCGAAATATTGTGCGGCAAACTTTCTCTCTACAAGTTTTTTCTTCACGAACTTTCATAAAAAGCATAAAGACCTTTTTTGAAGAGAAAAAAAGCCAAATTCAGACATTTTCAATCAGTCAGTCTCATTGATCACACAAATAGAACACAGGTGTCGAAGCAAATGTGCCCGAATTTTCAGGGATTTCTCCAGGATTTTCGATAAATCAAGCCTTTCTATAGGGTGCGCTTGCACCGCCTGCTCCTACAGTACATTACTGTTCACGCATTCTATTGGACGAGAAAGCCATGGATTTGCTGAGCCCGCACAACTTCATAGTAGTGCATCTCGCATCGGTCTGTGGAGCTAACTTTAATTTAAACATCTCTATCGTTCGCCCATACGCCAGTTTAACATCGCTCCACTGACGTGACTTCTTCAATCTAACGACACTGAGATTCGCGCAAGAGGCCACTCCACAACAGGCCTGACTTTATCTTGCAGCGGGATTGTCACGTGATCAAACTGGGTGGCGACTAATTCCCCCTAACAACTAAAACTATGAAGGAATTCATCCTATGGAGTGTGACTTATTTGGCAAATCTGAAAGACTGTTTCTCCGCTCAGGCAAAAAAGGGTGGCAAAATTTTCACCATGCTTCAAAAAGAACGCCGTGATTTCATTAGTCGTGACAATAACAGATTGCCAACTAATTGCGCTTAGGTAGCTGCAAACCAACCTCACTTTTCACCAGTCAACCCTCACGCTACGAAGGTTGAGATTAGAGACGTCAGATCTTACCTTAAACATGCCGCCGTTGAAACGCTACCGTGTCACCGTTCCAACAAATAACGTCAAAATCGACTACGGACTAACCACAACAGACGTCAGTCATCCTTTTTGGTCGACGCTCACCTGCTCGCAAATCTCTTCGTCGGTGCACAGTACCCTGAGCAGACTGGCGGCGTAACACTTCGAAACGTCATCAAACTCGTGGATGATCTGAACAATCCACTCAATCGAGTGATGTGCGGCGATCAGCTGTCGGACTTCAGTGCTGGAAATTAAACGGTCATATCAAAAGAAAAAGTTGGGTTTTATTTTATCGAATGCGCTGCCAAAGCAGTAACTTCCGCGGCTCCAACCGTCCACCTATTGGATTGAAACATGGGCAGTGAGGAATGTAATTTGGTAGCAGTTATGTCCAAGACAAAGATTTCCCACAGTTTAACTTATAAACTGTTAAAGTTTAACTCACAGCATTTTCGTNCGCGCCTGAATGCTTGAATGATAAGACAGCTGTGTCCCAACAGCAGGCAAGCCTTTCATATTGGTAGATCGAATGCTGCGTCGATTTAAATAAACTTTTTATCTTTTCGTATTAGAAGCCGGTAAATACACATCGATTGAGCTGAAAACCACAGTTCGCAGTGCCCAGAGAAATATGTCTCGCGTCATTTACCAGCTGCTGGTTCAAAACAATTTCCAAAGCACAAAGGATCAAACGGCTTTCACGACCAGCGAGGCGTGTCCAGATTACATGACAGAAATTGTCGGTTCTGGACGATGGGCGAGCCGATCGATGTCAAGTGTGGAGAACTTTCGGCAAGTGGTTTAAACGACAAAACCTTAAATTAAAAACTATCGCATTTCCGGGCTCATTCCGCAAGAACAGGCACATCCGTATTAACTGTGGGGAACGCATCAATGTCCGACGTTTAGCTCAATAACAGACGATATTTATCAGAAGAGTTTACGCTTTTTACGTGGTCTATAGTTGGATACGTACTTTTCTAACCAAAGATTGGCGACCAGACAGCTATCAGGCAATTAGCGACGATGATTAGCTCGTTTCTTTGTCGAACGGTAACAAGGTACTCGTCAACATTTGGCTCCGTGTTTTACGGCGCAAGCCCTTGGCGAGCAGAAGTACTTCGTTGCGGTAATGACACCACAATTTTTTCAATGACGAGTCTGGGCTACACGCCTTAACAAACTTGCTGCTGACGAGCAGTGGTATAATCATTGCACAATAGAACTTAAAACGTTCGTACATGTCCAACCAGTCTACATCATGCAATGGATCAACGCGTACGACCTTTACAAACACAACGAGCATTGATATTAACCGTATTCCATACGTTGGGAAGTTTCGAGATTGGAAAAAAAGTACTAAATTCTTAATAAATGTTTCAAACTTTTTGCAAAAATGGCAAAACACGTATTACCTTTCAGCAAGGGCGACTAAGACATGCAAGGCACAGTGCAAAATAAAGATGTCTCCGGCATTCAACAAGCACAGCATTGTTCGATGAATGGAGGCTCGCAGTAACGAAGAATGATACTTTTGATGCCGAGACAGTTTTTCGTAAATAGCTGCAAAAACAAAAAAATCGAAGTTCTCCGTTTCCAACGCTTCCTAACAGCGCGGTGCAAGCATAAGCGGATGGGATTACGCTTTGAAACAACTACGACTGGAAAATGATTTGCGCTTCAACCTGGGTGTAAATCAACAGCAGTTGTTCACGTGTTTTTCTTCAAGGTGTTTGTGAAGTTCAACGATAAATGTAATTATCATTGTGTCAGCAATGACTGTAGAGAGCTTGCAAACAAATCAACGAAGGCAGTCAACAAAGTTTTATCTTTAAAACCAGTTACTGCAGAGGCACAGCAAACAAATCCCCGTCAGTCAGCGAACTACCAAAATTGCTAGGTCGCAGAAACAAACAAAAAGTGTTCAGGTGCAATAGTTTCATGCGTTCACAAACTCACAGAATTATGGTTGTAAATGATCTTCAACAAGTTTTGGCAATACATACACGCAAGGCTACATTTGCATGATCGATGACTTACAAGAAAAATTGGCAACAACATCAACGACGTATGATTCTTCTGTACACGTCAAATAGCTGTGGCACTTTGTTTGGAACAGTTCGGCAAAGTAGGTGAAACTCTGGCTTTCAACAAAGACTTCCTGATAGAAGGGTTCTCGTAGCAGCATTCGCAGGCAAATAATAATTCTCAGAGTATTCTCAGGACTATCAAACCTGCGCCGTGTTAAAAAAAAAGATTAAAGTGCATGAAAAAGACACAAAAGAAAACAAAACAATATAATGCGAAGCTGCCAAAGAAATGCTTCATGAAGTAACAAAAGCAAATAGAGGTCGTTATGTTAACACACTAAGCAGGATTCTACAAATCGTTCAAACAAATTTTGTCAATAACTTGGAAATGTTTTTGCAAAAGTTAAGAGCCGCAAATATTAGCTTAAATGAAAGAACAAAAACTGCAATTAGTTACAAGCCTTACTTTGCCAATCTCAATAGCACAAGACAAATTAGCTGTGAAAGTATTTCATATTACAGTAGCAAACAAATTCAACAAAAGTTAACGTTTTCATTGCACATGCATCTGTTATACTGATGGCACAGCCCCTAATGAAGAATAGCTGGGTGTTTTTTCTCACTGAACTCTAAGTACAGGCAACAGTAACTAAAACCAGACCTACATTTTTCAACAGTGCTTCAGCTACTGCTACAGTCAGCATTGGCAAATGCAACTTCAACTGTGCATAGATATGAACACTTTTAAACAATTATATACTATTAACCTTGCTACTTACTGCATTGTTCAAGGCCCTTCAGCTACACCTGATATCAATTAGTGCATGTGCAAATTATGTATATATATACCTGGTTGGCTTCAATATTTCCTCCAGCATTTTACCAAACAAGGAGTTNTGAGGATGTGCTTTGAATTTCCTTTCTTTATCAAAATGACCACTAAACCACTCCAGTAATTCTCCAAGTGTGCCTCTGAAAAAGATGCAGTACCAAAGGACCCTGATACAAGCTGCACATACTCAAGGGGTTTCAAACCTATTCATTAAAACCAGCATGTAGCCAGAATTGTAGCTGCTGTCTCCCACATAAGGAAAAATCAGTTAATGTATAAACCAGTGGTTCTCAAACGGGTGCCACTTTGCTCACCAAGGGAGGAATTNTTAATTCCTGGGAGATTTGTTCCAGGTAAAAATTGNGGAGAAAAAGCTGTGGATGAAGAAAACNTAAATGTTCATTGTTTAATTCAACACACAAAAACTGTGCAATGAGGTTGGTTTAGATAGGAATGNCTACAGTATGNAAGGACAAGCTGCTCTAACTACAGTGACCGATGCTATAAAATAGTCTGTTGCTTCATAATCTTCTATTGTTTCTTCAGGTTGCCTGTAAAAGGTGGAGCTCTGTAAATAGCGGAGCTTGGTTGCGGAGGTTTGATGACGTAAACAGAGTCATTAAAACTGATATTTTTCTTTGAGAAATGAGAAGTGGACAGTAGCAAAAATAATTTTACTGCAAAAGGTGATGTTACACTACGGTAAAAAAAATCTATTTTGAAGTTTGATAACTTTTGGTTATCTGAGTTTCACAACGGTTCGGTGACATAAAAATCAGTTTAAACAGTTGTGAATGTATAAAATTTTTAAACATCGCAAACTTCCATGTATTCCATGTTTGGGGGAAATGCATATTAAGTTGCAATGATACAACATTTTTCCTTCACTTTTTTCCTTTTTTTGATTTTGCAACGCAACTTTTTTCCACTCCGGTTACGTCATCAAA
>JGI24021J15306_10000960_pt1 | contig 25996 bp, 19 predicted proteins | sample Ectturendosymbi1_FD_15306 | JGI IMG/M metagenome (IMG submission 15306) | reverse complement strand
TAGGCCAGGCAACATGAGCCAAAATGACCCTAAAACTACTTCACTTATGACGTCAGTCACAAAAAATCTGCACCCCCCAACCAAAAAATTTTTTTCGAGTGCAATCTACCGGACTGGCTGATCCGTTTGAGCCGTTGAACAGCTCTCTAGTGCAATCGGTGGAGGAGCTAGGGTGATGGTAAGGCAACCGAAAATTGCTGTTTTTTAGACCGAAATCGAAGTACGAATATATCGTAGACCAGTTCTCAAAGTGTTAATAGTGCTTTTTTTAACAGACACAAGTTTTTGATACACATATTTCATAACATGGTTAAATCTATTGGTGTGTGTTTACTTGAAATAATAATTTTTTTTGAGGTATATTGCTAAAAATGGACTGTAGACCATTGCTTTCACAATAAACACTCAAAAATGCACATGGACATGGCACTGTTTGCAGACTTTAATTCTTTGAAGAAAATATACATTTCTTATTGCAGACAACCACTAATGATGTTTGCCAAATAGTACTGAAAATACTATGTGCAATATTAAACCAAATGGACACCTGTAAATACCACAAGATCACTCAGATCGCTATGTGCTAAGATCACTTAGCGATCTTAGTAATCTGAGTGTTCTTAATGATCTTAGCAATCTTAGTGATCTTGCCTTAGCAATCTTAGTGATCTTGTCTTGGTGATCTTAGCGATCGTGTGGTATTTACAGGTGTCCTGTACAATAATAAACCAAACTGCTATTTGCAGTTCAGCTAACATGATAAAGTCTAATCTACCTAAAACCAAACAATGAACCTTTTTTCTTAACTATTGTGATATGGAATGCGCATGCAAAATTGTTCTAGATGAGCTTGGGCATTTTTAGTGCGCCAAATATGACTTGTAGAAAAACCTTAAATGAAATGTTCGTGGGAAAATTGCTTGTGGCATAATTGATGGAGAAAATTGCTACTGTGGCTTAACTGATGGAGAAGCTTTAGTGCAATTTCAACCAGTACTTTCAAACAAACTGGCAATTTTGCACCTAGTCCTTGGTTGGCTTATGGGTTGTTTTCCTATAGGTCAGTGGTTTTCAACCTTTTTGAAAAGCGACCCATTTTGCAACCCAATTTAACCTAACAACCCCCTTCTGAAAATTTCCTGTCAGGCATATGGAATGCAGTTGTGTTTGCACAATAGAAAATCACAATGACTAAAAAATAACTTACAATATCGCTATGTTCAACAAAGTTTCAATTATTAAATTCATGCACATGTGAGAGAGACCTATGCCATATACAAATCACTCCACAGCATAGCTCGCTAAAAACTAGAATAACACCCAAGTTAGCTACTGCATTCAGATATCTAATTTACAAATATAGCACATTCTTACGTTACAAAGTTATTCATGTGTTGTGAAATGCAACAGTACTGTCATAATCACACTCAAAACTTTATAATGGTCGTAATCGCACTTACAACAATTTTGAATTAAATAGTAGGCTATCATTTTTGCCAGGTGATCCTGTTCTTTTGAATACAACAAAAAGTGGTTCTAAATATGAAAAATAAAAATATGTAAGTAATCATGAATCTTTTTATCAGAAGCTCTTGCAACCCCTAGCAAAATGCCAAACGACCCCATGGGGGTTGTGACCCCTAGGTTGAAAACCAGTCCATAGGTGTAGCCAACAGGACTTGCCTTGCACCAATCTTTCCTGAGGTATTCTGGTCTTGTGGCTGAACCAACATAGCTGGGGTATCTTTGTATGCAGAAGTGATTTGACATTCAAGACTTAATGAAATTCATAGCTGCGTACTTTTTTGGAAAGTGCTATGCTATGAGATTTTTACAAAAGTCTCATCTCTATTCATTACTGAATAAGACACCATTGTGGTCATTAATGAATCTAGTTTTTCAATATTTGATTTTTGCTGTGGCTGCATCAGATGATTTGTTGTTTATACTTAGTTCCTGTCATGATCTCAAAAGATATGTATGTCAAAAGGGGAAAGAATGGTCATTTGCTGTATTTACGCAATCAGAGGTTTTGCCACAATGTTAAACCGAATATATTTTGCCTTTTGACTAGGCATCCTCAACTCTTTTTCCAGTAATGTAGGACATCCTAAGTCTTCATAATTTTGTCTTTCCTTTTTTGTCCTTCCTTGTAGCTGGATTTGTGTGTTGTAAGTCTGATCAGTTATGCCTTGCTTGGTTCTTCATATGGATTTTTGTGCAGTCTTTAAATAAAATTGCCAATGAGAGTTTTTACAGCTAACATGATTGGGAAGACTTTTCTTTGCACAGATGTCTCGTTGAAATTTGTGCTTTTTCTGTTGTGGGAAACTTCCATTTTTTGTGTTTTTAGCATATTAACACAAACTTATTCCACGTGTTGAAGCTTGTGATTGCTGTTCTCCAGTCGACATTCTGTAATGCTAGTATCATGCTAGTTGTAGTTGTTCTAGCTGATATTAATATTGACCTGAAAAACAACTTCTTCCTACTGTTTGAGCTTAACACTTTCAATACCATGTCACATGGATTTGTGGTTGGTTAATGGCACGAAATGTTGTACAAGTCAGTGTTATGGACTAGAAGTTTTGATCTGGCTACCAGCTATAATTTTCTGTTGTAAGCAGGGACTGAGTTTGAAGGGACACACAATATCTTTTGTCGCCCTGAATATTTCGTGATAAGAAATAATGCAGCAGTACAAATTTTGTGGTTACAAATTTTTGCATAAGATTTTAATGAAGTTACACTTTAACCCTTTCAGTCTCGCCTGTGCCACTTTTTTGCTGAACTTTGCACAACCATAACTTGCCAGCCGATTGAGTTAGAGAGCTGTTTAAACCCTCCGGTCTAGGACAGTTCGGCGCTGCCGTTTCGGCGATGGTGGTCTCAAATGTGTGTTTTTGAAATGCGTTAAAGATTAGACTACAAAGGATGTTTGCTTCATAAGTGTTTTTGGTTGTCATCCTGATGGCCAGTGGCCAGTGCAGTTTCCCAACCGTCAGGATTTTGTAAGAGCTTAGTGCGACCGTGACCACGTGTGTAAGGAAATATGGCTTGTGACATTTATTTTTGCTGGCATGAGGCGTTAGTGAGTTTACACAAAAGTTTAACCTGGACAGTATATATTGCTTGATCTTTCACGTAGATATCATTTTGATTGCATTTCACAGCTAATCTAAGAATATATCATACTTTGTTGCCATCGGTTGCCTATCGGTGTACGAATATGCAGTAATGGCACTTCCAAATCCACAGTATGCATCATGAATCGCAATAAATACAGCATAATTAGAAAGATCTGGGACAAGTGCTAAACTGACTCTTGCGCTCACACGCTTCCCAGACAACGGCAGGGCAAACATTTGCACTTTGGTGACAGTCCAAAGGAAAACATATTTCACATTTTATCACCAAAATGGCGATCACCGAAACGTCCATCGCCGAAACGGTGGTGCTGAACTGTCCCATTCTGCAAACCCTCAGGAAGTTTTGTAGTTAGCAGGAAGTTTTGTAGTTAATGTTTTGTGAAAAATTGGAGAAGTTTGGTTTTGTTTTTTTTGTGGGTGATATCTCAGTGGGGGTAGGTTCACGCATTTTTGGCCAAGGTTATCAGGCTCTGGGCACCAACCCAATGAGCCAATTTTTTGACTCAAGATTTCATTGGAAACTAGGCTTTAATTTGAGTCATTAGAATGATCGACTCATAGCATTTTTTGATCCAAGATTATGGCTCAAAAACCTAAATTTTGGTAAAAAATCAAGTCTCGCAAAAGGTGACCTTGGCTGCTCTGGCTGAAGGTCATAACTTGCCAGCTAATGGAGCTAGAAATCTGTTCAAACGCTCTAAAGATGTGGAAAGTCTTGCAGTTTCAATTTGAAAAAAAAAGTGGAAAGTTTTGGATTTTTCTTTGTTTGTTGATGACATCATAATGGGAGTAAGTTTATGCATATTTGGATAGTTATCAGACCCTGGACACCAACCCCAAGAGCCAATTTTTTTACTCGAAATTTTAGCAGAAACCAGGCGATAATACGAGTCTTTAGAGGGTTTGATTGGCTGTCTAGTGTTTCTGGTTTGAAAGTTATTGCCATAAAAAAATTAGGGAAATCCCTTAGGCAATAACCAATTAAATAAGCAATCAGGTTTCAGATGATGTATTGCGTGTGCCAATAGTATGTGTGCTCTTCAAATTATTACAGTTCAAAATTTATGTCACGCATGAGTGATTTTGATGACGACTACCCATCTTCTTTACCCCAAAATTGGGGCAAGCGCATGGATTTTTTAGAATTTTTCTTCACAAGTGAAGATAAGACACTTGAGACAATCTCTTTCCAAGTTTTCACAACAATTAAATGACTGCGGTAAGAATGATGTAGTTTTGAAGTTAGTTAATGATTTTCTTACTAGTCATTACACTTCATTGACCACAAAAAGTAGTCATTTTGTATGGTCCATAACTTTGTGAAACTTTGATCAATTTCAATACTATTTAGTTTGTTGGAATCAGCATGAAAAGTTCGAGTTGCTTATTAAATTAGAGAAAATCTGAGATGGTGGGTTAACTGGTTAGGACAGTTGACATGGAATAACCCAGCCAAAAAACATAACACTGGTAATTTTTCCCTGACTTTTGAACCAGGAATCCTAAAAAGCAAAGTCTCGAAAGACCTTGATTTTATCCTAGTTTCCATTTAAAACTTCAGCAAAATACTTCCCTCTTGCGTTTGGGGCCCAGGGCCCAACAACCTAGGCCAAACCTACCCCGTCTATGATGTTGTTGCGATCGGAAATCCCAAGCGGCATGTGCGCAAAGCTTCACACTGTGGCAGCAAGCAACAATAGAGTTCACCTGACGAGATCACTCCATTATTGCTTGTTCGCGCCACATATATATCATTGTTCTTCGCGCACATCCCATTTGTGGTGAATCACACATTCAACGCAACGCCACCGGCGAGGTTGCAACAACATCCCCTCTTTTTTACAACGAACCGCACCAATCGCACGTTCTTTTTATGAAGGCTTCACACAGCACGACCTCCACATCCTGGTCACAGCACCATTTTGTTGGGATCGGAAATCCCAAGCGGCATGTGCGCAAAGCTTTGCATCGCAGCAACAATAGAGATCATGTGTCACAATCACTCTTATTGTTGTTTGCTCGCGCTACATATATAATGGTAATATTCTTCACGCACATCCTGTTCGTGGTGAAGCACACAATCAACGCAACGCCACCAGAGAGGTTGCAACAGCATCCCCTCCTTTTTACAATGAACCACACCGATCGCACGTTCTTTGTGTGAAGGCTAAACTCGGCACAACCACTCCATCCTGATCACAGCACCATTTTCTTGCTATCGGAAATCCCGAGCGGCAGGTGCGCAAAGCTTTGCACTGTGGCAGCAAGCAACAATAGAGTTCACCAGGTTAAATGCAGTGCTAGATATAGCACCATTGTACAGTACCAGTTGCTATACCACCTTTATCAGCAGTGTCAATATTTTGTCATGTTTGCTTACAGTACTAGTTCTAGTGTCATTGTACAATAATATTTACAATGTTGCTCTCAGTGTTAATCGTTAATCTGTATTTCATGCTTATCACAGTACCAGATATAGCATTACTGAAAAGGACCAGTTACTACAGCATCAGCCCAGTAGTGCCACTGTAAACCTCTAAAAGCTGGTTTTTGATTATGCGTGCAAGGTCTGAAAAGAACTTTTTTAGGGGTGCAGGAGTAAAAAAGATTGAGAACCCGTGAGTTATACTAATATATATAGATAGCTTTTAATAACCCTTCCAGAGTTGTCTATGTACACCTTTTGGAACAATGAGGAGAATGGCAAAAATCATTTAGCAATCTTTTAGGTGACGCAGTGGAGACCAATAGCAAAGCCTGAATATATTTCATGATGGGACAAAGTTACACACTGCTTGTTTGAAAATTACGAAATAAAAAATATGCAAAAGTGTTAACATGGCTAAGGTTGTTGTAAGCTTCAACTTTTTTCATTTAAAATTTTTTTATTGCATGATTTTAAACTGGTAGTGAAATATTTTAATCTCAGTGAAATATTTGAAATCTCAGATTGTTATAGGATTATTTCTAAGTGGTACAACTGGAAACAGTAAAGTGCATTGCTTTCTTGGTGTGATAAAAAATAAATTTCTTTGTCTGAAACATCAGTTTCATTTCCTATTGTAAGAGTTAAGTAAATGTTTTTTATGCGCTTGGGGAAGTTACGTTAGGATAGGTACAACTTGGAAAATGAAAACTGCTATTCATATTTTAGATCGCCAAGGGCCTAAGTGGTTTTCTGTTATGTAATCCACTAGTTGTAAATAAGTATCACTAAAAGCTTATGAGAATAAAAAATGGAACTGACACTTTCATCTGTTTTTCTTATCAAATTATAGTGGTTTCTGATCTGCTCATAACTTGTGCATGTTTGTAAGTACATCATGGTTTCCTATGTTTATTTTTCAGGTCTACAATGTTTCCATAACACGGAAACAGTTACCTTGGCCTATTGAATTGAAAGATGGAAGCCTTGCAAGGAAGTTTGAGTGTCCAATGACTCTGACTGTTTTGTACAATCCTATTTCCATTGCTGGTTCTGACCCCAAAGTAACAATGTCTCAGCCCTGCATGGACATGCTTACAAGAAGGTGTGCCTGTTGCCTCGTGTGTTCCAAGTTCATGTTCACATACAAGTAAATGTTCACATATGAGATAATTCTGTCTATCTTTGCTCAAACTGGCTGAAACCAAAGGTTGCATTGTCTGACTGTAGACTCTAGTTTTAATAAAACGTTGCCAGAAGAAGTTTTGAAATTCATGAATATTTATCTTTTAGGTTCTGATGTATTCTTTACATCAAGTGTACTTCTTGTGTAAAACTTTTAGCACAGTGGTTTTCAAACTTGACCCAGAACCATTGCCAGAAAGTTTTCAATAGGGGGCTTGACATTCTGAAATTTGATAAAAACTCCAACGATTTCTAATGCTTCATAATTCACTTTGGGGGACTTTGAGCTTTGTTTAGGGGGCTAAGCCTCCAAAAAACCCCATGGTGATGGGACTGCAATTACCAAAAAATACCTTTCGATATGGCAGCATCAATGAGAGAGACCCGTGCCGTATGCGAATCACTCCACAACTCATTGAAAACTAGAATAACTCCCAAGTTAGCTACTGCAGTCAGATATCTAATCTACAAACACAGCACATTCCTATGTCACAAATTTATGCGTGCGTTGCCAAATGCAACAGTACTGTAATGGTCATTGGTCATAATCACACTTGAAACAATTTTGAATGAAAAAGTAGGCTATCATTTTTGCCAGGTGATCTTATTATTTTGACTACAACAAAAAGTGGTTCTATATTCAATATACAGAAGAAATTAGTGTCTATTGAAAGAAATCCTTTCTCAGCACAGAATCAGACACTAAGATCTTACAGAGTACATATTTCGCCTACAAAGTAGGTATCATCAGCTCTTATTCAAATAGAACCTACGAATACTTTTATCAGAAGAAATTATGAATATTTTTATCAGAAGCTGTCGCGACCCTAGAAAAAAGGCAAACGACCCCAGGTTGAAAACCATTGACATACACGAACAGCTGATAAAAATGACAGCTGCCACTCATCTTCTGCCTCCCTGTGCATTCCTGGAGCTCTCGGAACAAGGACGATGCGTTGTCTGCCACGGTGTACATCTTGGTCCACTGTAGCCTTGATTTATTCCGTAGGACTTCTTTGACCTGCTGCACGTTTCTGTAAGTGGGTTTTTCCAGGCACATGTTGCAGACAACCAGGTGGTGATCCTTCGACTGTTCTTCACAGTTTCTTGACAGTTCTGCGCAGTCACGGTTGCACAACATCTGCCACTGATTGGAAAAAGTCAGCTGAAACGATGCAGAAATCAGTTAGGACAGTTGGCCCAACGCATATCTGCACCGGTGTACTTATGCAAATATCTTTGCAGGAAGAAAGTGTTCATGGTTACACAGTGCGTTGTTGAAGCCTCCCAGGATAGAAGCACACTGCGCTGCCCACATTCTTCTCCCCAGATGCGTACCAGGCGCAAAGTGAGAGCACCACATGTGAACAGCTGATACAGGAGAAACCGTCGCGAATATTGTCAACGGGGTTCTCTACCTAAAACCTGAAAGCGGTCCTTGGTCAATCGCGTGACGACCGACGTGTGATGTTATTGATTGTTCTTGCGCATTTCATGTAGGAAACCGCCCAATTTATGACGTTGGACAAACCGGTCGCGCCATTCGTACTTTTGCGGAAAAAGGATGCACGACGGAAAGACACATTTGTGTAGGAGAGGCCATGCATTGAGTCTATTGCATGACTANACACGCGGTAATCACTACACCAGAAAAGCCGAGGCTAAGTGTTGCACTGTCATGTTTCTTGTCTTAACGGGACAGGGCGAACGACATTTTAGTCATTTCAGTCTGAAATTCTCGCCAACCTGCACCACATAAACTACATTTCTATTTTGATGCCAGAGCATTTTGGCGATTGTTTCAGAAAGTACGTGATCGAAATTTTCTTTTCAACTCTGCATAGTTTTGTGTTTTCTTTTGGTACGGTGTTACGAAAACGGGCCATAGTTTTTTCAGTTGGATAGACTTTTGTGTTTATCTGAATTCACATGCATGCTGTCTTGCGGTAAATTCGTGATGCCACCTCGTTTATCATGCTGCGGCATCCTCGTGTTCATGTCGCCAATATGCCACCTTATTACATCGGTTGTAAACACACTTTCCACTAATTTTGGACAGTTTCCACTTTCTTTCGTTTGGTGTACAGTTTTGTAAGTTCGTCGTCAAATTTTTTTCTTATGGTAGTACAATCGTTGGTTGATTAGTGCAGATCACGTGCAGGTTTTGACTGAACACTACCCTGAATTTGGAAAAATAATGGCATTCGTAACATTTGCCGTCTGTACGTACAAAATGCCCATTTGTGATATTATCATTTTCCCGTCTGCTCAGTGCTCACCGCTGCCTCTTTCTATTTCCCCTGGTACAGTCATGTTAGTCGGTCACGTGATGTTGTAACTTCTTCGTTTTATTAACTGGAACGGTGTATTGTCTGACCGTAACAGTTTATGATATCACCCATCATGTGTTGTTGGCTGCAATGGTGACTGAAACACAAGGCGATGAACTGCTGTTTTTATGAGCAATTACGTTGTCTTGTGTATTGGTCAGTTCGCTGTTGTATTGAAAGAAATATGCGTTTCAGGCATTAAATGATCATGCCAGTATCGGGTTTTGTTCTATTTTGTGTCTGCATAAGATCTCTCAGTTTTGCCAGCCTCCAGTCGCAATGCCATGATGGTCTTTTCGTCAAAATTTTTTATTTGAATGATCTGTTTTTTCAAGGTTTGCGCACCATCACTTGTCATCCCCTTGTTTGTTTATGTGCATGTTGATCGTATTGCCCGTCGTGGCTTGTGAAGTTTAGTTGCCAAACAGCATCACTGTCTTAAATTGTTTTGTTGTGTTTTCTAGATCCAAAGTCAACCCAATGAACGAGGCACTACTGGATAAAGATTGGAGAACAATTGATACACATACGGACAAGGAACTATCTGATGCGATAGCATATTCCGTATTCAAGTACAAAGGTAAAATCATTTTCACCTCGTAAGTGCTGTGCACACCGTTTTGCATACTGCACTTACCGCTGAACTTAAATTTGATCACTGTATTTTATCTTGTTAATTACCGTATATTTCGTAGTCGTTGAAACGATCTATGCCCATGGCGAAGTGTTATCTGTCTAACGTGCTCGTCAACAAATGCATTTGTTTTTGCCACAGAACCATGCAGCCTCTTCATAAGTCAAATGAAATACGAACGCAGAGTTTTTTTACGTGGGACGGTGGTGCGTGTTTTCAGGCATATGACCAATGTAACGTGAAAGATGTCATTGTTCGCCGATCGACGAAAGTTTGAATCAGAACGTGATAACTACTGTATTTAAAAAACTTTTCTGAATTTGTGTATTGTCACGCAAGTCGTTCATTAAGCTAATGGTGCTATGCGAAATGATTGCACACTTGCAGGAGTCACTGATGAAGTGCCGTTTCGCAATATGTCTAAACACATCAGTGAGAACAAAATGACTTTGGAGGTTGATGCTTCTAAAGTTACCGGAACCGCTTGGTATAAAGCAGATTTCGAAGGTACCAGCTCAAACACAAAAAATATTGAACATAAAGTGGAAGTAAGTATAGTGTTTGTTTTGTTTTGGTGTAAGCAAATAAACAATAAAAATATGAAACTTTTGCGATTGCGTTGATACATGGCACGCATTTTTTAACTTTTGTTCAATAAAATTGTTTTCTCAAAATAAAGTTGAATGCAGTTGTTTCTTTCCAGATCCGAAATTGGGAGAAACGATTGCAGAGAATGGGAGCTCAAACCAACGTAGATGCTCTTTTGAAAGAGGCGAACGCAAAGCAAACTTCTTACCGCAGCAAGTTGCCCCTAAAACCTGGTATGTTGTTAGAAAATTATTGTCGCACTCGAAAAAAGAACTCATTAATACTACGAAAAGAAAGCAATCCACAGCAATGAATAAGGCACTGTGATGTTTACCGAGTGCATATCTCGCCTACTGAGCAGCCATCTGCAGCTCTGATTCAAATAGCATACATTCGTATGAGTTTTTTTTCAAACAGCGAACAGAGAAGGCACAATTACAGAAAATGTGTTCTGTTATTCAACATTTCCAATTGTCAAAAGTTCACAATCAATTGCAAGTCATTTTCATGAAAAATAAGCCAGTAACACAGAAAAATGAAAGTACGGTATGGAGGCATTCTTGCTATATCACGTGATGAAGGCCATTATGTGTTAAATAGCAGCAACGGAGTAGATATGAACCGTCCCCGCTGATATCCGGTTGGTGTTTCTGGCGACTGGAGTAGAAGTTTCTTTTGACCGACAATGGTTCCTAATATTTCTGGTTACTTAAAATTAAGTCGGTGGGTTGGGATGACTAACCAATGCTTCCACACCTCGGAGCATTAATCAAATTTAAGTTTGTTGATTCGTGTTACAGGGACGCCGGAGAACGAGGGCATGACGGGGGCATTACCCCCTGCCCTTTCAAACGGGGGCGGAGGTGCTTTTTCATAACAGTACCGTAGGTAATCTCATGGTTTATCAAGATCGACTTGAAGCAAATTCACTGCAGCTATTCGCGCACCCAGAAAATTCAGAATGGTTTTCTATAATTTCTGTTATTAATTTTGAGGTCAACATTGTTGCTGAACAGAAACAAGCGTATTGGTAGCGATTTTTTTGTTTTTTTATAAGTTACCATTGTCCTCAACCCTGTTTATGCCCCCGCCCTACCGCTGTTCAGGCGTCCCTGCGTGTTACTAAATTTCTTCGAGCCTGTCCATTATATGTATATTCGCCGGTGCAAGTGAGTTTGCAAAACACGTTTGAGCGGCGAAGATGATTCTGCTTGCTTTCACAAGAAAAAATTTTTTCAACCTGTTGCTTTCGTAGGTGAACCGCAGCCTATTCGGAAAAAACGAGTAGCGTTGCACAAATCTCGACGAACTTTGTAAGAAATCTCTCCCATAGGTATGGAAAACGCATCCCATAATGTCTGTCCGTTGAGTTTTTTTCTTTTTTTTTTGAGTGAAATAAGAAATGGGTACCTCATGTTTCATATTTAGATATTGCAAGATACGGCAATGTCCAGGTGTGCTTTAGGGTATCCGTTTTTTATCAGCAGATTTTTCATTTTCAAATGTTCACAATGAATTGCGTTATATGTGTTGGCGATTTTATGTGACCGGTCACAGTCCATACACGAGATTTCTGTATTGGCGGCGAGGAAAAAAGCTTGTCCAGAGAGAGTAGAATGTAAAATGAGCAGTAACCAGCTGAGAGATAAACAAATTGAAGGGCAACTCTCTCTCTACGATCTTTCCCGTCGTGTCCGACGATCAGTTCTGCGGCAAGCGCACTCTGATGTACGTTTGGATCGAATATGCTGGTCGGTCTGGTCTGTCTTGTAAGAGAGGAGCGCCAGGAAGCACGCTCCAGTATCAGCTGTTCCCAGTTTTCCGTATTTATATTAAGTCTCTTCAAATCTGGAGCACCAGTTTCTTCAAAATGGATCTGGAGCACCAGTTCTCTTCAAAATGGTTGTATTTGGTATACGGTCACGCCAAGAGCCGCCGAAGATGGATTGCAGGCAGCAGAAATGGAACGCATTGAGCCTTCTTTTCTGGTGTCGGTGTGCTGTCCAGGTTTCACAACCGTAGAGCAGCATGTTGAGCACGCAAGCCACATAGACGCTGACCTTGACCTGAACCGTAAGGTACTGGTTTGCTCACACTCGAGAGCGAAGTCTTCCAAGCGTAGAGGCTGCTTGCCAACGCGTGCATCTAGCTCCGAAACGAAGACTCAGCTGCAGTGACGTTTGATCAAAGGTAACAGAAATTTTCAACAATTTTTAAGGCGACATTGCCGATGGTTACGGGATCAGGAACGCCCTGAACAAGGACAACTGATTTGCTCAAGCTCATCTTCATGCCAAGCTCAGTGCAGGCTGCTGCAAAAGAATTGCACAGCATTTGCGCTTCTGCAATACTGTGGGCAACAAACGCTGCACTGTCGGCATAATATAGTTCACGTATAAACACCCGGCAGATCTTTGAGCGGGCTCAAAAACAGAGATGGATTGAACAACTTTCTAGAGCCACTTGAGTGGAGCAAAACTCCGGAAGTGGGTGGAAAGGCACGTCGCAGAAGGGCGAAAAAGCAGATTACACACAGCGAGCGGTACGCGACTTTTCGGTCTGGTCGGGGCCGTTTCGGTTACGGTACATTTCGGTATGGCCATTTCCGCCTGGGACATTTCGGTCGCGACATTTCTGTAGATAGACAAGTGATTATATTTGTTTATTTAAATGGTTATATAGGCAGGCGAAATACCACGCTAGCTGGTGTTATACCAACTCCCTTTGATGTTGACAAAACAGTCTCACAGGTGAAATGTCACGCTAGCCGATATTACACCCAGTGGCGATTCTAAGGGGTGGCCTAAACCTTTCCTTGGTTTAAATATGTTTGCATTAAAAAGAAAATCATATGTTGATGCTGATCACCTGTTGGATCTTGGATCATGTTTGTAGTTTTTTTAAATAAAACCTTTCGTTGATTTAGGTACGTTTGCACAAAAAAGTTAACATCTAAGAATTCATAGACTAACCGAAATTTCTCGAGACCGAAAAGTCCCGTGACCTAAACGGCCAAGACCGAAAAGTCCCGTGACCTAAACGGCTAGACCGAAAAGTCCTGTTCCGAGGTGTTAAAACGCACCGCCGTTTAATGCCACGGGTAACAGGGAAGGTGTTTTGAGGTAGAGCCATTGTAATGTACAGTGGCTTGCATACGGTCGTGGAAACCGCTGATTGCACAGCAACGTTTCTGGGCAGCCAGGTCGTTGCAGGATAGCGAACAGTGCTCTGCGATACACCATATCGAATGCCTTTGCCAAGTCAATGAATACGACAGTCAGTGGTTTGTTCTGCTCCAGCCATTTTTCCTGGAGCTGTCGGAGAGTAAAAATCATGTCCACGGTTGAACGACGAAGTCGAAACCTACACTGGGCTTCATGAAAGATGGGACTGAACTTGAAGCCGTGGTCGAATAAAACGTGCTAGAACCCTGCCAACCACCGCGAAAAAAGCAATTCCTCTGTAATTGTTGCAATCTTGCCGGCTGCCTTTGTTTTTATACAAGGCGACGGTGACAGCAGCTTTCAGTCTTAGGGGTTGCGTTGCGGCGCCAACAAAGCAACAGCAAGTTGTACGGATGGGCTGAGGATCTCGCCCCCACAACGCAAGATTTCTGCCTTGATTCCGTTAGCGCGAGGATAACTGCGATCCCCAATACAAAAACAATTGAAACGACGCATCAGCCTATAAGCGATAAAAACTGATTAAATTATTCGTACGTTTAATGAAGTAGCCCGCGTGTAAATGGAAACGTCTGATGTACAGGCATGCTACAAAACGTAATCTTGCTTATGCGCTCTGCGGACCGTTTTTTGTTGTGTTCTGCTCAAACCTTAGTTTCCGAAGCTGTGTTCCTAATGCAGCACAGCAGGAAATCGAATCGTTAACGCAGTTGTCATGTTGCAGGTCAGACGGTCAGATTCGCAGACGGGGAAGCACCAGCTGATGAGCTTCAGAATGTTTGCATCTGCCTGGCAGCTGCTGTCAAAAGCAATAGCAAAGATCCTAATTTACATATGAGACTGGCGTTTGGGCTAGAAGAACAGTATTATTTGAAAGAAATGTTTGGATTGCACAAAACGGTAAGATAGCGCTTACGAACAAATTACCGCAAACTTGTAATCCCAGCTGTTTTGAGGCAATCGAAACGTGTGTTGCACCTAATCGTTAGCCAAGTGAAAAAGGCTCCGAATCGCATACTTACGAAATTAGCTTTTGTTGCTCGTAACCTGCTAATTAGCACTCGTTCGAAGCTATTCTACACAGTGACAGGTTTTATTGCAAATTGCCTGGTTTTAAGCAACATTTTTGGTACACGAAAAGCGGAAGTGCTGAATAGCCTTAGAATGTAAATCACGGCCAAAGAAAACGATACAAATGAAATATTGCAAACGTTTCGTTAACTCCTGTTATCATCAAAAAAATCAAAATCAATCATCATGATCATGATAACAGGAGTAATCGAAACGTTTGCAATATGTCATTTGTATCGTTTTCTTTGGCCGTGATTTTCATTATAAAGCAACATTTTAATGAGTGATAAAAGCTGGCATATTTCTGGCAATTACTTTCCACGAGGATGCGCAAGAAACAGCGCGATTTAAAATGATGTTTGTCGTTTTCGTGTTGTAACTGGGTGCGTGCAAAAGCATCGAGCTCAGCTTTGAAACCCAACAGCCTGAGTTACTGTGAGGAGCAGCACTTTATGAAATTCATGTTTTTTCCTACTGATATAAGAATCATACTCTCTCCAACGGCCCACTCAACCTGACCTTTCAAAATCGTTTTAGACAGGGCCTTTGAGAGAAATTTTACCTGGGGGTACAAAGACCGATACCGGGTCCCCTAGCCACTGGTTTTCTTGTTGAAACTTGTATAGCTTGTTTCTATAGTATAGTAATTTGAATACAGATAAAAAAGCTACCATGCCAGGATTTAGAAATATAGTAATCGCAATACTGACAACTAGCTTATACACGTGACCAGTAATTTAGGGCTTGATTACAGAAAAACTTAACGTGCGTACTTTCATCCTCCCGGGCCCCAATACCTATCGGGCCTGGGTACGATGTACCTCTCGTAGGCCCTGGTTCTGGGGTGGTATCGTAACAAAAAGACACCTTGAAATTAGTCGCTGATCAGAACAGCCGTACTTACGTATGGCGAGGATGGCTATGTTTTGCTCTGGGAATCAGCCTGAGTGACATCATGGTCGTTCGAGTGTTACCTTGTCATCCTCATCACAGTGGCATTCGCAGAAAATGTTTCTGCCTGTCGGGTGCAAAATGCATGGTTCAATTTGTTCGCAGGATGAGGACTCTGATGAGGTTGGGGCGGGCACGGATCTTGCCGCGCAAGAAAGCTCGAAGCTCGAAGACTGTGTTGCGATCTGCAAGTTGCGAGGAGTGTCTGCCACTGCGCCCATCGCCCTACAGTTGAAGGCCATCGATGACGAGTACAAAAGTTTGCTGGAGAACGGACAGTCGTCTCGTGCTGATTACGTTCAGTCTCTGTACGCGTGGAGATCGAAGCAAGCTCATAAGGTGCGCGTTCTGTGTGGTTTGCTTGCACAAATTATTTCGTAAAGTACGTCCAAGTACCCAAGTACTAACAATTTTTGTGCTATTTTGTTTTGTCTTATTCCAAATCTACTGGATCGTGATCTGTTCCTTTCAATAAATTTTCTATTTCCCAAGTAAAATTGTGGGCAAATGATTTTCATGGCATGGACTTGTTGCGCATTCCGATTGCCTTTGTGGACATTTTGTCCTGTTCGGTTTGGCAGTTCAACGCTGTTTTGCCTGTTAAAGTGACTGTGGGCGGCGTCAACTTTTCACTTCAGTCCTGGTACGAAACGTTGTGGACACTGTCAACATTACTACGTGCGTGTGGTCTCGGATAACGTTTCATCACATTCATGATACGGTTATCAAGTTGAAATGCGTGCAACCGAAACAACTTCAGCTTTCGCCGCCACCTGCAAACCTTCAGCCCAACGACAGCGTTCATAAGGGACCCCAAGGCAATTAGTATCAGCTCAACAATACGTTCGTTGTGCAGGGAGACCAGTCGTCTCAGTACGTCGACAAGAACGCGTCGTTGTCTCAAGCGTTCCTCAAGTACATGGATGCGCTGGCGCTCGGTCCCAACAACCACCTTTGCAACTATCACGTGGGTCGAATGTTAATCGGGCGGGGCGATTATGCGGAGGCAGTGCTGCGGCTGCAGCAAGCGGTGGGGCTGAGGCCCACTTTCGTGGAAGCACGGCAAGTAAAAGCTGAATTTTTTTGAGTTTGATAATAGTGGGTCGAGGTGCAGCTAAATTGCCTGCAGGGGTTTGCCATGGCGTGCCTATCGCATTCAGTTTGGTATAAACATTATTAAAAGTTCCAATATTTCGTCAACCTACGTGTCGGAAGAAACTTAAGTGTCTTGCAACACATCACGTTAAAATGTTATTTCCGTGCTGTGTTTGACTGAAGTTTGTTCAAGTTAGCCCGCTGCGATAAGTTGACGCTAAAGGTGCTTCTAGCTTCATCGTTGTTTTTGTGCGAAAACGATGCTGTTGTTCTGTGTAGGTTTTTTCTCGGTTATGCTTTGTGCTTACGGGATGGCGGACCAGGTGAGAGGCTGACCGAAGCGCTGTCGTTTCTTCACGAAGGTCTCGATCACCTTTTGATGAGGAGGCAGAGCGATGCGGAAAAAGGTCGGTGTCGTTGAAAATCGTTCGAGCAGCACCAAACCACGTTCACGTAACATAATCCCCGACTAAGATCAATGACCTGCTGCCTTTGTTATTTTTTTTACATATTGGGTAATGCTCTGACGTTCTCCTTTGACGCAGATTCCGAAACTTTCTCTCAAACTGACTTGCACGCCGAAGATACTTGGAGGTTGACCAATGTGCAGATCCTCCAAGCCGTGTTTGTTCTTGCTGCTCGCCTTGAAAAAAATCAACAAAAAGCTTTCAGATCAGCGAAGGAAGTTTATCACTGGTCAGTAACTCTTGCGGGATGACCCAAAATTTTCTGGATGACATTTAAAGTCTTTGGTTATTTCCTAATAACAACATAGCGTTCTGTTTAATCGTCCGGAGTTGAACATCAATTGTGTTGAGATGCAAAGTGTGTGCGGTCTTCCGATTTTTGGTATTATTGCATAGTAAATTTTTTGTTTTAGTGTGTGCCTACATGCAGCCATGGCGCTTTGTTCAATGTATCATCGTGGAGAAATATTCCAGCAGGTAAGTCCCATGAGTTCTTGTACTCCCTGGATTTCATGAGGGCGCCACGAGCGCTTATCCAGTTTGCTCAGCGACCTGATGTCAGCGGTAAAATCGTAATGATCGTGTTCGCCTGGAATCGGATCAATTTGCAAAAAAGGCGTCGGTTGAATTGTCAAAGTAACTTCTTCATCGGTGATTCCGGCCGGCCAGGTTGTCTTGGTCATCTGTAGACAGGAAATTGAAGCGCGGCAGGTCTGTTAATCGTTAATTTAATGGACACTGTCGCAAGTTGATTAAGTGGCACACCGGATTAGAGTGGGACCTGTGGCATGCACGCCCGTAGCCACGGGGGGTATTCGGGGGCAGTGCCCCCAATTTTTTGTTCGCGCCGAAATCCAAACCTGAGAACCAGCCCACGGGCCTGGTGGTACGGGGATCAGCTATTTTTCTGCTTGGACCTTTGAACCCTTTCCACCAAGCTGTTTATTCAGTTTAGAAACCGACATGGTTTCCGCGAACTGGTCTTTGAAAAAAAACATTTCGTAAAAAGTATATCTTGGAAGTCTTGCGAAGTCGCATAAAAAGCAACGAAGTAAACACTGCAGTACTTGTAAAATAGTGTTGTTATTACACGAAAGTTAAGACATATCCCATTGTTTTGTCATCGTTGAGCATTTTGAAGACAGATACCTGGGTCAAAACATACTCAGTGCTTTTTCCACCTATCGATGAAACATCGTAAAAGTTAAAGAAGGAAAATCGAAGCTGCAGTGTGCCGTGTGACATACAGGCCAACGCTTCAGCCATGAAATTGCAAACTCTGCAATTTTGGGGGAGTTTGGAGTATTGCACATCGCAGAGTAAAGAACACATTGGTCTACAACTGCATACCCCAGAAAAAGCAAATGCCTTTATATCCTCATGGTACGATCCTCGAAATGTAGCTCGTTATTTTTTATGGGTTCATTTGTGCAGAGGTCAGTTGGAAGAGTAGAAATCAACCATTCCAAAGCGCCTAGGTTATTTGCAAAAGTACAGATGCTCAGATGCTTTGCTACTTTGTGAAACGCCTGTGAAAACATAAAAGTTGGGCATACGCACCACCGAAATGCCAAGTTTAACAAATCTGACTTGGTTGCATGTTTAGCCTGGACCCTGACAAAGGCCTATCTAGACCATTCGTTCAGTTTTTTCCAAGTCAATTACCAAGGTTGCAGGGATTGCTGCCGAAGGTTTTATTTATCTTTGTTTTTTTTTGGTCAGTTGGAGTGGCTTCTGCTGGATTCGCAATACGCTTTACTCGAGCTGATGATGGCGGAGAAACCGATGAACGGTGCGTGGGTGGCGCAAAGATGTAGGTTTCTCTCTGCGATGATTCGATCCTGTTCTATTCCAAGAGAATCAAAGCTTCTTGCTTTGCAGGAAAAGGTGAATTGCTCGCCTGTTAACAGGTCGGAAATTTCAGTTTTGGTGTTCTTCATCAATTACCACGAATACCTTACGCTATATGTAAGCTCCCGCAAGAGGACAACGGCTTACATTTGAATTGGAGTCCGCTCCTATAGTAGTATATTCGCATCTGTGACGAGCTTCCGTTGTATTTACAACAGTACCAATGGTGTGGTATATAGTGAAGAGAGACTGGGCGTCTTGGTCGTTTTCCGAAGTACCGGTGCTCACCGGGAGTTTTTTTTGGAAGAAGATACTTGCCGTTAAGCTTGCAAGTATAGAACGATATAATTGACTTTGCGTTTCAATAAAACGAAAGGATCGATTTGCTTTTTTACTATTAATCAAGTCTTGCGTGAAAGTGGACGGAAGCAAAGCAATGCATAAAAACAGTGTTAAATGCAAACGTCGCTTGTCGTATCCCATATCTCTACCAGCGGTTTTTCTAATTTTTGGAGAGGGCTGCATATCAATGCCTGGACGAGGCTTGCGATCTAGGCCAGTTCTCTTCCTTTCGTTTTTTCCTTATCTGTCGTGCCAAATCAAGGCATTCGAAGCTTTTTCGAGACGAAGAAAAGTGTTCAATCTTGTGCCACAGTATTCTTCAAATGCATTTATGAATGGTGCTAAAAATGCAAAAGAAAGAACAGCTTTTGGTCGACCAGCATTTTAGTGCATGCTGCAAAATTTACAACACTTCGCTGGTTTCAGGTCTGTCAGAAACTGGTCAGCATCAATCCGTGTAACAGTGAGTCGCTCTACTTGCTCGGCATGGCCCAGCTGTTGATATATGACAGTGGCATCGGGGCGAGCGCCGATGAAAAAATGCTACGCGATGCTCAGCAAAGCTTGCAAGCCAGCGTTGATCTCGAAGGAAAGCCTTCATCTGGGGAAGCACCTGCGCTGCTGACAGGTGGCGATAGATTTTTCTGCATTTTTTAAACTTATGCGAATGTACGCGTGTTTTGGAAGCTATTCAAAAAGTAACCCTTTGTGGCCGTTTTGTGACTTTTAGGGCACGGTTCATCGTCAAAATGTGCATGATACAGTTCTAACAAGATTTTTTCACGATTTTAGACCAAAAGTGGTGGCAAGACAAAATTTCCGCGGAAAAAGCGAAAAGCCAGCCTGCGTCGCAACCAAGTAACGACAAGTTGCCAGCAGCTGGACAAGGTCGCGGAGCTGCTGTTTCCAGGGGAAGAGGTAGAGGGGCCCCTCAGGCCGTCAGAGGTGCTGCTGCTTCAACCAGAGGCAGGGCTGCGGCCAAACCTCCAGCAAGGGGCAGAGGCGCCCCAGCAGCGAGGGGCGGGAAAGCTGCGGTTCCACCTGCTGCGTCTTCGGATACGAAGACCAATAAAGACAGTCCGCCTAAGGAGATCGAAGCGAAGGTAAATTCTTGCCCTCCTTTTGTGGGTAGCAATATTAGCGAATAAGTAATTTGTAAATAATCCACGGCTTTGTTTCACCTAGAGCTGTAACACCAGGCTGAAATTTGTAGTGTAAGTTTTGAAAGATGCGTTGCATCAACCTTGCAGTGTACGCCGTCTGCAGCGTGCCCACTGGAACAAGTTAACGGTGTGGGATGTCTTGCTTTGCAGCCTGCTTCTGCCGAACCGACTTCCTCAAAACCAGGGCCGGTTAATCGAACAACGTACCAGTCCCGGCTTGGCCTCGCGAGAGCCCTGTCGCGGTCTGGTGACAAGAAAGTTGAGGCGCGGGCCCGCTACGAGGAAGTAATGAAGATGGCGCCGGAGGTTGGTTTCTGCTGGTGTCCTAGACATCTGATCATTTATGGCAATAAGAACAATTTTGGGCAAGCGTTTTCTGGCCCTTCATCACCGAAATATGTGACTTCATCGGGTAGGTGTAGATTTCACTTTGTTTGAAGTAACCAGTGCACTGCATTGCAGGTGCACGACGCGTACATAGAACTTGCTGACCTTCTGGTGAACACAGACCCTCTTGCTGCTGTGGACGTGTACTGCAAGTAAGCTGAGCGGTTAAGTTCTTTTTAACATGAAATTCTACTGCTGGAAACTCACTTAAAAAAGAAAGAACTCGCAAAACTGTCGCAAAGCGTTTGAAGATGAGTGCGCGGAATTGATCATGCAAATTCTTGTTTTTGTTTGGGCATTAACTTCGTAGTAGTATATGATGCCTAGGAGTTTCTGTGATTGCACTGTTCCTTTTGTTGTACACCACTGATGAAGACATAAAGACAAGTTACAGCTGAACCCACGATGGACGTTTCTGTTGACACACGCAGTTGTGTTTCGAAACCTTCGAAACGCCTTACACGTGATCAGGGCTTAGCTCATGGCCAGCTTATCCAAGCGTTAACGTTTCGCTTTGCATATTTATTGCACATCTGGTAGAACGACTTACGCACACCTGTTGGTGCCAGGCTGTAAATTTTGTGCGAAAGTGATTTGAACAAGACGTTGGTGCCTGATGAACATTTTATTACACGAACTTACGGTTGGGCTATAAGTTTTTTTCACCTGAATACAAAAACAAAAACTTCAAAGACGACGAAAACTTCTGGACCAATCGTAACTGGGGTAGAAGTTTTTGTTACCTGGTTTTAATAAGTATGTGTAAGATGATCTGCTGACAGACGTCGAGTACTCCTAAGCAATAACTTGCTACGAACCAGACAGATGTTCAGAAATTGTATGTTGAGATAAAAAGCCGTCTCGTCACTGAACCACGTGTGGTGACCAGACGAGAGATAGACGCTTCCTGTTTTAGTGATGCGTAAACACTACCTGCATAATTTCATTTCAATTTGAGTCTTGCTTTGTTGCTTTTACTACAACTGCTCTGCTACAAACTAAATTTGCCCGAACTTCAGTTTCGTCTGCGTCGGTTTGACCAATGCAGCGTTGCGGTGGTTGTCGATTTTTGGCCACATCCCCTGAACCATCGCTGCGGGTCGATAAACCTCCCAAAAGAGCATTTAACCCTCATTTAAAGGTACTAAGCGAAGTTAATACGCTAATCTTCAATAATAATAATTTCTAATCTGATTCATCTGATCGTGAGGCACACTGCCCAGCTTGAAAACCTCTCTAGGGAGGCCTAGGCGCCAGCAAACTAAGGCTGGCGATTAAAGAGGCTTTAAACTAAGACAATTAAAGGGGACAACTTAATATGTAATTGAAGAAAACGCTTCAAAAATTCTCGAGAGATTCCTAACTCTTCACTGCGTCATCGAACGGATTTATTTGGGCTTCGCCCCACCAAGCCCAGTACAATTCTATTGTTCATTTCTGTCTTAGCACTCACCCCTCGGACCAGAAGAAGTGTCCTTCCCCGTTAGAATTAAGATGCTGCACAGACGCACACCCTCTAAACTTTTCAACCTTTGGTTAAACTTGCCGGCACCTAAAACGTCTCCGAAAATTTTCTTGAACTACATTGTACGATTTCTTTAGAAAATAACTTCCAACGCAAAATGTCTTCCTTGGTTGACCGTCCATTGTTGGGGAAGATTGTTTTTCCCATCATTTCTTCATGGAATCTAATTTGTAGATCCAAAAGAAAAACAAGGGAAAATGCAAAATTTTGTGTGTTCGTTATTTTTGCACCCAGTATATCGTGTCTCCGCCCCCGCCCATCTTCGTCTGCATGATCAACAGGTGGAACAGCTGATAATGAACTCGGCATACAGTCGCAAATGCCAGTGATTGTATTGCCGTGGCTGAGAAACGCCCAACTGTTCGTCGATGGCGCGTTGGTTCATGGAAGACGGCATCTGGCCACAGTGCAGTACACTCGCCATGGCACTTGTATTTCTTGTCACTTTGCGAAATGTATCCCATGCGTTTCGAAAATGTGTGGCGCTGAACGTTTATCATGACTCAAGACTGAGTTTTCTACCTTTAGCTTGGACTGTTCGTGTGGATGTATGATTTTTGTGTATTTGCATTCTCTGAAACTTTAGTAAAGGTTGTTACACTTCAAAGTATCGACCGAAGGCTGTCAATCACTTAACATTGCAGGTTCCCCAACAAGGAAAATGCCGACGCAGATTCATTCGACGACGCGTACATCAGCGGAGAGGTGGTAATGATACTGATGAAGCACGAGAAGTACGATGACGACAGACTTGCAGAGCACATGGTTAAATGGGGAAAGGTTATGGGAATTGGTGAGTGGTCTTGCAAAACGCAGACCGAAATGTGTGTTTTACTGCGGAAATGTTTCTGTGTTTGGCGCTGGCCAACATGTGTGCTGAGGAAAAAATCGAAAGTACAGCAGATAAGAAGTATCGGAAAATACCAAAACGCTTTAAGAAGTTCACGTGAAACCAACAGCGGTTTTGAGATTTCCAGCGAATCTTTGCCAGAGTTTGAAACCAGTTTTTCGTTGTAAGAAGATGCTCCGTCTTGTGGAGCAAAGACCTGGCAAGCTGATCTTAAATGTACAGCAGCGTTAGTCGACGAGCACAGATCATCTCGTAAATTTATGGATTTTGTAAAAACAGTTTGAAAAATAATTTCTAACTCTGAGTTAATGAGCCTCGCTGGACGAAAGTTAGCTCAACCGTCTGTAGTTCGATGTTTTGTTCAACTTTTTTGAACGATATTCCCAGTGTGTTTGAACTGGCTTGTCGTATTTGTGCTTTAGGCAATCGCTTGCAGCTGCAGCAACCTTCAACATTAGGTCCTTTAATCTTGTGAAAGTGCATGCCGCAATATGATAAATAAAACTCAAAGCAGGCAAGTTTGTTGAACAACCCATATTTGCTTTTTTCTGCATCCATTCGAGTGACTTGCAGCCGTGCAAGCAAACTAAGTTTCAGAACTTCGCAAAATTGGTTAAACTGCGAAAAGTCCTGATGCTCTGCTGAAAATTTGTTTGCAACATTGTCTCTAAACAGCAACACATAATTTTCCAAGTAAAGTGCTCTTCTAAAACATGTGCCAGGCATCGCCCGAACTTGTCAGTGGCAGTGTTTGTTTTCGACACCTGCTTCGTGTTGAAGAAAAGCGATTGCAATATTTGTTGTTTATACAACGAACGGCCAGCACCGCTTGCTTACGTGCCTGTCGCGTGACTATTTACTGTATCCTGAATGCATTTTGCGGGCAGACAGCACCGTGGCGAACTTTATTCGCCATTTTTATGTACATTTAGCTGTTTGTCATTTTAAAGTGACGGAAATTTCTTTCAGTAAGAAAAGAAAGGGCTTAAGCAACCACGACTTAACTAACAGGACGGTTTTTGCTTGGAAAAAGCTTCTGCGCAATGTTTTGCATGTGCAAAGGCATGACATTGCTTTGTATAGTGAAATGCGAATGAAAACAAACTGCTGTTTTTGTGAGTTAATGAATTCTATTGCTGTCATTGAGAAAGAAAATGTTGTTTAGTGCATTTATCTGATGCATTTACATAGCAACATAGTGCGCCGTATGGCCTATGGTCCAGGTTTGTACGAATATCTCGAAAACAAAATATTATTTATAACATAATTTTCTGAGTTACGTGAACGCCACCCGTTGAAATTGATATAGCAAGAAAAAGTAGCGTACGTTTGCTAAACAGTTCTTATTTTCAAAGCGACACAACCAGCGACTTATCGACAGCGACTTGTTCAGTCAGTAAGGGTTAACAACACGTACAATAGGTGGGCAGAATACAACGACAGCATGTCCAGTGCCCGGTATTGTTGTCAACCTTTGTCGCTGCTCCCCAGCTGGGAACGTTCGTCATGCATTGCACCGCAATAGTTTTTCTCGGCTTGTGCAGGTGTTCTGGAGAAGTACATGGAAATTCTTGATTCCAAGTTCAAGACCAACTTGTTGAAAAACGTTTATGCTGGTGTTCATGGAAAGTCGGTCGATGATCCGGATTTGGCCGCTTTCTTCAAATTCAAATGCTGGATCTGATCTGGCTGCAACAAGGTTTTTGGTCGATTTCAACCCCGCACACTGCCTGTGCTGAAGAAGTTGCGCGGTTGTGTAGTTCTTCGCTAGTGCTGATCTTTGCATCAAGTTGCCTCGAACTTTTTAATATACATTTGAAAGATTTAGTTTTACTGCCGAAACGCTGCCAAACGAAAATAATTTACCTTAGACATGTGATTCCCACTTTTCAGTACATTTTATTGGTGATATTCGTATCTTTCAACTGTGTCCGCTCTAAAACAACACTTTTCTAATAGATTTTAACCACGGAATTATTTGCTTCGTCGTTTTATTACACCTGCTGTGCCTGTGCTCGTAGCTTTGTACTTCTGACCACCAGTTGCATTGTAGCTTTCAGTTCCATTGTCCTTGTCGTATGTTTGTTCGCTTGCGCTTCTTGTTGCCGATGCGTCACTGTGCTTCCTGTCGTTTTCATAGTTTTCCTTTACGGATTTCATTCTTTCGCATTCCTGTTTGCGTGACTACCACTGTTGCTCGCTCTGTGCTTTGCTGATCGAAGGTGTTTTCGTCCACTTCATACGTAGTTCATTAGGAATCGCTTTACGTTTGCTTCGACTTTGCGTTGACAGTGCTTTAGGTATATTTGTTGAGATGCGTGGAGTTTAGAGTAGATAAATGAGGCTCTGGTCTGCATCGTTTGCATGGGCGTCGGAAGGATTTTTTTCCAGGGGGGAAACAGTGGATTTTCCCAGAGTTAGCCAAAAGGATTTTTCCAAGGAGGGCGAAAGTGGTGAAATTTCATTTTACCCTCTCGACACTATGAAAACAACCTTATTTTGCTGAAAATTTAATAGGAAAATTTTTAGCCGACGAATCTACCCGCCTTGGTCAGAAATCAACTTTGATCATATTTCTAAAAACTAGCGTTGATGGCGCGGCACCTGTTAGCTTTCCGCTGGATTTGGTTGATTTGGAGACTCTGTGTGCTTCACATATTAAAGAAGCAATTTGGGACTGTTTCTTAAAGAATAGCTTCACCAATGAGTTGCTGCAAGAAGTCTTCATTGGATTTTGCAGTGATGGAGCCAGCGTAATGTTGGGGACAAAATCAGGTGTTGGAAAATTGCTCAAAGATGAA
>JGI24021J15306_10000959_pt1 | contig 26010 bp, 22 predicted proteins | sample Ectturendosymbi1_FD_15306 | JGI IMG/M metagenome (IMG submission 15306) | reverse complement strand
GTCTATACGCCTTCTTGGTGAGTTCAGTTCTGGTCGGTCTATACGCCTTCTTGGTGAGTTCAGTTCTGGTCGGTCTATACGCCTTAACAAAGGTTCTCAATATTTGGAGGGCCCTTTTCACCAGCCCCCAGCTCCCCCCCGGTCGAGGGACCCTTCCTCCGGCTCTGATTATACCTACGCACAATTCCAATTTTAATGATGGACATTAAGCATTCATTCACCGCATACAAGGTCTGGGCTAAGGCATTACAATATAGGTTCATGCCGTCTGCATCTCAGGTAACGAAATACTAATCAAGTCTATTTATCGAACCTACAACTGTAGAATCACAAGACTCCTGCCATACTTCGGAAACAGTTCCTAGAACCGAATTACTGTTTCTTGAGAAGCACTTCATCTGCCGCGCGTTGACACAGATTTTGAATGTTGCGACAGTTTTCAGGCAGCGAGTTGACTCGAGTCATGCTTTACGGGTGTTCAAAATAATTGCCAAACTTCATTTATTTGGAACACCTGGGCCTTTGCGTTGGATTCACTGCCTCAGGCATTGAAAGCTATAAAGTCAATTATTTCACAAAAACACTGATCTGAGTTAACAACGTCGTTCAGTAAACAAGACAAAAAGAATAACGAGGCTTTCGAGATACGCTTTCCATAATGTCGCAAAGAAACATCATCGCTGCTCTGCTTCTTTACGTTGCATTGATAGCTCCAGTGAAGTGCAGACACTGCGTCAGAGAAGCTTGAAGGATACATTAGCCTGAATAGCTCAGAGTAGTGCACTCAATGCGCGTTGGAAGCATCCTCTGCTATTCTGCACGACGAGCCAGTGGGTGCTGTGCTTGTGGCTCAGATTGACAAAAGATTGCAATATTTTTCGTTGAGCCATTATCACCGTTGCTATTAGATTGTAAGAACTCATGCGTTCAAATCGTTTAACTGGTCGCCTAATACAATGCAGATTAGAGCACCTGTACTTGATTTGACCGCGAGTACATCCCTTGGCATTTGGCATGGAGTCAAAGAGGGCGCAGACTTTTGGCACTCGGTCGCATTCCGGTGTCTTTTTTCCTGAAAAGAAGTTCCAAGGATAGAAAAAATTCAACGGATTCGATAAACTAATCGACTCTGATGAGATTTCACGCAAAAATAAAACCCAATCGATATTTCAGACCCAAATCAGAAGCTCTATCAACCCAGCAATCTAATTTGATAAATGGAGAAGCACAAGCATTTTTTTCAGGCGTTTTTTAGAACAGTCTTAATTTTTGAAATCCACCACCTAAAACATATTATACCGAAGTAGCTCGCTGGTGTGGGATGTGACCTCAATTTAGACAAAAAGCGTGCAGTTTTCAACTAAATTTTAAAAAAGCTTTACAATACAGGTATCAGGACTGGTTTACACTGAGCAGTGGCAAGCTACTGCCACCGGTTCAAACCTGATAACCTGATATGCTGTTCCCGAGTCGCTGTGCGTTTGTGCACTCCTGCTGCATGCCTGCGATGGGAACGCTCTTTAGCTTTTCGCCACTTCTGCGCGATTTCGATGACTGTTGTTGAGTGCGTTACGCGAAGGTTCGTGTCTAGGACGTAGTAGTGGAATTATGATCGAGGAGATTGTTGTCGAGTTTATAGAGCGGTTTTTATGCCTAATGGAAAGCATTCACACTTTTTCAGTAGTTGTCCATTCATGACTATCTTTCTAACTGTAGCACAAAAGCAATGCAGTACTGTAGGCATAATAAGTTTTAATACAGGAGCTTGTTTAAATGATTTCTTTTTATAAGTTTTACTACTTTAAGGTTTTGGAAACCGCATTACTGTTATAATTTTCATAAGTTTATTTCTTGGTTATCTGTAACATGTAGACTAGTATGAAAAAACTTGACAGAGTATGTGCAAACTGTGAGCCAAACAATTATCATTTCGAGAGAATCCTGATCTACCTCAATCTTCGAAAATCAGCTGCAGCTATTGGCGCGAAAGTAGTTATTCCGTAACCGACGCATGAAAGCGTCGTTTCCAAGTGTACACTGAAAAAAACAACAACCGCGCTTTGTCCCTTACGTTCACGTCTTGCCGCTTCCCGTCACTTCAGTGTAGATCAGGCCACCCTTAAGGACCGCAAAGCCACTATAGTGCCAGTGGCTTTCTCCGGCCATAACTTGCCGACCAATAGAGCTAGAAAGCCGATCAAACCCTCCAAAGATGCTGAAAGTCCTCTAGTTACGATTTAAAAAAATTGGTAAGTTTCGGATTTGAGTGTTTTTGTGGGTGACGTCACATTAGGGGTAGGTTTAGATTTTTTTGGTTTACGTCATTGGACCCTGGGCCCCAACCCCAGGCAGCAATTTTGTGATTCTTTAAAAAAAACAGGCGAAAATCCGCATCTCTAGAGCCACTAGCGTTTGTGATTTGCAAGTTATGGCCTAAAAACAACAAATTATCAGATTTGTTGTTTTTTATTATTTAATTGTTTAAATAAATTTTTTACAAATTAATTTAATCGGGTTCGCTTTCGAAAATTTCTCAGCGATCATCAACCTCTCTCGCAGACTTATCAACTGAAAATTGGTATTGCATGTACACCTGTAATCTTCGAACATAATACGACATGGCTGTTGTAAAGACCGCCATTAAGGTCTACTGGCGGAATCTGTTATGTCGATTCAATGCCTACCCCACACGTTTTTTGGGGGTGGACTTGTGTTTGCTTTTGAAACAACAAAACCTTTTCAACATTCAACAAGTAACCTTTTCAGGGTTCGATCGATCAGCTTGAGAGCAATTGCTGAGTTGTTGAAAATCCCGTCTGTGTGCAGGAAACGTTTCAGGAAGCCTGGGTGGTATTGGGAAAATTTTTTACCTATATTGGGTTTTGTTACTATTAGTGCTTGTTTTCTTCTGGACACCTGAGCGGGGTTTTGCCAGCCCTTGTGCAGTTCCAGTCATCGTCAGAGTGGGAAAAATGGAGTATAATTATAAATATTCGTCAGTCGTGTCCGCAAATAACACAAACCTCGTTGGTACAAGGTGAACTGTCGCCATTCTCCAGTGTTCTTCAACGATTCTTCTTCTGCCAAAAACAATCCCTTCTCTACGTCCATTATCCTCAGCGCTTCGTCGCGAATCAATTTCCAATTTTTCTCCAGTTTCTAAAATTACGCCATTTAGTTGCTATCAAGAAAAGTCAACAAGGCCTTCTTGCGGTGCGACTGTTAATTGCAATCCATTATAGAGAGAATGGAACAAAAGTCAATTTTGTTAACGAACGTGAGGTTGATGCAGGTACCAACAAAAACAAACCAAGCAAATAAAAACTAATTTATTTCAACAATGACAAGACGCGGACCATGGGCGGACGACAAACGCAAGCTCGAGAAAAACGCAAATAGTTATGGTTACAGAGAAGCAAACAAAAAATCCAAAGGTGCAACTCCATTTGTTTGCGCTTAACTTTTTCTCTCCCAACATGTACCAACATTAAAAACAAACCCTGAAAATCTCAACCCTGTATGTTGCACTGGCAAGTTTGCTTTGAACAGCTAATAAGGAAAGTCACTCAAACTTTGCCGTCAATTCAACCAGCGACATTTCCAAAACAAATTTCCAAATTTTCTTTTACTAAATTTTTCTGCATTAGTAGCATCTTGAAAAAAGGTTCAGAAACTGAGTTTGACAGTTACAATCTGAATTTTCGCTGTGTGGTTAAACAAAAACCAGATTCGATAAATTCCAGCAGTTAATTGTCACAGTATCGGCATCAGAAGGCGTGAGACGAAATTACCTTCACGTAACTTGTAACCTTCGCCTGTTGAGCTGTCCAGAAAGGGCGCGACTGCAAGCGGTCGACGTTATACAGCGACCGCTGGTACTTGGAACGAAACAGGCCTGCTTTTGCGCCGCGCTCGTACACTGCTTCCGCCTGGGAAACAACATAGCGCATAACAGACATTGAACTGATCGCTTACTTTTTACTCCTCAGCATCAGAAGTTCGAATCAAGCCCATTTTATGAAGCTTGACACATAACAGGGATGGGGCACCTATCTACTATCAGGGTCGCATGAAATGTGGAATATCGATGGCGGGCCGCAAAAATTAATTAATTTTATGTTGGAAATTCTATCTTTATTTTCCGAGGAAAACAAGGAGAGAAGAACATGTCAAGGAGCGAGAGAGATTTCTCTTGACTTACGGTCTACGTGTCTGCTTATAATGGGTTTTCGTTTTGTTTTGTCACCATGTTGTGTTCCAACTTGGGTAACGAAAATTCTGCCGCCCCCGATCCCCACCCGTGGTGAAAGCGATTTGCAACGAACACGAGTGATTTGATGCGATCGACAAGCAGCTGATCAGATTAAGTCCAGTATATACGGGAAGGAGAAGTAGGAATTATGTCAACCTGACTGGGAATGTGGAGGTGCATCGGTGTGGGTGGCGCTGATGCTTTCAGTGAACACTCCAAATAAAATTACACAGCATCCTATGATCGCAGAATCAGTCAGATTTTACCAAACCGAAGTATAACAGCAGTCAGAAAAAATGCGAATCATATCAATAGGATTTTAAAATTGCAGCAGACTTCTAACCACACATTCGTCAACATCTTCACCGAAAAATATGCACTATCATTCTGGCGAGAACGGCTAAATGTGCGCTTTCCTACAGAACTAAAAAAGTATGATAATTGAGTGTATTGCCGTCTTTCAACAGTAAAGAGCTTTAACCAGATTTTGTATGGTTAGGAGCCAATGGGGGTAACGGAAGGCAAGAAAACATTAGGCTAAACTCCCTTTCTAAGAACAAACAGATAAATTACTGCAGCGGATTCAAAAACATTATCTCATCCTTCACACTAACCCCTTACTGGCAGTGCACCGATTGCTTGGTCGTGCGTAGTTCTGTCGAGACGGTACTCAAATTTCAGGCTCCGGCTCCGGGCATCTAATCTTTTTGGCTCCGGCTCCAACATCTTAAGATTTTTGGCTCCGTCTCCAGAACAATTTGGTCCAAAAAACAGAAAAAACATTGTATTATTTGTGTAACTCGCTTGAACCGGAACCCAAATTTCAGGCTCCGGCTCCACCATCTAAAAATTTTTTGTCTCCAGCTCAAGCCATCTAAAACTCCTTGGGCTCCGGCTCCACAGCCTTGGCCATACGGCTGCGATTCTCATCTCGCAAACTCTGCGTCGATCGCGATCTCGTGACCCACCTCAGCAGTGCGGTTTGTTCGGTGCAAGGCGTCGCCCAAGTGAAAGTAAAACTTGCCCTCCTGCGTGCCTTTCTCGCGCGAATCGATGCCACGCCGCAAGAGGTCGGCACCCCTCGTCCAATCGCCCTCAGTCTTCACGATGAAGCCGAGGTGAGTGAGCGCGAAGCCGTCGTTCGGCTTCACTTGGAGAGCCTGCAATGGAGCGAAACGGAGTAGCAGGATGGGAAAGTAAAAACGCAGCGGTGTCGCGCGAAGCTTTCACCAAGTGGATTTTGATGAAACCGGAACTATTGACGAGAACGCTGCAGCGATCGTATTAATTGAAGATTGGTAAAAATGGAGTTGTTTTACCCCTGAACTTCCGCTATTTTTTGCCGCAACTCCATTAACGAAGTAGCTTTAAATCAGAGCCAACATGGTAATCGGTAATTTCAAACCATTTTGTGCATCGGGCAGCAAACATTTTTCCGAGGGAATCTAAAATAATCGCCATTTGAATGAATATTTTCACACAATGAAACAGAAATCAACACTTGTTTTCACAAAAACATTCTCGGGAAAAAAGCAATGGACATTTACAGCTACTTGCGCCACAGAATACTGTTAACAACTCTCGGCCGAAGACCATCCTCTACTTGTCGAAATTACACGATTTAAAAACCACCTACGAAACCAGCGAGATTTTGATCAGGTTCTTATGAGGAGCAAACGAGTGGAAACTAGCGACACATTCGATACGCAAACATACAGCCGTGTGGTGCAAATATAAGGCTGGATCATTATTGTGTCGCACAGAAACATTGAGCCTGGATGGGTCGGTAGCACAACGGCAGACCCAAAAATCTACTATTTAATCAAATTGTGACGCCCATTTCCAAGCGGTGATGGTGCTGCAGTTTTGTGGGAGCAGAAAATACCCTTTAACCATCATTATTTCCAGGTCCACCCTAGCCCGGAGCAATCTGACAGGGCTGTTTGTTAGTCTTTTGAGGGTCGACTGGTCTCTTCGGCAATGCAAGGCAATCCGCTTAGGCATGGGGAAGTGATAGGCAGGCAGGAAATATTTTTCCGCTCTGGCAGCACCTGCAGCTGAATTTGACCCCAACATATTGGCCACGCCTTGGAACAGTTTAAGGGATGCAAACTGCGGTCCACTGACGACCGGGCAACTCAGCGACTCTCACCCTTCCTCGGGCTCGCTTTCGAAAATTTCTCAATGATCATCAAACTCTCTCACCGAGGATCTGAACCAATACGACCACCCCCAGGTATAAGATAAAGTGAAGCCTAGCTCACACGGAGTGCGATTGTTGCGATTTTCGGTCAGTCCCAGCAAATTTTTGACGTCACATACGCTGATCGAGCGACTGATGCGGCAGAGTAGAAATTGGTTCTACTTTGCCGCATCGTGTTGGTCCTTGGTCGAAGTGTTAGGCTTGGCAGTGAGTGCATTATAATGACGAATCAGATAACTTCAGTTAGTTTTTCAGTTTATTTGTCACCAAATGCTACTAATAACTCTAGTGATCTGTTCTGTGTTGAATAACAACTAGCCTGCTAGGCCTACTGTAGGTGTGGTTGGTAGGCTATAGTGTCAGTGTGATGATGCCTTCTGCCTGTTGTGTTTTTCAGCTTTAGCTGTTGGATTTTAATGAGCAACTTATTAGCCCGTACAACCTTGGCCAGTGATTTATGATTGCAGGCTACCAAATTACAAAAATGAAGAAGTGGAAGAGAATGTGTGGAGGGATCTTTACAATGATGATAGTTGGTGGTGAATGTTTATCAGGAGAAAAGCACATGTTAATAAATTGCACATGTTACTAGATTGGTCATCACTAGCCTGCTTTAGGCAAACCGGTTCAGATATGGTGTTGTAAAAACATTCAGAGGCCAGTACAAGTAAGGCATGATATTTTCTACTCCTCCTTAAAACCTGTAACACATGTTAGATGATGCATCAGGACTTGCAGCTTGGCCTTTTGTTGTAGTGCCATTACAAGAGCCTTCATTGGTATTCATGTAGCCTACTTGTGTTCGCATTCGTGGGCATTAATAGAGCTAATGATGCTTAAGCCGTGATCTAACGAAAAATATGACAGTTCTATCGTTGATAGTAGGCGTAGGTCAGTGGTTCTTAACCTTTTTTACATATCTTACCATTTTATCAAACAAGATCACCAGATTTACCCCAACACACTCAATGGTACTCATTTATTCAAAATACAAAATTAACAAACTTTTAGAGCTTAGAATGATTTATAAAAATTTACATTGGCTGCAATTTATGGTTCAGTAAATTTACACCCTTGGACGATGAAATTTACCCCTGGTTAAGAACCACTGGCCTGAACACCTTACCTTTGCTGTTTCTACGGTTACATTCACTTTGCCCTAACATTTTTAACAACCACCTAGGTTAATCCATCCATCATCGGACACATTGCCTACCCATTTTCTCAGATTTCCACCAACCTTAAATTAAGTGCTCAATCATTTGGAAAACAGTTCTCAATTTTAAACTCCCTGTCTTGAAAGTTTCCAGAGAGAGGCTTACTGCACTTCAAACTTTTGATCAGTAGGCAATGTATATGTAACACTTCACTGAGTTTGACTCTCTAACGATGATTCTTTGTATGTGCTTTGCTGAATTTGCTACTAGATTAAGTAGTATTTAATGCAAATCAAACTTGGAAATATTGTGTGCATTCAAGCTGTCCCAATCCCTATATACCTTTGCATTTGCTGCAAACAGCTGAAATGCTGAATTCAATTGTGTCTCATGGAGGTGTAGCTGTGTTTGTAATCGTGTTTAACAAAATATATTAAAAAAATTGCAGATGACACCTATAGAAGATGGAGAAGCCTATTTCGCTATTTAGTGGAGATTTCAAACGCTCTGCTGCGCACAGTTGGTGTCGTCAGTGATTCGTGCCTTTGCAGCCGCCTTACGTGTGAATACTCAAAGGGTCGAGACGCAATTGTCCTAAGTGCCACGTCGCTTCTGCCGCATCACGTGTGAACCTGGCTTGAGTGCAATACTTGAAGTACGAATACCATTCCAAAAACAACTCGTTGCTTACAACTTGAAACAGACTAAGCAGCACATTTCACAGTGCGAGCGGTTGGAAGGAAAGGGCATGCAGAAGCCACAACGCCTTCGCCGACTAAGTATCCTGAGGACTGCCGCGATTGTCAATGCCGCAAACGCGGTGCTTACTGCACATTACGCGTCACCTGTTCGTAGACTTGTCTTGCCTTTTGGTTGTTGCCGACCATCAGGTAACTGACACCGAGCTGGTTGAGGGCTTCAACGTCGGTCGGGAATTCCTTCACCAGCTTCGCTCTGGTCAGCATCGCTCCCTTCAGGTACCCTGCGTTCAGCTTAGCATGTCAAGCGGATTTTCTCACAGCGGCTATCCGGCGCATCATCCATCAACTTCGTACGGTGTTAAGCGTTCGTTGCATTACACCAGAGTTGTAAGTCGGGTCAGGTTTCGGGCAGCGTTTTGGGCCGGGCTCGGGCTTAGGTGTGTCAAAATGTTTCGGGCCTGCGTAGAAAATTTTTTCGAAGTGACGGACACTTTTGTCGTCAGTTACTGTTACAGCAATCTGCTTGATTACATCTTCAATAAACAATAATTAATTTGTGAATTATTTAGTGATGTTTACCTTGCTACGCCACCAAAACCCTGCAGTTGCGCAAATCTTGACTCACTCGGTAAATCTGGCTTTCGAGCCTAAATCGAGCTTCAAAAGTGAATGTCGGGCTCGGACCGGGTTCAGGCTTCAAAATGAGACCCGTTTACAACTCTGCATTTCACATCAATTGAATTACTACAGCAATAAACATGTTTTTACGCAGTGGTAGTTGAATTGCTGCGTTTTAACATAGTTCTGTCGACGCGAGTGCCAGTAACTGAAGCACACGATAACTTGCAGCTAAAAAACGACCAAACCATCTGGCGGGCGATCAAATATTACAAAAAATCTTTAACTTGCACTTCCATTCTGTGAAATCTTCAAGTGTTTCCAAAACACGCTTCAATACGAGCATGCGGCTAACACACAAAAACTGAAACGTAGGACAATACAAATGATCTGTTTAATGGAGCAGTAACTTTCTTGCCGTCAACTGCACACAGCAGGTGTCGGTTTGAAGCGAACCTCTCAGGTGAAAAGTGGTCATGAAGGTTTCATGCAAGAACGTCACTTTACAAGAATGAAGAAACAGACTACTACTTAAGCGTATTTTACCGAGGAAGGATTCCCTGTCAGCTTTCATTAGCAGAGCTTTCTTCTTCAATGTGGGCGGGCAGTCGGGCATCTGCGACACCTACACAGCGGTGAGCAACAGTAAGAAAATAGGCCTTTGCTAAAATCAAGGCAAGGTAGCACGGTAAACAAAAAGAACTATTCATTACTCAGTAGTTCTTTTTTGTAAACGTAATCTAATTTAAACATGTAACTAATTGATGCATGGTGACATTAGGAAGGTTACAATTACCAATGATTTTACAAAATCGCGATACAAGAATCTGACACACTGCGAAGTTTTTTTTTAATGACCGAAAAAGTTCAGTCGATTTGGTCATAATGCTTTTTTCAGTCATAAAAAAAATATATGAAAACGAAAAAATGGCCGAAGTTCTTGAGCTATTTTGGACAAACTACTGAAATATCTCAGCAAAAAAACAGATAGCAACTGTTTCCTCATGCGGAACAGCAACTTTTCGTGATACTCGATATCTTTTGATTTCTGTACTCTTGTACAATTCTTGTTAAGCAAGCCCCTCTTGGTTTGGCGGCATGTAGTTATTGCAAATGCAGGTTCACATGTTTTATAGACATCATAGCAACGTTGACACTCCTATTCAACATCTACACCTCTGACTTGCCAATCACAGTCTCCAGAAAGTACGCATACGCCGACGATCAATCATGCGTGCTGATGGAGACTGGCAAGCAGTGGAAGGGGCTCTGAGCAAGGACACGGCAACCATAGGTGAATATCTCCAGACCTGGAAGCTGAAGCTCAGCACTACAAACACGGAGTCGGCAGCCTTCTATCTTAACAACAAGGAAGCTAAACGTGAGCTAAAAGTCTACAACAACACAATCCAGCCATTCTGCCCCGAGCCCAAACACCTCGGAGTAACGTTGGACAGGACGCTCACGCATCGCCGACACCTCGGGCCACTTCGCAAAGAGCTGACGTCACGCGTCGCACTCTTAAGGCGGCTTGCTGGCTTGGGCTGGGGCAACAACGGTGCGAACAGCCACCTTAGCCCTGGCCCATTCAACAGCAGGGTTATTAAAATAGATTTTTATTCAAATGGAAGATTTCATTTGTGTAGTTTTACGTGAAGTCGATTTCCAAATAAAATTTTGCTGATCGATTCCTTGCTTACCCCAATTGTGGAGAGTACGTGCTTGAATATAGATATATGTACAAGTTTGAACCATCGGAAAAAAGTGAAATCAGAGCCATTCGGTTGATTCCTTGAAAGCTAACAGAAAACCTGAGCTTTTAATATGATACATGACACACTCATGTCTTTAGAAAAGGAAGCAGTTTCAGGCATACTTCAGCTAGGTAGGTGTGAGGTTCCTTGCTGACAGTAACAGATGGAATGTGAATGGAACGCCTAACCTCAGAACTGTGAGGCAGATGCTCAGGAGTACAGAGCTAGCAGGCTTCTGACAAGGGTCTTGCACAGTCTAGCGTGTATTTTTCAGTTGGGTTATCAGGAACCACATTTCAAGTAACAAATTTTCTATTTTCACGTCTATGGCAACTTGGTGGAGGAAAATATAATGTACCGACTGTTAAATAAAATTTGTAGGGAGAATGTTTATGGCACAAAAGTTTTTTTCGGACTAAACATTCGTTGCATCCCAAAAAATTGCCTACTCCCACAACTATGGTATGGAATGGGGGAGATCAGTAGAATTGTGTAAAATTATCGAAAACATTCTATTTCCTTTCGCATAAATAGCAGTTTCAGTCAATTTACAGCAGCAGAAATTAAAACACTCACAGCCACTAAACACAAATCAGTCTTACCACGTCAAATTGAGTAATGGCGTCTTTGAGCATTTGGTTGCTGCGCTTTTCTTCGGCGAGCATATTTATCGATTCTGCCAAACCGAACCTGCGCATGAACAGCGTTTATTACGTGAACTGCCTTTAAGGTCGAAAATAAAACAATCGTCAGGTTGAATGCACCTGAAGGTCGAGGGCGACAATAACGTTCTGTTGTTATAATGCGTTTCAGGAAAATTACAGTAATGCCTGCAGGTGGTCAACATGATGAACGTACCATTGTAGCTTTTTTTAATTCGTAAATGCTGGATGCGAGGTAAACACTGATAGTTAAAGGAAGTTTCGCATTTGAACAAATGATTCTTGCCGGAAACTGGTTGCACTCTGTCATCATGGGTTTCGCGCAATATGACACGAGGAATATTCTAAATCTTTAAATGCGGTCGAAACTCAATTGTAAATGCAGTACAAAGAAGTTAAGTACCCTTAGGTGACCATTAACACGGGGATAAATTGCTTTTTAGCAATAGTATGGTCACCAGTCTAAAAGCATGCGCCTGCCTCGCTCGTGGACTTCCTGGGTGCTTGTCAACCAATCTGCGGAATAACGCTTCGGCCTGGGTCGCTTTCTTCTGTTTCAATAAAGTGTTTCCTTCTTTAAGTTTGTCCAGGATCGGTTGATCTTTCTTGGACGTGAAAGGATCGGGTTTTGCTTTTTTTGGTTGATCTGCACAGAAGTACAACAAGTAGCGATTTTACTTAGGGCCATTTCTTTAGTGCCGACTTAAAGATTTTTTACCGCCGATGGCTTGGAAAAAGGCCCACGTGCACGTGTCTATACAACGTTTGCCCGGTGAAGTCATGTTTTTTTTTTCGTTGGATACATGGTGCAAAAAGGGTAGAGTTGGAATCGCACCCAATAAAGGTGAAAAAGCTTAACTTTATAGCGAACTGTGAGGAGACAAATTTGTTCCAGAATACGAGCTACGTAGGGATTTTGATAATAACCATTCTATGACAACGCTACGGTATCTAATCAGGACAGTCACACATTTCGCGGGTGGAAGGAATTTGGCTGTGGTTGTGATGTTATAAGTGAAGCCCAGGTAGTTTTAACTTATCAGCACCGGTGTGTTTCGTAAAATTGCAAAATTATATTTGGGCTAAAACTTGTAAATGAGCTGCGAAAACTGTTACGAAACGTAATCGAAACGCTAACTTGCCGAAAGGTAGAACAATTCCAAACGAAGATTGTCAAAAATGTGGGAATGTCGAACATCTCATTCATATTTGAAATGGGCAAACACAATGTCTGTGAAGACCGGAGCGGAAGCTACATTGAATGGCCTTCGTGGCCAAAGTGCCAATTCATTCTTGAAATTGATGGAACAGCGAACCCTTACCGGATTTCTTTAATCTTTACTACAAAGCAAAATGACGGCGACTGGAAGGAGCAGGGGCGCCATTTTCTGTGCCACCAACTTAAAACCGAAATATTCTAAATTACGCTCAATTATTGAAGTTTCAATGAGAAGTGGTAAGCGCGGCGGTAGATCGCAAAAATACTGACCAGCCCATATTTACACAAATTGAACGTTTCAGAATTTTTCAAAATGAAATTTACTCTAACGTAAGACGAAAATGCCTACTTCGCCGTAGCAAAACAACTCCAATCACCTCAAACTAGCATTCGAAAATACAGCCTTCGCGCGGTTTCGTCTACTGCATGTAATTTTGAGCCAAACTCTAAAAATTAATCCACCGAAGAAACAAACTAAAACACTCACACACACAAAAGCTTTTATTTGTATTAAAGCAATGTGCAACTCGTAAAATCAACATAAGCATAGATAGAGCGTATTGAATAAAAGTAAATAAAAGCAAGTTACGAAGAACAGTAAACAAAAAATCTTACACTTTTATCTTGAGAGCAGCATTTTTGCAAGTACGCATACTCCTACGAAATATAGAGCCAAAATCGTAGTAATGTTGTTCGCAACGCATGTCATTGGAATAACACAAATCTTCGTAGTCTGGGGAATAAACTGCGCTAGTCAGCGCTGATGCAAGATGGAAGTATAGCATTGTTTCAAGCAGTTACGCCGAAATGGACATCTCTACCTGGGCAAACCCAGACGGCGTCAAAGAAGACCCCATGGACAGCAGCGTATCTACACCTTTCCTTGTGGATAGGAACACTCCGAAACAGAATGTTGCATGTTATTTCCTCGGGAATCATGTTATTTACCACAGGCATGAGCTGTTTCCACATAGAAGACTAAGATTTGCGTGCAGTAAAATTTATTTGTCGAGTTGCTGCACGGACAGAATTTGATGATGCCGATGCACAAATGCATGTTTCAATGTTTGGTATAAACCTTTTTAAGACTCGATTATGAAAAGATCAAGCACGAAATTGAAAATGCATAAAACCACATCTGGTCAAGCTTTGCCAAAACTTTTACCCTAGTTTAGCCGGTGCAACGTCGCAGAAGCTAGTAAAACTGAGGAAAAGGTTACGTTTCGGAAAGCATGTGACGATTTGTCGAGCTTGTCACAGCCGTTCACAGATGCAGTTGATCGGCTTCGTTTCGCAATTTGAAAAGCGCTATCTCAGCGGAGAGAAAAACCGAGGTTTATCTGCTGCATAAAATAGATGGCAATGGTATTCAGTGAAAGACTTTGGGTTATCAGGTATGCCGGCAACTCGAATAGACAGTAACTTCGGTGCCACATTTTATTTCAGAAACCCAATGAAGGAACACAAAATTGGGACAACGCAAGCATGCCGGAAACTGCATTCTGGGCCAGGAACATTCAGCACTAGCCGATACAATTAGTCTCTTGAACTGCAGCGAAAAACAGTTGCACACAGCGTATGTTGGTGATGGCTCGCAACGGAAAAAATTAAAAGTCCGAGTTTAGCTTCACCTCATGCTGTATTTGATTTACCCTGGCACCCGTCACATCGTTGTATTTCCAGTTACGTGAAACTTAAATTACCGCCTGCCTGCGCACGTTGTGCACGTCAATTGCATACTGCATTTGACATCTTCACGCTTTCTCTAAATGCAACCCCATATGTCCATGACAAGTAGTTTGCCAGATCGGGATGACAATGCAGCACTGCAAGCACATTCAACTGACTTCACGACGGACCAGCTCCTGGCTCGTGTCAAAGTTTTGGCAGAAGTACGTTCAAACGGTTTTGAATATCAAAACCGAGACATAACATATTTTATTCGATGGCATGCCAGGCACTTTCGTGCACCCATGCACGTGGCGGTGCCTAATTACGAAAAAACCTGATGACACCGTAATTTTCGCTAACGGACCAGTTATAGTCATTCCGTTCAGCATTGCATTTGGAATTAACTCCGGTACTTAGAGCCGTCCACTTTAACGGTCATAGCTCCTTTTCCAACACGCGGCTTGTGATAATAATCAGACCATCGACATTTACAAAATCGTTACAAGATACTGAAACCAAAAATATTTCTCAGAGGGAAAAACCAGCAGCAGAGATACTAAGCCGCAAATTGATGTCCCCGTCAGGAGTTTCACTGAGAACTCACTTCTATATCCCATCGTGTTTAACTCAACTTTTCAGGTTTTCCGCAAACCGTCCCACACAACTTTGTAATGAATTCTCAGCGTTATGAGGTCGTAGAATGCATAAGCGAAGATACTCTTTCCTAGGCATTCAACAAAATGGTTACTTTCAACGTATCACAAATACGCAGAGCACAGATTTATGTTCAGTTACTGCTGCACTTGGACACTTACTACTGAAATTAGTTTGAACGCAACCGCTTGGCTTGAATGCATGTCAGAGCATTGAAAATTTAAGGGGTCTGATTCCTATTAATCCCTGCAATAGTTCAGTAACCACATTGATCCTACCAACCCTCCAATTGGCAACGTTACCAATGAAAACAGGAACAGAAAGCGGCAGTTTCGTAACATTAAAACGAAGCGAAAGACCAGAAAGCGGCAATTTAATGAAACGTTTCAATTTCGTCGGCGACGCCTTGAAAAATCTTGTTAACCGCAAGTACCAAGACATGATAAAACATTATAAGACCCAACGTCACGAACACGCTGATGCGAAAACTATCACCAAGCCTCGAATTCGAGAGTTCTGCGATTTTGTTGCAGACACGTGCTGCGTAACCCGCCACATTTCGAGCAAAAGTCTCGCACGAATCAAAGGGTGAAGTGTCGAGCACGGCATGAGAGGACCAAGAAACGAACTGATGTAACGTCAAACGCGCCTGGGATGTGACGACGGTAAGCCAACCGGCGCGAGAAAAAGAACGCTGCTGATTCAGGAGATTTTCGCCGGGTCCTCGACGTTTGTCATAGTGTTTTGAAGAGCGGTTTGTGGGCCGTACCTCATTCGGCATAAGCAATATTCTGGCAGCAGGGCACTTCGGGACTATTTGTTGTTTGCCACTCTTCAAACGAACGCCATTTCGCATGGTATGCCGGTTTGTAACCGATCTGGTTCCACACGAACGTCCTCGGCAACTCACACTACTTTCAGTCTTACAATTGTGCCTTGACTTGAAGTAGAGCGAATGCCCACATGCAACCGGCTTTTTCGCAAGGCCTTCCTTTGCTTTGGCGTCTTGACGATGGAAGACGAGAACACAAGGCCTTGGCAGATTTGAAATGACCTTTGACCGGCTAAGCTTGGTCGACAAGCGCTTAATGGCATTGAAGGGGAAAGACCCCGCAGTTCTTCGGCGCACAAGGTCGCGTCTTGATGTCCACGACTTGCTAAGATCTGTGACGTTGCGCGTCGCGTTGACAGCCTCCGTCAACTGGGCCGACGCTGCGTTGTGTCGCAATGTGTCGAGCCGACGTGATAAAGAATAGATTATATCTTGCAACTGCAATCTTCGAAGGGCGCGGCTTCTCAAAAACGAATGCCACGAGCGATGGCATCGTTTGAAATTGCGCAACGGACGCACGCCATCAACGACGGGTTTCGCACAACCGCCCCACGGACGGCGAACAGAGCCCGCACAGGACACGCGAACTTCGCACTTGGCACAGCGCGTTAGAGTGCTCTGACCAGACTCAGCGATTGACTGCTCGACCAACTGCGGCATGCTTTCAGCGTCTTGGAAGTCACGACTGATGTCGTCGACCTTGGACTGAGACCTCCTACTTCCCGTTTTCTTCGACGAAAAGTTCTCGTTTTTTTGCACGGCTGTTTTGGTGACGCCGTCTGGTCTACAGCATAAAAGTGTGCCTTTTTTGCCGACTGTACTTTTAAAATCGTTTGCACGTCCTCCATCAGGGCAGCCGCTGGAGGTGGTTTGTTCGAGCTGCTTTGTTTGATCAACAATAGGCGCTTTCGGGATAGTGGCCACATCTTTCGCTGGTGCGAAGTAGGGGGAAGGGCGATATTTCCAAAACGACGTGACTGCTTTGCCGCCTTAACAGAAAGCGGAAAAAAGGGAAAACAAAGGGAAAGTAAAAGATAGAGGTGTGAGGAAAGCGAAAGAAGTGAAGTAGTTGCACAAACTAAAATCATGAATGCGGAAACTGTCTTAGCATCGAAACGCCAGTCCACAAACTATTTTCAATCAGTGACTAACAAGCCTGAGAGCGACAAACGGTAGGTCGTTGCTGGTGAGTACTTGACTAATTGCACCAAACGGAAGGAGCAAGTCAGAGCTACTAGCTAAATTCGCCATTAAACACAAAACTTACGGAACGAAACTCATCATAATGGACACATCATTGCCGGAGTCACACTCACCTGCTTTATTACCTTTTGGTTTCGTCCCGGAAGGCTTCTGCAAAAGATGAACAGTGATCAACGTTAAGCGAGAAGCAAAATAACGAAGGCCATAATCAGACATGTTATAAATAAAGAAATACCTTTTTCGTACTTTCTTCAGATGGATTTTTCTGTACGTTTCCGGAGGTTTGTTGATTGGCTAAAGGTAAAAATTTTCATTCGGAAGAAGTAATAAAACCCAGTTGCAACACGGCAATATTGCACGCTCGCTAAAAAAAGCAGCGACATTGAAATCCACTGTTGTTCCAAGTGCGGCAATTTCAATTCATTTGTTATTTATTTAAACTTAAGTTTTATTGCGGACACATTGCCGGTGAAACTGAAAGCCTCTTGCGATAACCAAACCAAACTCTCCGCAACCTAGGCCCTTGCTCCAGCCTGAAGACATAAGCGCCAGGCGAGATGATACAAAACACCAATTCGTGAGATTTTTTTTTGACTGAGCGAAGTGAGAAGGCCCCATCAACTCGGCATCAAGCACACTTTTCAAAATACCAGGATTGGTGGTAGGGCTATGTATGGTCTTTCACGTAATGTTTAGAAATACCGTATTTAACCGATTGAGAGAAGCCCTTGATTGTAACCAAACGAAATGATGAAAAAATAATGTTAAGTCGCGGCTTCTAATCGGTTAAATCGGTACTCACATTATAGTTCGTTTAAAACAGGCATATTAGCGGAAATGTCGAGATCCTGCTACAAACCAACTTTTGGAATCATCATAATTCAAACGCATTCTGGCAATGCTGTCAGCACGTTTGCAATGTTTATTGTAAAAAAAACTGTTTTGTAATTTAAATCATCTTTTTTTGTCGCATATCACACACGATTTTGTTACCCGAACTCAATGCCGTTGCGTGAGCGAGTTTTTCACGTGTCTTTTAGTGTTCACGACTTTTTTGTTTCAACGGCGTCTGCACTGCTAAAAACAAAAGTCGTTGTTATGAGAGTGGTCTTGGGGGATTTATTTATTTGTTTATTAACGACAATCTTGCAACAGGTGCTATAGCCTGAATGGTGCAGTTTTGTCGGGTCATATCGAGCTTTGAAAGAAACAACGACACAAAACTACAGCAAGCATAAAGAAATAGTATAGAAGATTATAGCGAGTGCATTTAGAAATTTACAGATTCCAGAAAGTCGTCAACAGCACTAAAAACAACAACTGAAATAAGAGATTGCCGTTTCAGGCACACCAAATATGAACAACCGCCAACAAATCAACGTGGTCCCAACTCTCACAGAGTTCAGCAAATCCGCATTTGGCGAGAATGTAACGAATATTATTATAAAGTGCAGCAAGAACGGTACAGTGAATGAGTGAACGTTGCAGTGAAAGGTGTAGTTCAGTCTCTATATTGCCGCTTATACAAACACGATAAAGTGTTGCGGTGTACGCAGGGATATCTACAATCGTTTATATGAACTTCCAGCACTACAAGCAAACTATATTCCTGAAAGTGGTTCGCCTTTTGAGCAATTGCTGAGCCGCAGTAAAGGTTACCCTGCTAACAACTAGATGATGTCTTTGGCACCGTTACCTGTCAGAGGGAAACCCACCTATACAAGCGCCGGAAAACCATTGAAGCCAATTAGTATAGTAAGTGACTTAGTTCACCGCTGACAGCAGGGAACTGGAGCAGTTGCCAGGCTGTGAAGAGCCAAGCAGTCCTGTTTCTTACACGAGGGCCGAAAATAGCAAGGTCTACGTCAGTGTACAGCAGCGCGGAAAGGAAAAAGCGCAGCTACCTTCCTGGTTGTTGCCATTTCGTTTTGACTTCTCCGCTGGATTGCCCTTCAAAACATTTTAACAATATAAAGCCAGATGGCCACGAAACACCAAATCACACACACAAGCATATGAGCGGTGTCGATCACTGGAGTGGTGAAAATTAAACATTAGCTCAGTCGCTTCGATGCTTAGACAGGCTTGTCACAAACGTAGTTGAAAAAAAAAGTATCCAGAAAAAATTAGTCAATCTGTGCAAGGCCCACCGCTCGTAGAATACAACGACGATGTTAATGGGTCTCACCACCATTTTTTATGCAGCATACAAATAATACTTTTGGGTACATCTCTGCTGAAGCTTGTTGTATCTTTGAACTTTAACTTGAGCCGCAATACCGGGTGTTCACCTCAAATCATGATTCCGGGTGCACAAAATGTTGCTGCAACCGGAAAACTGGAAACCTACGCGACTGTGACGCTTCAGCAGCAGATATTAACCTACCGTACTCCGACTGGAAAATGCAGAAAGCAAAAATGCTGCTATGAGCAGCGGAGAAACAAAGTACGAAGACATTTCGCATGAAATCTGAAACGCGACAAGCTACTAACGCAAACGTTAACCTGCATCTTGTTGTTTTGATGCACAGCATCACTTTCCGTTGTTTTCGCAGCGTCATCACCTCCAGTTTTGTGCTTCGTCTCTTTGTGGACATCTGCGCAACAAGAATTGATGGCACTCTGACTGTCACACAAAACGAACAAGTACGTCAATTTTTCATCGCGGGCGCAAACCTCTGCTGAACGACTTCGTCTCAACTTCGTGGCTTTTCAAACCTGCAAAGGGATCGGACAAAATTACAGCTATGCAAAAACTTTTCCTGCGACTTTTTCCAAGGAAAACAATCAAAAATTATTCATGAACCTGCATGTTTTGTGAAACAGTGCCTTATGACAGCGAAGGGAGTGCTATACCAGGACACTACCTGAAATAACAGGTTTCAGTTTTTAGACATGCAGACATGAAAAAACCGTACTGTAAGTTTTCTTTCTTATTGGTAGTGTGACAACCACTGTCTTTCGTTCATCGACATAGAACAATGAATCTGAATGAAAGGAAAAGCATAAGAAAAGTGATAGCTTCTAATGATAGCAGGCGATTGACCGAATGAGAAATAGATCAAGGCAGCATGGCAAGTGTCTGCCTAAAAAGTGAAATGAGAAAAACAAAGCTCATGTAACTGCAGGAAGAAAACAGAATCTTAATTAAATTCCACTTCAAAACTGTTATTCTCATTCACGACCACTTACACATTGTTGAGCTTCATGTCGCACCATTTACCGCCGTTTTGCATTCGACGATTTGCAATTCAAGTTTCAAGTGCTAACGTTGCCAAACATATGGAGCGCAAAAGCTGCTGTGGCGGTTTTTCGCAACGACATACGTGTTGAATTTGGGTTCGCAGCCTTATCCGTTATTTTATGAAACTCAACGTCAACAGCTTTTATCAAGGCTTTAGAGAAATTCAATACATAAAATCGTTTCAACGCATTCTTNAATTTTCAAAATTTGAGCTTACATTTACTTTATGAAATGAATAAATTCTAAGCACAGGAAACCTTTCGGTCGAAACACATCACACAAAGCATTGTCAAGTTGAAGGAGAACTCCACCAAGCGTTCGAAGTGGATGACGAAAAGAAGAGTACTGCACCGGGTTAAGAGAGTTGAGAAACGAGGAAATGTCGGATGCAGAGAGAGAAGAACTTCGTTCTTATGAATGAAGACAAATTTTTTAAAAATTCGTATTGAAAAGCACAATTGCACAACCCTGTAAAATATTTAGACCAGGGTTCCTACGCAACTTTGAATACAAATTTCCGAACTTTTTCTGGTCTTTTTCCAGACTTAACTTTTCTGGTTGACATACCCAGGTCGAATACAGGCACTATAATAGTTAACGCGATGAAAGTCAAGCTATCAATCTTATCAAAAATATCAGAATAAAATTATCAGAATGCATGTCAAAAGATCAAGTCTGGAAAATTATTTCCTTTTCCATACTAACGGACCAAAACAAAGTTTTTTCCAGACTTTTCCAGGCAGGAAAATGACCAAACCTTTTTCCATACTTTAAGACTCCGTAGGAACCCTGCTTAACCGACAAAGTTTCAAACTTCTGCATACAAACACAACTCCAAGTTTAATGCTAAAACACTAATAAACACTTAGAAATTGAAAAATACTGAGTAATTCAGAACATCACTTTAGATCTGCTAAACAGGCAAATCAAACAAGTCTTGGGTGCGAAATCAGAAGAGAAATATACGTGATTCTCGGACACGCCATTTGCATGCACATTGCAGTCAGCAATTCCTCAAACATTTCACAACATGGCTTTCTCAGCTGCAAAATGCGCCCAGCTTATTTAGCATTCGGTGTGTTACGTCATTGGTGTATATGGCTTTGAATGTATGTGAAGGTCCTTGAGCAGCACCAAAAATCAGTCTGTGGAGAATGTCAGGCAAAAATATAGTTTTTATTAGATCGCTTATTTCACGAAAATTCAAAATTCAGCACCTACTTTCTTAAATGTGAACCATTTTCTGCAATCATGGTCAGAAACAGATGAGATGGCAAATTTGCACTTTCCAGCAAACCTTTTGCTTACATTTGTCAAGTCAAAGGCAAAGACCATCACATTAGTAAAACAGACAACACATTGAGGTTGCACTTCGCAACAAACTTGTTAAGTTTGTCAAGTCATAGAGAAAAACAGGCCACCACCCTAATTGCACCTAATTGCACAGACAAGTCTGTGCAAGATGTTGAAAATAATAGCAAAAACTCACCAACTAAAGACCTGTAATCAATAACTCCAAAATAGGCAGTTGCCACAATGGCCCATGTCAGTGCAACCATGATAAGTAGAAGTATTAGGACAGACGATGATGTTGATGCTGTTGATGTTTCATCTTGGTGAACTGCCTGAATAACAACCCAACAGAAAAGATATACTTGAAATCAGGTTGTTAAATAACTTCGTTAAAAAAAATCCAACCCAAAATGTTTTCTTAAACCATCAAAACTGTTTTTTGTTTTACACACACAATTTTTACTGCAATACTTTTATTGCAGACAGTGAGTAACTGTATTCCATAGCATATACAGTATATTTTTTAGGTGATTAATAAAATATAAGGTCTTAAAAACTTTATTAGTGTATCAAATCTTCAAAACACGTTGGGGGCAGACAAGACTGAGAAACTATTGAAAGCCTACAACTTTTACTGATTAGTACATGCGGCAGTAGCAACCATACTTTTCACAATTTCTTGTTTTTTTGAGTACAGGTTGATTAGAGTGTTGATTGATAATGCTTGGTAATAATGTGATTTGAGTTAAATTAGATACTTTAACCATCATTACATTCACACTAGTCTGAAGTTTGCATATTAAATAGAATTTCATAAAATTTTATAAACTTTTAACATCTATTCAATGTTGAGATTGCCATATCTTACTACTTGAAATGACTAATGTTTTGTACATTTCCGTGGCTAAACCACTGCTGAGAGGGAGACTATTTAATACTTTACAACTACGAATTGTGACTTACACAGTTGACAAAATAATGTTTTGCAGGTATTTTCATTGCAGAAAGCATTTTCGTTTTTTTATTGTCTTTTCTTAATTACCATATTTTGGGGTTGGGAAAAATGACATCAATCTTGTTTGAAATTATCTCAATTGAACGAATTTCATAGTTATAATTGCAAGCTATTTTGCTTTCAAAATGAACAGGCAAGTTCTATAATATATAGTCTCACCTGCTGCACTGCTTTTCAACCTCACAGAAACTAAGCAAACATACAAATATTTTATTTACTTCTGTGAACACCCAACAATAAAGCTGGTAAAAATTCTTTACTGGGAAACATAAAAAGCTTTACAGAAAAATGTGTTAAACTACAAAATCCATACCTTCTGTGACTGGTTGTCATCTTGTGGTTTTTCATTTTCACCTATCAAAAAATGCTGTTTTACATTCCATGAAACTACAATACAGCTTTGTGTTGGATTTACAGACAACTCTCTACTTCTTACCATTATCAGCATCATCATTGTTTTTATACATAAACCCACGACTTCTTAACTCACAGTGACCAAGAGCATGAGAACTGTAGGAGTCAGCCTGCATTGCCACAAGTGTAAGACTAAACGAATTTATTCACTGTAGCAGTGAAGTGCAGGCTATTAACTTGAATTGAATATCTGGTAGTGCTGTCAGTGCCACAAGATGTTAGTGAGAACTGTAGGAGTTACAAGCACTTGCTAAAGAAAAAGGCAGCAACACATGCTAACATTAGCAGATGCATGGTGGTAAGCTCAACTGTTCCAAACAGACTTGACCTTGACCTAACACTTAAAGGTAATAGCAATCTTGCTAAGTAGCCCATTCATCTGCATTGTTAGTATTGTATTTTTTAACCAAACCTGTCTCAGAACTGGTAGACATTTGTTTAAACAGTGCAAAATAGCATGACATTAAATGCCACTTTAATCACAAATAGGTAATGTTTTACTGGAGCAACCGTTACATTTGCACAAATGTTGATAGGGAGATACAATCTACCCAACTTTTCCAGGACAATCATTTTATAATTGCCTTTGGTAGCAATATATGCTAGCTGTCTACAGTTTCTCATTTACAGACTATTGTTACTGTAGCTGCTAGAGTCACACCACTAATAGTAAAGAAAAGCTAACTACAACACACTTTCAAATTCAGTTTGCTAACCACAATACAAATAAAGCTTTTGTTGCTTTTCACTGAGTAATACCCTTAGTATTTTTATTTTACTACAATTTGCAATAATGAATGTTAATCAAATTAAGGAGCATTATGTAACTGGAAAGATACCAATTTAAAAAGAAGCATCTTACCAGGTGACTGCAAAGCTCATTGCCATAGCATTAACTTGTACATTGTCTACATTCACATATGACTCTAAAATTTGGATATGAATGAACCTTAGATCAGTGGTTCTTCAATTTTTCAACCCCAGGGTTGCCATTCCTAAATATATTTGCTTACACCCCCTGATCTATGGGTATGTCATTAGTTATAGTGGTGGTCATTGTTGTTTATGCATCTGGGTGTTAGCATGTTCACTGCCAGTAAGATAAATTCGCACTTTGAGCTCCCACATTAGCTGCTATTTTTGTGCTGCTTTGCAACTCTTTAAGTCTTCAGGCAATTGAGCTGGAGAGCTGTTCAAATGCTTAGAAGATGCGGCAAGTCTTCTAGTTTGCAATGAAAAATAACTTTAAGTTTTGGATTTTTTGCGGATGATGTTGTAAGTGGGATAAGTTTCAGGTCATTTTGGCTCAGATTACCCGGCCCTGAGCCCAACCACCACATGGAATTTTCTGACTTAGGTTGTTATTGGAAACTAGGCTAGAATCCAAGTTTTTTGAGCCTTTGATTGGCTTTCTATCATTTCTGGTTCAAAAGTTATAGCCTAACAGCAACAAAATAATTAATCTCCCAATTAAATAATATTTTGGGAGATTAATTAATTATTTTGATGTTATTAGGCCATAACTTTTTAACCAAAAATGCCAGAAAGCCTTGTTTTCATTGCAAAACTAGAAGACTTGCTGCATCTTTTGAGGGTTTGAACAGATCTCTAGCTCAATCACCTGGCAAGTTAATGGAGTTATTAAGTGACATCATAAACCAACATTCCTGTGAATTGTCCCAACAGCAAAGGGGTTTGTAAGGAAACTCCATTGCATTCCTTCTGGGAGCCCTATCAAGAACAACTGCCTTAGATGTTAGCATGACTTATTCAAAATTCAAGTTAGTTTTCTACTTGAGGAAATACTGCTTTTTAAAAACGTGCAGGGCTCATACACAAATGGACGTGTTTCTAAGGTAAAACTGTATTCGTCAGACTCAGCATAATCTGAAACCATATATACATCCAGTCTTCATTTTCAATCAACTCAAAATTATGGTTTCCACTAGTGACCAGAAATGTTTCAAGTTCTTCCAGAGTTGATAGTGTTATGCAAGTGCTGTCTTCCATTAAAACCTGATGTGTCTTCCATAGTGCTCTGCATTTAGGTCAACTACTACCAGTGGCACTGCCTTTGGTGACTGATCACCGCATCTTACTAAATCTCTGTAACAGGCACAGTTGCAACTTAGTTGATATATACAGTTGTATACTTTTCATTACTAATTCTTACTGTATCACACTGCATTTGTGCTACTCCTTAGATGCATTTCCTCCAGTAAGACCAGTACCACATGGCCAATATGATTTCAGTTGAAAACTATAGTTTTGTATGTACTTTCTACCATGAGTTTGAAAAAATTTTAAACTCTACTCTGAACTAACTTTGCTTGGATATAGAATTTCAAGAACTTAACCATTACTCATCATGCCAAGTGAAGCACTGGCTTGAGAAAAAAGCTTGAGGAATATTACCAGTATTCTTTTCCACCTAAACCAGCTATGTCCAACCCTGATGACTTACTCAACTCAAGCCAAAAATTATATTACTGAGTTAACCAGGGCTGCACATTTAATGGCTTACATTTATCTTTGCAAACTAAATTTAGCTTTAAACTAAGGTTTTGAAAGCATTCGAATCCTAACTGCAGTGGTATCAGACATGATAAAGTGGAACTGAAGACCACCTGCATCAAAAACGTCAAATTCAAGATTATCAAAGTAAGAACAGGTTGTCAGTACATAAGATACTTTTACTACAGCGAATACATAAACTTGGCTGCACAAAACTTTTTACTGGGACCGTAGGTTGGACATAGCTGACCTACACCACAAAAATGTTTTGTATAAAATCTTACTGTCATGCAGTTATAACAGTAAAAAATTAAACTGCAATCAGATTTTTTTTAAGGAAAATGTTAGTTACCTGGTATGGACCTGTAGGGAACCAATTTCTCTGATTCTAGGGACCCGATAATAATTTTCTCTGATTCTAAAGACCTGATGATAATTTTCTCTGATTCTAGGGACCTGGTTTTCAATTCTAGGGATTCAATGTCCTTAACACTTTGAGAACTGGGGTACAATATATTCGTACTTTGATTTCAGCATATAACAGCAGTTTTCGGTTGCCTTACCAACGCTCTAGCTCCTCCGTCGATTGCACTAGAGAGCTGTT
>JGI24021J15306_10000956_pt1 | contig 26044 bp, 19 predicted proteins | sample Ectturendosymbi1_FD_15306 | JGI IMG/M metagenome (IMG submission 15306) | reverse complement strand
AAACAATAACATGCTTCTTTCTGCAGCAGACTGCCGGCCTTGTTTCAGGAAGCAATTTAAGACGCAGTCTTCCGATATGGACTTGAAGCTTAAACCAAACAACACAATGCAGTGGTGAAACGTTTCAACTGCTCTGGTGAACAGAAAACGTACGAAAAGCTCTTTGTAGGTACGGTAGATGGTTTGATCGGTACCTAGGTTAAGTGCTTCAGTCAAGGACCTGGTTGTCAAAGATTGGCGCTTTGCTTGCGCTCAGAATTTATGCGGCGTGTTCATGAGCGCTGCCAGGTGCAATGCCAGTGCCGGAAAAAGACAAGCAAACAACGCTTTATGACATAGAAGACAGTGGCTCAGGCAAACACCACCACGCTCAAATATTATGATTTGATAACGAAGTTAAAAATCAGTGGATAACGATACGAAAGGTGCTGAACGGATATCTCGCAATAAAACTTTACCACATGAAGGTAGTTCAACAAATCTGATATTAACAACTTCTTCCTCTTCGCAGCTCATTCGGTGATATCACTAGTCCAAAATTTTTATGGTTAATTAAGCATTTTATTTGTAGTTTCCTACACGCGTCCATGCGCTCTTCTTGCTTAGTTTACCTTTTTGTCTTCTGCTGACATTGCCTGCCCCTTCTTTTTGAATTCTTGTCTTTCTTTGTCCCCTCGTTTAACTGTAGTTAATTCATTTTTCGTTTCCAACGATGGTATTTTATTTTTCTTTTTTTTATTGCATGTGCTATGTTTTTCCCTTTTAAGTAACAAACAAGTGTAACTAGCAATTTATTGGAAAACAACTAACGAATGGCGACATAGGTGCAGTGAGGGAAGGTCCGGGGGGTCATGCCCCCCAAATTTTTTAGCATATCTAGTCATTTTGTGCTTTGAGAAACGGCGTCCCAAACAAAAATACGGTGGCTTGCCTCAAGCCAAGCAGTTTGGCCCAAAAAAAATTTGGGCTATCTTCGCCACTATAAAAAAGATTTGTTCAAGTAAATTCGTGTTTTTCACTCTTGAGCGCCAATGCTTCCCGCACAAAATTATTTCAGTCAGTCACGTGGCGATCCTGGACGAAAAACAAACCATAACATGGTGCATACGGCAAAATTAGCCCAAGCAGAGCACAACAAACAAACATTCATTTCAGGAGACGAGACAGGGTCTGCCATTAGTAAAAGATCTTAAAATTGTCGGTTGTTTTCAGTCAGCCGTCAAAAAAACGTTGCAAAGTCAACCACATAACACTGATTAAAAAACAGCTCTTTCTATTACACCCCAAATGTCAAAAATGCCTTTATCAATGTATCCTTCACTAGCTGTTTGAAGTGCCAAGGCGTTAATCAACAGACGCTAACTACTCAAAGCGTCTGGTTCGAAGCTAGTGGGATGTTGATAATTTCTCGACTTCTTGCTATCAACAAGACTGAAAAACTGATGAAGATGTGACGCAAACAAGATCAACTTTTTTTGTCATGGAGTGCTATTGCACTGTGTCACTCATGGTTATTATTGACCATCGCATATCTGTTGATAAAAGTCCTTTTGCGTATTACGGTACTTTCTAATGTACTGTATTTCCTTTTAAGCAAACGTTACAAGAATTATTTGGATTCGAATTCAGGGATATTCTATTGCTGTGCAACGGTGCGGCTGGCACATCAAGATGGTTTTAGATAGGTTAGGTGAGGTTAGGTGCCACATCAGCGATGTACATGAATTATAAATTTAACTTTATAGAGAGCTGTCTGATCTGAATAACACCAACTACTGAAGGCGATGCGTGCGACACTGATCGGAACGAAAACAAAAACGAACGCATTCGTGTTGAGAGCTTCCATATATTTACCACATACAGAAATACTATTTTCTTCTTTTCAGTATACCTGAACTCTACCACGTACTTCAGCAACGGTGGAACCCTTTTATGAATGTGAACTTAACGCGCGCACAATCTCTAACGGCTCTTACTTTTTGCACATATTTTTCAACAGCATACACTCACATTACTTCATTATTTTGTAGTCTAAAATGTTTTTGGAATGCAGAGTGCGCATTACCCCTTCAAAAACTTTGATCCAGGCATCTTAAACACGTATGAACAGTTTTTCCACAACAGTTGCGATTTCTTACATCTTTACCGTGGTCACGGTGATTTTCAGCAAGAAGGCATTAGTCGTAACATTCGTGGTTACTTTACGTCGGACAATAAAGAACCAAGGCAGCAGACAAATATGTAAAAAACATTTTGCAAAGAGGCGGAAACAATCAATTACAATTGCAACAGCAGTTATAACATTTTTCAGTATCAGTTTGTTAGAATTTTGAAACATAGTTGACAATTTTGTAAAAAGTGCGTGGGTCCAAGCTTGAGACTGCACCATGGCAGGCAAGTTACAAAGCATCGTTCACAAGTAAATCGCCAGGTAACGTCAGCCACCCACGAACATCAATGTTAATACATATGCTGTAGTCTCACCACAAGGATTAAATCGGTATGTATGAGTTGTTTGCTACACATCTTCTTCTATATTTGCGTTTAAAAAAGTTTATGGAAAATTAGCTACGTGTGTTCACACAATAGGTCACAGCAAGCTGATAAAGGTGTCGTTATGACTGTTTTGACAATTTGCGTTCTCACGAAGCATTGTTTCCCACGTAAAATTCTTCTACACTTTACATTTGCGAAACCATAACTGAGAAATGAACAGCGTAACTATTCCCGAGTTTTCTCCTTACTTTTACAGTGTCATTTCACGTTCGCAACTAGTTTCAATAACAATGGCAGCTGGAAGAGATTGCTAACGGCAATTCACAATGGATTAGCTATGGCCCGCGTCAATTCAAGCACGCCAAAGCAGGCAAAAACGAGTTTCTTTTGTGGGACCGCGTCGTGACGACGAAACATCGTTTCGCTTCGGGTACGTCCCATTGTTCCCTTCGCGCACCAGGGCTGGCCGGCAGTGTTGATCAGAAGCGTACTGAATGGAAAGTGTACACCTGTGATACGATGCGAAGTATTTGTTGTGGCTTACGCAGAGGCTTCCGGTTCCAAGTATGCAACTGATGTGAACTGAAATTCGAAGCTCAATTGCGACGCGTGTGAACGCAATCTTGAGCGTGGGAAGGTGCAAACCAAGAGCGCTACTGGAAAAGACTGGATGAATGACGAGTATTTGGTAGAAACGCGGCAGACCTCGAACAGCACGCCAAGAACTGACAGAACCGTTGCCTTTCGCAGGTCTTGACAAATGGCAGGACACTTCGTCTTGTAATAACGACGAAGGGCGAACTTTTTATCACGTTGGATGACATTTTCTTACAAGTGGAATGAACTAACTTACCACTGCAACCTGTAGAAATGGACGAAAGAAGCATGCTAGCAGTAGACTATTTTCACACACCTTCAAGAATGTTACAAATCTATCGAAGTAGGTGGTAACCAATAAACATGTCAATTAAGAAGTAGGACGCATGATTTACGAGTGTGGGAAGAGGATCGTGCAGTGTTGTAAAACACCGTTCAGTTGCACGTCTGTTTAAATATTAACCACAGACAAGCACAATGTTCGTCGACAGCAGCCTCGATGCGACTGGAACAATATCTCGTGGTACAATACGAAAGTGTCTCCTTTGAAGTTACCACCAAAACCCTCACCATGCGAGAACGCAACAGTAAAATAGTTTACACGCCAGTTGCCGACAGAAGTAGATAGAAGCATATCCTCAGGCAAAAAGGGCTGTTGCACGCACAAATAAATAAAGCGAGCCTGTCAAGCATGCTAAACTGAAGGCCACTGCACCGCAAACAGTAACTTTTAAAAGATTGAAACATGCAGATGAACTCCACTCCGCACGGTGAAATATCGTCGTCTGCAAAATAGGGAACTTAATAGACGTGAGCCATGCGCAAATGAAGTGACAAAACAGCGATATCTTGAGCCACACCTCGGTCTCGGTAAGGACAGCGGCATGTTTCAACGACGCGCTTAAAACGATGAGCGCCTCATTGCCTGCCGGCCACAAAAAGAAGAAACAGCTGTGCGGCTGGAGCGCGTGTCTGAAATTACAACGTTCCGTCACTGGCAACTGAGGAAAAATCGGAGCAAAGCAAGAGAAAAAGAAAGGAGGCATCGAGGCGCTAGTTCCCACAAGACCGTCTCTCTGCGCGCTTGGGCAGCTAACAATAGCAGACGTGCAAACATCGCCGACAGCTTCGTCTCGGTGGGAAAACCGTTCTTCTTTTTCCCACGATGTGACTTTGCGCCTATTATTTCCCACCGCTGGCAGGGCAGGCGCCGCTCAAGTCTGTTCTACTCTCGTCAGACACAGTCCGACTTAAACGCAAGAGCGAGCGGTTTTCGAAGGCATAAACGGCGAATGCGTTCTCGTTTGGCTACAGCGACAGTACAACATTGATAATGTTCTCCAAAACTGTTTCGGAACAAACCGAATGTAAGACGATCATTTGGGAAAAAAACAGTTTTAGCGACATTAAAAAAAACGCGAATTTTTTCCAGGCACTCAATTTTGGCAAGTTTGCACGACTATACACTTCACAAGGGGTACGTGTGTTCACAGGGGATATTCCACATACAGTTGCCACGGTGGATTACCCGCAATGGCAGCAGTGGTGCAGCAGAAACTGATAGATTTGGGGTAACAAGTCATTAACAGTAAAGTACATTTGCTTCTTAGTATTAAATTCTATCCAACCGAGTACATAATTACTGTGCAATTGAACACCATTGCCCATAAAAGTCAGCAATGGCTCACAACATGACATTGGACTGTAACTGGCAGCACCTCTAAACCAGTGAATATTCCTTTTGAACAGCCACATCATGATGAGATATATCAAACACACGATTATGAAGTTCAAAGTGTGGATAATTCTGTCTTATTGAATAATTTAACAACAGCACAAAGTGGTGATTTGGTCTGGTCTTAACAAACAGTGCAAACGTGAAGTTTTCACAGGCTGATAAAATTAAGGGTATCAAGAATTACTAATCTATTGAACACCCAGAAAAATGTACACAATATTTGTGGTTGTTCAAATACAAAATCTATAATTTTAGAACTTTACATTAGTGTTTTTTAAAAAAGATGAGTTTTATGTTGGTTGCAACACCTTGTTATATCACATAATTTTAATATTTTTACATTTGACATAACATGACATACACATCAATGTCACAAAATACTGCGCATTCTATTTTTTCCCAAGGCACCAAGCACCTACTTTACACATGCACATAACTGCTTATACATTATTTTTCTCATAATTTGGATAAGATTGATCAGCAAATTAAACCAAGTAATGACTACTTAAAACTAGTGTCATGTAGAAATCACAAAACACACTTGTTAAATTAATGGAAGAATGGAAACAACACATTGATTGACTATTGCACACTTCACACCTTGCTTAAAAACAGCAGTCTAATTTTTAGAATTAATCAATATTATTTCAGTAAATAATTAATGCAGTAACAGTGTAATCATAATAAGCAATAACACACAAAGTACACATGCAAACTAAAGCCAAGACAAAAATAAATTTTGCATTGATTGTAGATACAAACAAAGATAATCATAAAAAATGAGACAACAAATTTGGTTATGTCACTGATGATTCAAGTGTCCACATACTTCAAAAGCTAGTCTGCATTAAATATCACACCATATGATGATTAGTTACCATGCTAAAAAGCAACCACAAGGTCGGTACCACCACACAACTGCGAGACTTGGCAAACTGAACTGAAGTAGAAACCGTGTATCAAAACAACACAGCACTGTGAGCATTAATATGCTAATGTGATGTAGTGAATGCAAGCAGACATGAAATGGCATGTTCCTGCTTGTTGCTACTGTTTTCTCACAACTACTCCCAATGAAAAATGTACTTTTATCTACGTTAAAGCATTAGAGAAAAATCTTAACAATGTGGGTTAAACTTTCACACAGAAAGAGACTGAATTTATATCAACACAGAAAATATAACTGGTAAATAAAAATGTATCACCAATAGGCACACCACAGCACTACAGAAAAACTTTCACAACTCTACACAATTACCTGTAGTTTAATGGATGTGCAGGTGACATCACATTTGTCCCATTCACATCATTGCTTGTAGTTGGTAATACATCTTCATGCCGGTGGCTAGTTGCATGGGAACTCATCATTGGATGATACATGATGAACACGTGTTACCAGAAACATTCACTGTTATAAACCTTTCAGAATGATTACAATCCCCAAATTATTTCCATTACAGAGGATAATTCTCAGCATACACAGCCAGATAATTTCTTAAACTACCAAAACACTGCATAGTTTGAATACGCATTGGTTAACCTGTTAGATCTGTGCCATGTATGAACAAACATTCCCCATGCTTTTGTACATACACCTTACACTACCCAAGTTCAACAAGCATGCATAGCACTGGCTAAAAATGTTACATCTTCAATGATTTAGGTAGTAAGGACAATTTACACAAAAAATAATGGTAACAAACTTTGTAGACAATAACATTTGCAAAAACAAAAGCTTGACGCTACAACAAACTTTTACATCTTGTTTGTACACCCCAAAACTCACCACATCCAGTATATTTTTGAAACAATAATGAAATGCTCATAATGATTTGGCAATAAAACACAGGAAATTCTTTTTGATAAAGTAAACGGTTGGAATTGTCAGCAGTTTAAGTATCCCTTAGCGCAGGGGTGGCCAACCACGGCTCGAGCCACTTGGGGCTCTTTGCCTGGTTCCATGTGACTTTTTTGCAATTACCAGAAGTCCCACAAAGTAAAATGCATAACAATAAATGGTTTGTAAAGTTCTATCATTGTCATGTTGGCGTGTGATATTTACAGTAAATCTAGCTGAGCAAAGGTATTTGTCTGAGTGAGGAAAAGAGGGGTGATGTAACTGATGTTCATGTGTGCCAATGCGTATGTGGCTCTTTGTGGTAACGCAGTAAGAAATGTGGCTCTTGGTCTCTGAGTGGTTGGCCACCTGTGTATTAGGGCAATCATTCAATAAGCATAAATACCACGCAACTGCGAATGCAACTGATTTCACTCTAAATATGTTCCCAATTGCACAAATTTCAGCAAATATATAAATAAATGGATTCAAAGCAGGGTTGTGTTACATCTAAAAGGATTGAATACACTAAAAACATTTAAGATGCTTTACCTTGGAAACTGTAGAATTATCATTTTTCCTGACAACAAATTTCTACCACATCAATGCCTCACTAAAGTTTTTTTTATGTTAATGTCTAAAAGCTAAGCCAGTTGCAGTGCACAACACAAGGCTACATGGCCTGATGGTTCTGGACAATGAGACACTCGAATGGCTGCTTAACACTTGCCCCAAGATCTAGTGCGGCCTAGCAGTGGTTATGAAGAACTGGCTCAAAAGAAAAGAAGAACAAGGTTACTTGAGCAGGAGTAGTTAAGGAAACCTACCTAAAATATTATTGAATCTCAGATTCCTGCTTCAGCTCTCAAAATTGAAATATTTCAACTTCTTTAATTTTCAAAAATGATACTAATAAAATTTGGCTTGTTTTCTAAAATTCAAAAAAACTAATTCAAAGGTTTTATTTCAGACAAGTATGCCATAATCTATCACAAAGCAAACACCAAATCAATAACAATCATCTTATATTCTGTACCTGACTGCACTACAATCCTATGGTAGAAATTCTCTCTGCCAGAATGAAGTAAAATCAAATTGCTTTTTATATAAAACTGCCAACACAGCACTTTTGTCTTACAATGATGCTGAAATTAACAAGGTGATTCAAATATAGGAATGATTGGTGATTTGTAAGATCCAACTGCTTCACACAAGTGCTTTTAATGTGAATTTATATGTAGCTCAATTTCACATGATATGTACAATGTTCATGACCTTTAAACAATTTCTATTTGGGCTACATCAAAAAAACAACAGTGATCCTCTCAAATCTAAAGTCACCATGACAAAATTAGCTGCATGCACATTATACAGTATTTTCAAGTTTGTTAAATGAACACTCCTATATCTTTCACACAAATATAATTTTCCCAAAATATTACTTAATTTCCTTCAAAGCTCAACTTGAAAGCAGCATGGACATAGCCATCCTTGTCATATGAAAATCATCTTTGTGTTAAGTGCTTTAAGTAACACATGGAGCAGATATATTGTACTTATTGGATTTATTAGATATATTGTACTTATTGCTTTTCATTAACATCTGAAAAAACAGTTTCCTTTACACGTCATAGAAAAGCAGACATTTCTTAGTACCATACACAGTATGCTGACACCAAGTAGGCCGTTTTCACATGAACATGACAGGTGCTATTGATTGCCTTTAAAAGGGACTTAGTCTTCATAACACAATTTCACAAGGAGCTTATCAAAAATGCAAAAAAATGTTGCGATATATTGTCTTCACATCAGGATTGATTCTGATACTGATTTGTAAATGTTTTCAAAACATGAAATAATAATTTTTGGTTTAATATTTACTTAGCTACACCATGCAGAAAAGGAGTAATTGAAATTTTTAGGTTATTATATGCAAAGGTACAGTCACCACCCAATGAAAGTTAACCAAGACCGGTCTGATATGAAACAATTGACTTCATTTAACTCAAAGTGCATAGCTCACCCATGCTTGCAACTAAATTTCTGGTTATGCGGTACAAAAACTGGAAACCCACTTTTCACATAATGTGATCAGCATTGCTAACACTTTTGGTTTCGGGCATTCTGGGAAAAGCAGGCTGGGGCTGGTTACTGAACTGTTATGAGCCAAAACAATGCTTTAATCATTAAATCCTTTATTTCTCTTCATAGTTTTCTAAATGTACAAACTTCCAAAAGAAAAAGATTACAGAAGTATCCAATAAAAGCCAGATCCATGTTGTTGTATTAGCCAGTACTAAAAGTGTTAAAGCAAAATAACTTGTTCAACACTAGAACAAGCAGGGTTGTGGAGTTGGAGCTGGAGTCACAAGGAGTCAGGGGTTTTTGGGTGGAATCAGAGTCAGATTCTTAAGAACACTAGGAGTCAGAGTCAGATTTTTGATCTGACTCTGACAGTCCAACTGAATCATTTTTTACATCGCACTCTTAAGTTACGAGTGGTAACTCACGCCTGTCAAAATGATTCAATTTCTTCTGAAACCTTTATTGAAACACAGAATTCTTGCTGCATACGATGATTTCCATTGATTGCTAGTTGCTAAAAAATTGTTGGCAATCAAACTTCATTCATGTTATGCTGAGTCGGTGTCAGAAATTTTGGAAAGATTTGAGTCAGAGAATTAATCTCCGACTCAACCTGACAACAAGTCAAAATTTTACTTTCATATGGAGGCAAAACAAAAATAGTTGTTTACTTCTATGTATAAAAAAATGTTAAAAACAATTCTTTCTTCACTTGTATATTGTTTTCATCACAGCAGGTACCTAGTTAAGGTCTTAACACTTTGAGAGCCAGGGTACGATACATTCGTACTTTGAAATCAGCCTAAAACCAGCAGTTGTCAATTGCCTTACCAGCGCCCTAGCTCCTCTGCCAATGCCAATTGCGCTAGAGAGCTGTTCAAGGGCTCGAACGGATCGGCCAGTCTTCTAGTCTGCACTCGAAAAAAAATTTTTTGGTTGGGGGTTGCGGATTTTTTGTGAATGGCATCATAAGTCAAGTAGTTTTTGGGCCATTTTGGCTCATGTTGCCTGGCCTAAGGCCCAACCGCTAGGCCAAAGTATTTCGCTGAAGTTTTCATTGTAAACTAGGCTCGAGTCCGAGTCTTTGATTGACTTTCTAGCATTTCTGGTTAAAAAGTTATGATCTTAACACTTTGACGTCTGGGTTATTTCAAGTGGTTCGCAAAAAAACAGCTTGATCGCATGTGGATTTGCACGGGAATATCTCTGCTCCTGTACGGGTTACGGACCTGGTCGAAACGTCAAAAGACACAGCAAGTCTTGTAATTTGCACTCGAAAAAAATTTTTTTGTTGGGGGGTGCAGGTTTTTTGTGAGTGACGTCATAAGTGGAGGACCTTTTGACCACTTTGGCTAACTTCACCTGGCCCTGGGCGCCAACCGTTAGATGGTAGTATTTCACTGAAGTTTTCATTGGAAACTAGGCTACAATCCGAGTCTTTTGATACTTTGGATGACCTGTTGGGTCTGCTGGGGTTTTACTAACTTAGATCATAACTTTTGAACCCAAACAGTGTGCAAACTTTACATGTACGCAACCCCATTCATCTTAACTTAGTCTTTTACTCCCCATATAGAGCACATTACGGACTATCCAGTTTTTAAATTAGATAAACATATCATATAATTGCTCAGCATAAAACCTACAGTTGCCAAGTTCAACATTTTTAAACTCTAATCTGCTAATGATAATGTGCTATAAAGTGGGCACACATATGAAGGTGGTTGAATTTCAGAATTTTTTTACATCATATCTCTTACAAATAAGAGCAGTAGTTTTCATACTGTTTATGCTTGCAGCACACCAAGAAAATAATTTTGGCGCCACATTTTGTGCATAATGAAAACACAGACTTTTGCTTTAATAGTTTTATTTTAAATAAAGTTTCATTGTGATGGTCGTGCTTGTTTTTGAGAACAAATAAGATCATTGAGGATTTAGCGTTGTCAAACATACCCAGGTTTTGTCATCAATTGCAAGAACTCTCCTGTTTTGACTTTTAATGTTTGTCAAAAGCAGAAAATACTCATACATATTTGCAGAGACATGAGCTCTGTTTTTGTGCTGATACATACGATTGTATATAATAACAGATATGATTATATACATAGCAGAATGTGAAAACTAACCCAACCTGTTTTAAGGAAATGTCAATTGAAAAAAAATTATTTTCATAAATTAATGAGTTGCTTTATGCTGAAGTCCTGTGTGGGGCATGTTAATTTGCGCAGGTACCCACATTTGTGGGGCAGGTTCCAGAACCTACAGAACTACGCATGTGGGTACAGGTTAAACTTGGCGCAGTGCGTGTCAGGCACAGGAAAATAAATCCTTTGTGCAATGCATGTGAAAGTGACATGAGCAAGAAATCAATGCTATAGAGAGCTTGTGGTGCAAAGGTGGCAAGACCACAGATTGGAGTTTCCAGATCTCAGTGATCTTGCAAGAAATACATTCTGCGTGATGGCAACTAGCGCTGCTAATGAACAAGCATTTAGTATCAACGGTCATGTTGTGAATAGCAAAAGAGCAAATTTAAAGAGTTGCTTAGTCAATGAGGTACTCTTTTTCAACAGTGCTCTGAGAAAAAAGCAGTGAAGTTTTATTAGGTTTCAAATTTTCTACTTTACAGTGTTTTTTAAGACCTTCTCCTGATTTTGAGGTAAACCACTGAATAAATTGCCACCAATGATGGATCAATGCAGTTTTTAGTGGTTTCAGAACACAGTGGCAAGTTCAGGTTTGGGACAGAAACAAGGCAGGTTGGGAGAACATGCAGGGTGGGTTAGAAGTCTGCAGGTGCAGGCAAGATTTCTCGGGAATTAACTTGCACAGGATTCTACTTTCTGCTATACAAAAATTGTTTACTTCATTGAGTCCTAATTGTTTAATTATAAATTCATAGATGCTTAAAACACCTGGGAAGCTTTTTTGAAATGTCAACAGTTTGGTAAATGTGTTTACAATTTCAGGAATAGTTTCAATTTTAACAACGGCAAAGTACATTCACATCACCCATTCTATAGTGTTAAGGCTACTGCCAATCATGTCACTATTGTAGCAGTATGGAGTATATACCTTTCTTGTAGATTACACAGGTTCTCAACCTTTTATGACCTGTGGCCCCCAAATAGGACCCTTAACACACATGACCCCCTGCCCTATAAAAATGTAGGTTTTGTTTTGACATATTTATGTTCTATTTACTTTGTACATCACACTAGTTGGGTAAACTGGTGAAGGTCTCTATCTGATCCCAATTGAAAAACACTATCACAGAAGTTTACAATGTTTCTAAACACGAGTAGCTTCCAATATTTCCAAAGGTTTTGCATGACACCAGAAAGTCTTGTGTGCCTCATTACTGTGCTGTGACACACTGGATAAGAACCACAAAATATGATGCTATAGTGCAAAAATGTTATTTGAAGGGGTAGAATGGGTATTAACACTTTCTAATGCAAACCTTGGAAACAATACTACTTGCTCAAGGTCACATTAAATGTTTGCTTTATTTCTTATATAATTAACCACTGATATAGCATAGTTTAAACATTGAAGCAAATTTAAGACTTTTCCCATTAAGGCTCCCATTTACGGTTTGACTGAAATTAACACAAAATAAAATAAATTTATCATTTCCTAAAAATACAAATTAGTTTTAAAATACATTAGGGTCAACATATATATTAGGTGTTAAAACAAAAATGAACACTTCTAAGCAAAGTATATTCATAGCTAACATAAACAACTTGTGCACAAGACAAATGAAATTTTGCAATACAACATGTTTAGAGGAAAAGTTGTGGGACATGTACAGCAATGATAAATGACATGGCAGAATGAGATCTAGATAAGCTATGTGAGGACAAGTTACAAAATACTGAAATGTGCATCAAGCAATATTTATTGTGTTAAGTTATGTTTATTGTGTTAAAAACTATGACAAAGGTAGCATGAAAAGTTATTTTAACTACCTGAATAGACTGAAAATCCTGCTACACATACAGTCTTGTCATGGCATTAATTTTTTACTTCAACCTTGTCATAAACTGAGTCATACCCATAACCAATACACAGCCATATGTATATATACCAAGGTTCATAGGATAGTTATCACATTTAAAATTTTTGGATTGCTTTAACTTAATCCTTTCAGATACATAGTCATGAAAATAAATAATAAGTTTGCACATAATGTTGTTCTCAGTTTTAGCCATCCCCAAAGTAATTTTGAAAAGTGATGGGGCAATATATGTTTGATTTCTGAAGACTCGAAAAGCTGTCATAAATACAATTTGGAATGTCATTCTGCTGATTTTTTCTGCTGATGTGTAAAAACAATATGCTCCACATTTTTTACAGTGATAAGCTTCGGAAAAAAGGCTTTGGTCCCAATTTTATAAAAATATAACAAGTACAAATACTCCAACTACCAAGTGTTAATTGAAGTCTTCATCCCCAGCTTAGTCATCAACTTAATGCTTACTTTGTACCTTGCCCAACTTATTTTCAAATAAACTTATGCCACAAAAAATTTTGCAGAGTTTTTTCATTCATATAAACCGTTTTTAACTATTATACTTATATCACCGAGTTTACATGCCATGACATTCAAGGCATGATATAGATAATACTTTGTCTTGTCAATACCCAATCCTTAAGAACAAGATAGGAAAAGTGATATCACTTTCCTGCTTCCACAATAAAATGGATTCTTCTGCTCTTTGCAGCACTGTTATCAAATAATTTGTCTCTTTATGACTATGTAACTTACCTTTTTCGGTACCAAGGGTTTTCCTGTGAAAATGCACTGGGCACTGTGCAGTTTGGGAATATATATATGAATTGTCAGTTTCATAAAACACATACAATTGAAGCCGAAACATGAGCTATACTTGTTAAAATCATTGTATAGTTTCAAATTTTTTGTATGTTAATGTACAAGCTTTCAAAAGAGAAAGATTGCAGCTGGTATACAAAAGATGTCAGATCTGTATTTGTACATAGCCCAGCGTTTCTGTAAAAATCCATTCTATATATGTGCATAGGCTGCTAGCAAGATGGTAAAAACTATGAGCCTACAAATGCAACACAATTGCATTACTTGGCATGGTTTTTTGGTGCGTGAAGCATGACTAAATTCTATGTTGCAGTGTGATCAAAAATATAACTTCATACACATTCGACTTAACTATAAATACAACTAAATATACATTGATTTGCAAGTTTACAAACCTCTAGCATGAAACCATATAACTATCATGTACTGTACTATATATACCACCAGATTAACAAAATCCTTAGTCCATACCATTGGCCAAAGCACCACTTAACCTTCTGTAAATCTTCATTTTAGAATTACGCAGTCATGTTTGGGCAGGTTTAGGAGTAACCATGACATAATTTACAACGTAATTTATACACAAGCATTTTTACTTAATGTAAAATTTGTATGACACTACATGATACAATGTGAAAGATGAACTCTTTACTGACACCATCATCAACCAACATATTTGACCAATCAAGCTGCGTTAATGGAGCCAGTATATACATTTGTATTAGTTGCAATTCCAATGTTCAAACATGTAGTATGCACATAGTATAAACCAACGGTCCACAACCTGCGGCCGTGCGGCCGCATGCGGCCTTCAACAATGAAATTTGATGCTGTGCACATGTAACTTAAAATATAAGATTTGGTGGCTGTGCTGGCATATATTTAAGCCAAACAAACGCAAGGAAAGAAAATCAGTTGACACGATGTGTAAAAATCTACATGGTGATGTCACAAAGAGTTAGAATAAATACGCAATTTGACATATACCGGATGAAACCTATTCTTTAATTAAACGTATCTCATAAATATAACATGAACTCATTGGCAGCCGTACTTCATATAAACAAAAGTAATGCGGCCGGCAATAGCAAAAAGGTTGTACACCCCTGGTATAAACGATGCAATATGATGTAAAATATATTCAACATGTGAGTCATTTTTGCCTAAGATAACTATTAACAGCTCTAAGTTTGCTATAAGCTTGTGAGGGATCAGCCGAATGAGCACTGCTTTCATCTTTTCGTGATGATTCAAATTTGCACATACCTGCATTCTAATAAGACATTTCCACACAGGTGAAGAGTTTGAATCAATCAGTAAATTTTTAATAGGAAATCAATGTCACCTTAACACTACACATCGTTAGTCTTACAAACTTATTCAAATAGAATCCAAAGGATTGAAGATGCGTAGTGTTACTATTTGAATTTTAGATTCTATTTGAATAAGGTTGTAAGGCTGACGACATGTAATGTGAAGGTGAAATTGATTTCCTATTACAAATTTACTGATTTATGCTAACTCTTCATCTATGTGGAGACTAGTTGCCCATGATAAATCAAATTTATGTAGATACAAGTACAACAAAAATATATTTGCAAACACAATTTGCAAAAGAATAAATGTCAGCACGTTAATATTTATGAATATAAGTTGACTTTGAACAATAAGATTTTCTGAGCTAATACTAAGCATTGCTGATAACTGATACCTACATTGTTGCATTATTAAAACCACAGTAAAAAAACATTAGATTTCACATTAAACTAACTCAAAAGAGAATGGGAATAGCTAACAACTGAAGAAATAGATGAAAATGTTAGTATTTCTGTAAAATAATCACGTAATTATCAAAATTTAACAAATTTAAGTTGAAGAGGTCACCATTAATGAACTGAAGATAGAGTAAAAAACTTGGTTTTCCAAACACTCTTCATAAAATAACATAGTGGCATCATCATTATGCTTACCCATTCATAATTGCCTGGTATATTGAATCTATTAATAAACCTCTGGTTGTAAAGTTACTCATCACTTTAACTACTAATTGCAAGTCTTGCAAAATGTTTATTTCAGATTTGTTCACCAATACAATAAGGTGTAGTTCCACAGCAATATCATTTTACAAAAATTTTACCTTGGAGTTGAAAAATCTAAACTATTTAAGCAAAGCATTTATTTTTTACATCTTGCACATCTTTAGCCTGTTGGATAATAGAACTATCTTAAATAATTTTACAGTACTAAGCTCATTGATCATAATGTTACAAAAAGCTGCATATTGATAGAAAAATCAAGTTCTGATCAAACATCAGGAGTGGCCTGCACACAAGCAAGGTTTTTGTGGTGGTACCTTTTACTACTGCAAAAACAACTGTCAGTGTCCTAAGCCTTCAATCANGTTACTCATGTGGTCAACAAGTTGTGCAGCTAACTGCTTCAAAATTTTATCATACAAAAAGTACTAGTTAAAAAATTTTTTAGATATAGCAAGGAGCATGAAATACTATACTTAGCATTTCATTTCGCAAGTAAACATTTTTTTTAAGGAAAATGTTAGGTACCAGGTATGGACCTGTAGGGACCTGATTTCTCTGATTCTAGAGACCCGATTTTCTTTGATTATAGGACCCAATGATAATTTTCGCTGATTCTAAGGACTTGATTTTCAATTCTAGGAACCCGAATCGGGCCCCTAGAAATGGTCACATTTTTAAAGCAAATGGTCACATTTTTACTATTAGATTACAAGAACAAGTATTTTTACAAGTATATTGTCCATACACAGTGCCAATGTATCATCAGAAGAACAACTTTATATAGAAACCACGACAGAATTATAACAAATGAATACAACATGATCAAGCCAAGCATGTAAAAAAGAAGATGAAGGCTAATTAAAAAGTATGGTATTTATAAAGCTAATCAGAAAAATGTCATGATGAATAATCATGTGTATTAGAAATTTTCTGAATATTTTTGCTATTGCTAGCATCCATCACAGACTTGCACTTGGTCTATTTTGACAAATATTTTACAACTTGATTATTTTAAAAAATAGACCATTTTCATATTATCAAAATTCAACCACTTAAAAAAAAATATTTTAAGTCACTGTGTTCAACAATAACAGGACAATAGATTTTACTTGACAATGTTTCTGTGATCTATCAGCTCTTCAACAAAGGAAATAACGCTGTTTTTTTTCAGTCTTACACTGCAATACACTTACAGAGAGTAGCCTATTTAAAACACCATATATTAATTTCGCTAATGCAATTGAAGAAAGTCAAGCTCACCTATAAAATTCAACTGTAAGGTCAACAACTGCACTTGCCATGAGTGACAGGCAAACCATAGCATTCAAAACTAAAAATGATGGTCCTTGAAGATTTCTTGTGAAAGCATCTTGCATACCAAAAATAGCCTAAAAAGTCAAAAATAATTGTTTCACAACATGGGTGGGCAATTAAATTAGATCGAGGGTCACTTTGAAAAGGCCGTGTATAGCGGAGGCCATACTTTCTAATGTAAATGGAAGCAAGTGATGGTTCAAGTTAGCTTTAGCACTAACGTTTACTGTGATAATTTCGAGGATATTTCAGATTTAAAGGTTTTCCTGAATGCTTCTGTGGGCCATTGAAAACATTGTGGCAGCCACATGTGCCACACGGGCTGCTATTTGCCCATCCCTGTCTTACAGTATCTAAACAACTCAGGCTGAAAATCAGTAAGAACAACTTACACCAATGAATTACAAAATGATTCACACAACCAGGCAAATACATTGATCAGCAGAAATATTATTCTGGCATGTATCTACATTAAATATTCCTTCATCCTTGTGAAGCAAAATAAAAGGTACCTTGTAGAAGACGGATATCCATCAGTAACAGATCTTGGTTGCGGATATAAAAGATGTAATCAGAGTCATGAAAACCAATATTTTATGGTGAGCAGTGATACCACAACAGCAGTAAAAATACATAGGTAGTGTCTATTTTACCGGTGATATTCTGGCAGCAACAGATCGGCTGGAGCTATTGTGCCAGGAGTCGAAGATTCGGTCTCGTGGCATGACGCAATACAAACAAAAAGGTCACTTTGTCAGGAAAACACTGTCCTGCTCGTGGTGTAATGGTTAGGTGTTACGGCTGTTAGTGTTATGCCAATGGTTTATGGTTCCACTCTCGCCTTGCCGACTTTCTTCTTTTTCTTTGCTTTTTTCCAGGCTCCGCTTAGGTGTTACTTTTAGGGGTTAGTGTTGTTAGGTTAGGATTAGGTTTGAATTAGGGTTAGGTTAGCTTAGTGTTAGGTTAGGGTTAGGTTAGTGTTAGCTTAGCATTAGGTTACCTTAGCGTTAGGTTAGGGATAGGTTAGCTTAGCTTAGGGTTAGCTTAGGGCTACGGTTAAGGTTAGGTTGAAGGTTTATCTTTTAGTTATATTCACTTCCTTTCCACCAATCCTTTTGCTGCTCCCATCCTGGTGGCAAAATAGACACTGCCAAATACGATATTTCTTGCTAACCTAAGCTTATTAATGTGAGCCACCACTGCTATCCATATCAAAGCTATTCCATTTATTCGTAGTGCCTTCCCGTGTGACTGAAAAATTAGTTTGAATAGTTGTAAAAACAGCAAAATTTAAAACATTGCAACTGTTAGTGCAGGCAATATATATATGTGTTTGGGAGAACCTGATATTAAATTGCAATGACAAAATGTTATTTCTAGTGTATTTCCGCCTTAGTTTGTTGTGTAACTAGGTTTGTTCTACTCTGGTTAGGTCATCACACAGACATCCGCTAACGATATCCGCACTGACGAATACAGTAAAACCGTTCTTTGCATTGAATCTGCACCAAATCCAAATGGCCTTCCTATGTTTTATATGGGCCTGGCTTTCTGGCTCAAACGTTTCTTTTGAATAAATAAATTTGGGTTACAACTGCTGTCAACAGCACACGCACACATGTGGTATTCAGGACCTGTTCTGCAAATCTGCAATTATAATATAATAGAGGCCGAGCAATTACCTCCTTTTGGTGGGCTATAGCCTAGTATTTATATGCAGCCAAATAACAGGCTTCTGTACCATAACCCAAGCTACTTTCACGACAGAACACACAGTTTCAGGCTGCTCCATATATTATTCACTCTGCAGTATATTGAGGTATGGCTTTCTCTAATGAACGACAGACGGTGGCACCAACAAGAATTCAATACCTGAGGATCAGCGTGCAGTGTGTAGTCACACTTCACTTGCCGCAAGTTCTTAGGTGAATTTAAAATTGGCTGATTGACGTCACCTACCGGTGTCAAGCGAAATTTCTGACTTGCGAAATTTCTGACTTTACGCCATGTACGCATGCACAGAGTAATATTCTACATACCAAATACGCTGATAAAACTGATTATTAGGGCTTAGGAATTCGTGTTTAGGTCAGTGTGTCGGGTTACGATTTGGGTTAGGGTGAGAAAAAGAAATATAATTGAGGTCAACGACTAAGTCCGAAAATTTTCAATGGTGAAAGTTTTTCCCGTGCTATAGCTTGTTGTGGGTACCTGACATCTCACCAAAATGTTTTAAGTTACACAACACACACCGAAAAAGCAATTGCCAGGCTTTATTTCTTTGTTCTGAGAAGCAAAACAACTGAAAAACAACAACAGGTCAGAAATTTTGCAGAGGTCAGAAATTTCGCTTGACACCGGCGGCACTATGGACTTCCGCAGAACCCTTTTTTTTCCAGGGGAGGGACGTCGACATTTTCTTATTCCAGGTCGCTGACGATGCAATGCAAATTTACTTTAACAAAACGCTTTACCCTTTCTACATCAGAAAGAAAGATCCCTATGTTACGGCAACAGTCACAAAAATGCTTTCGTTGGCAGCAGCCAGGAATTTTACGGAAATTTAAGTTAAAACACCACACAGGCTTTAAAAATTGAGCAAATGAACTATGAAAACACGCCACAGCAAATATACCTTTGCTCTCAACCTCAACTCAGAAGTCAGAACTAAACCTTATAGCAGCATGGTCTAACTACTTATGATCTAAGGAGAGTTTTGCAAAAATGTGACAACTTGTAGGTCACTTCCAACAAAATCATGTATAAAACAAGAGCTGAGAAAAAGAAGATAAGAGTGCGTAATCGATACAGCATTACTACACAATACCAAATAGCAATTTACAGCATTACAATCCTCTATCAGTGGTATGACTGTCACAGTCATCCCGCTGATGTAGTTGCGTAGCTAGAGTGTGGGCTGCCCGGGGCGGCCCTTGAATTTGGCGCCCTCGAAGCCCATAAAAATAGGTATTGCACAGTGACTCCCTCTTGAAGCTTTGTAAATATATTGACTAGTTTGTGCACCATTATAATATTACAGTAATCTCACATGCTCAAATATGGTATGTTTTGAATAAACACAAAAAAACTCAAACATTGTAAGTAACAGTTAAACAAAAAGCAAAAAATGACATTTTGGGAAAAATAGTAAAAAAGTGTGAAAACTTAGGGCTATCTTTGTTTTTAAAATGAAAACTACAATTTTCTACACAGTAACATTTCTTGCCTTTTTGTTGGCAAATTCTTCCATGGCAATGTCAAAAATTATATTATATCTGTCAATTGTTGCTCTATAGACAGTGTGGCAAGATTTCTCAACAGCAAGGTGCTCATACTAGACCTTAAATAATTCTTGATCAGTTTAATTTCGAAAAACTCCTCTCGCAAGTAGCAACACTAACGGCAATTGTAAGAAAAATTCGCAACATTATTACTATATTTGGACCAGAGTTCCCAAAGTTATACTTTTGAATAAACTGAAAAAGTTTAAGGCAGCCTTCTTTCTCTACTGTGAACTGTACATCGGCAACATCGTATAACCGTGATGCAGCAATAACGCTCTTCTTAATTGCAGAACAATGAACAAGCGACGCAACAACTGTCAATATTTCTNTTTGGCTACTAACTGCACTCAACCTCCTGTACAACTAACTGGCCTACTAGTACTAACAATCTGGATGCAGCANGGTGATCTCTAATTTTTTATAATGACGCATCAACGTAGTGAAGCAAGAAATCATTTTATAATGAAAATCACAGCCAATGAAAACGATGCAAACGACATGTTGCAAACGTTTCGATGACATGGCCGTGATTTTCATTAATAAGGCTATTTATCACTTTCGCTTTTCGTGTACCAAGAAATCATTTCCCCTAAAACAAACGAGGAACACTCACGGAACCCTTAAAACTCACGTAACCCCAATACATGTTTTGCTGAACACTAGGGTTCCACGCAACGACTGTTGAAGTATACTGAGCTGAATATATTTATCCACACACACGGAAATCTATTTTGACGAGCACAAATCCAACTACACATTAGATTTACACAGAAATGTTTTTTAGACCCAACAATGCGCTTTTACCAGCAGGTACAAAACTTAAGAGCACTTACAAAAGCTTAGAGCTCACCACAGCCACACGTGTGCCCATAGCCATCCACCATATTCCTACTAAGTTCTATAACGTCATACAAGGACTACGATCAAACGTCAACAACGACCCAACACTCGATAAATCAACCGTGTAGTGAATCACTAAAATTTGGCACCAAGTGAGTTGGTAAGCGTGTTGAGAACTGTGTTGCAGCTTCATGTAAAAAAAAGCCTATTGATACAACATCCGTGATGCACGATAGTTTATTGTTTGGCTAAGATTACAATCGCTTCAACACACATGCCATAGTTTAAATTACTCAAAATCAAAAACGCCTTTCAACTGCGAGTAGTGTCCCGACATTAGAACCACCTTTATTTCAATACAGCCTTTGCAGGTTTATAGCCTACAGCACAGCCCATAGTGCCGCCAAGGGCGATAAATTTTTTCAGATACGTTTTTTGATCGATGGTTCCCGATACAGAAACGTCCTTTGGGTTAATTTTTCGTATAGCCTTTAAATAAACCATTTTTTGCACAGGGATAAGGACGAAAATATTAAATGCAAGGCTTATTTTGCCCAATTTGGGCAGTCCGAATGTGCATATTTCACTACAAGCGAAATTTCTAATAGACAGGTTTTAATATACAAAATATGGTCTCAATATTATATAAATACCTAAGTGTTTACATAAAGAATTACATTACATATACGTTATATAAAGCGCATATACATAGGCGTAGCCAGGGGGGGCAAGGAGCCATGGCCCCTCCAAATTTTTAGAAAATCTCGATATTTTGTGCTTTAAGAGGCAGTATCTCAAACAAAATACTGTTGCTCAACTAAATTCCAGCATTTTGACCCACCCAAAATTTTGGGCTGCCCATGCCACTGTGCACGTAAATATTTAAACTCTTGCTTCATTTGGGTAAGATTGAGCTTGTTGTGGACAGAAGACGAATAAGCAGTAGACACAGAACCGTCGCTAGAAAGTTTTCAATAGGGAGGCTTTGCGTTTGTGCGGGGGACATAACATTCTAAATATTGACAAAAACTCCACTGATTTATAGTGTTTCATGTTTCAATTTGGGGGGCTTGGAGCTTTGTTTGGGGGCTAAGCTCACCAAAACCCCCCGTGGCGACGGGACTGAGCAGACTGTGGACAAAAGCTGAATAAGCTGCATATCATACTATTTTTTCCTACAAGCTTTTATGAATGAGTGCAGCTCATGTTATTACCTAAGTGAAGGCATTAAAACTACGATACAACGAACTTACAATGCAGTTAACTACAGGCTTGGTTAGAGCGCTCAGTGACAGCGTAAATTCCAAACCAGCAAACCTAACCGTAAAACGTCGCCTACATGTCAGGTAGGTTTAAATGAAGCGCGCTAGATTAGCTGTAGGCTATGCTAAAATGACTATTCATTAGCAACAGACCTGCCAGCAGGGGTGTAGTAGGGTAGGAACGCGTGGCAACGGCGTTCCCACACCTATTGCACTATAGTAATGTTACTTGAAGATTTAGATTTTTCATTTCAATTATACGTGTAGCGCCTAGAGCAGCATAAATGAATAAATGACAAGTTATCCCATGTATAGCACCGTAGCACTAAAGTGAAACCGGGAGATCCAGTGTGGAAATTCTTGTAGGCGAAACGGTTTTCCTTTATATTTGATGTGGGAACGGCATTCCACACCTCTTTTTTAGCAATACACCCCTGCCTACCAGCAACAATTTTTGGACAAAAGTTCAGATCAGCACGAAATCAGATGCTTTTTTATCGACTATTATCCTGTAGTCTCTAATATTTATTTTTCAACCTACTGTACGGTATTTCTAAAATTGCGTTATCGCGATATAGTCGCGTTTCATCCAAAAAATTGAATGGATGAAAATTTGGTCACTGATTAACTGCAAATTTCACGTTTCCCGCTGTGACCTGGAAGAATATTGTCTGATCATTTTCAATGCCCTTGAGATGCATTAAACACCTTCCAGAGCAAGGTGCCAGCATAATCATTGCTTCCGAGTTTTTTGGTGTTTGTCTCTACGCGTACCCCAAATCTTTTTTGGGAACAGGGAAATTTGTGCTTGTTTTCGAAATGATATACCTTTTTTCGACCTTCAAGTTATTTTCTATGGTCAAATGTCTTCAATAATCGAGAGCATTTTGTTTGAAATAGTTTGTGATTGATAGTTTGCCACTGATAGGGAGGTATTTTTGTAAACAAATTTCGCCATTTTGGCTAGAGTCTAGTCATGTCCTACCCAAACGGCTTACTGAGCCTAAAATTATTTCACTGTCTTAACCAGGGCCGCACATTGAATGACATATTAATGAGGGCCGCACATTCAATGGCTTACTTTGATCTTAGCAAACTAAATTATTTAGCTTATACTAATGTAATGAAAGGCTTCGAATCCTAAATGCAATGGCAACAGACGTGATAAAGTGGCACTGAGGACCACCTGCATCAAAAATGTCAAATTTAAGATTATCAAAAAGGACAGGTTGTCAGTATTTGCTATACTTTAACTACAGCGAAAACCTTAACTGGGCCGCAAGAAACCTTTGATTGGGCCGCATGCGGCCTGCTGGCCGCGGGTTGGACATAGCTGCTAGACCAGAGGTTCCCAACCGGGGATCCACAGAAGGATTTTTGGGGGTACATGACCTGAAAACAAAATAGCGAAATGCCTAGCTTGCAGACGACAAACATCACAGAAACTCCAGAAGTGGAGTCCAGGCTAGGGCGACACAAGATCCCGCCGATTCTTGAGTTGCTTATTTATACAACGATAAGTTTGTCACATAGTGCATCTTACATTATCCTGCAGCCCCAACCTGTGGGTTCTTTTTCTTGTCACATTTTGGCTGGATTTTTGCCAAATCAAAAGTATTTGGGCTGGGCTTGCACTCCCACCTCCTATACCAGTGCCTTTTACCATTTGCTAACTCCATCAGAGAGAGAAAAAGGCTTAAATACGAAGGCATTGCTTAGCACAAAAGACCTGTCACAAAACAACGGCTATATGGGTGTTTCGCAAATAATGACAAAAAACAAAACCTTCCCGCTGAGGCAAAACCTGACATGTGCAAACTATGGTGTTTAGCTATGTAACGACTTGTAACGTTTGCAAAATATGCCGTGAACAATATGTTGGCCAAACAGTAAACATATTTTCCGGCTGCCAGCCCAACGAAAGTAATCTTACACTTACACATTTTACCAACGCTCTATTTTGAGTCAGAGCGGGGAGTGTCATTGAAAACAATTATTCCGAAACGACTATTTTCCAGTGGTGTAATGGCTGCAGCTTGAATTTGGATTTATTGATCTTAATTTTATTCTTGAATTTGTTTGCATTTTCTGCTCTTGTTTCAGCCTTTCAGTTTTTCACCCGTAAGCATTGCTTGCAGTTTTCAGGAATGAGTTGTGTAGTGTTACACAACACTAACATGAAATTGATTTGTGATTAAAAAATCGCGGATAAATTCACTTGTATCGCTTTTGAGAAGAATAGTTACTCGAATACAAATACGTGCAAGTGTGAATCATCTCCAAGTGAAGAAAGCAGAGCAAGCGACGTATCCAGCCCAAATTTTTGGAGGTGCCAAATACTTTGATTTTAAGCGAGGAACAGTTTTTGTTTTTTTCTTGCGAAGCATAAAATGAAAAGAAATACCAGAAATTCGGAGGGAGACCATGGCACCCCTGGCTACGCCTATAAGCAGAACCCAGTCGGCTGGTTTCTTGAAAACTTGGACCCATTTAGCAAACCTAGTTACGTGAAATGCTTCATCAAAATACATGATTTTTGACCTGCATATCAAATGATTGATAAACGTTTCTCGAAGAGACCACTTGCACATAGCAACCCCTGCTCAGGCCCATGAGTGAACACTAACACTGTTGGAGCCATAGGCCAAACTGGCAAGAGTTTTGCCCCATCATCACCGAGACTTACTGAAACATTTTTGGGAGCACAGGCGAGTTTTCAACAACTCAGCAATTGGTGAGCAATTCACAAGCTCATCTTACCTGAAAAACAAACTTGTTGGATTTTGAAAAACTTTTGTTTTGTAAAAAAACAAAATAATGTTTTCTAAAAATGTGAAGTACTCATAGTAAAGACCCCAAATAGGCAGGAAATATAAAGAAATATTGGCGTTCGGTTTAAGATCAAACTCATGCTCTGCTCGAGCTTGCCGTTCTAACATGCAAAAAACGTAAATTAAGTTGATACGTAAAAACATGCTATTTTCTGGTATACTTTTGCACTTCTTAGCCACGTAAGGTCCTCAAAGCCAAGCAAGTTAAAGTGCTGCGGTAGCCTATACTAGTGCTATTACATGTGCAAGTGTTACACGTGAGGTACCCTAAAGTGGTCATATATCCTTTTGTTACCCGACAGGTATTCATGGGCCAAGATGGGCACATATTCCTTTTGTTGCATGATAGTTACCAAAGGCCAAATTACGCAGATCCTTTTGTTACACGTCCAGAAAGCAGAGCCAGGTTGGGCATTTACCCCGTAATTCAAAATATACAACCCTCACGCAGATTTCGATATGGCTACGCGACAGAGCACAAAATTGCAGCTACTGAAAGAATCAGCTACAAACATTAATTTTAAATAATGATGAAATTAAGTTAAAAACTGCTTTCGGACGATTAAGCCACATGTCCTTAAGCAGGGTTTAAACTGGTTTTATCAAGGGGGTTCACAGCTTTCAGCCAAATCGTCAAAAGGGTCCACGACACTAAAAAGGTTGGGAATCACTGTGCTAGACAATCGTGATGTGCAGGGGCGTGACGAGGTTAGATGGCGCCTGAGGCAAGAAATAAGTTTGGCGACCCATGTTCGAACCTGAGGTTTCTCGGAAGCAAATGNACTGTTTTAAAAAAAGTGCTAATGACATTGTTGTGACTTTTTGGTTACCAGCAGTGATTCGGCGCCTGGGGAATTGTGCCCCCTTTCCCCCCTCGT
>JGI24021J15306_10000952_pt1 | contig 26064 bp, 18 predicted proteins | sample Ectturendosymbi1_FD_15306 | JGI IMG/M metagenome (IMG submission 15306) | reverse complement strand
GATAATACCTAAGAAACGTGCTTGACTGTTTAAGGCCAAATTTAGAGCTGTAAAGCATTAACGACATTCCCAGTTGCTACTTAGATATGCAGCAGTAGTTAAATCAGACTGTTTACTGTTGGAAATCCTGGAGAAAGTGCGTACTGGGTGAAGCAAACTCGAGAGAGGCACAAACCTTTGGTGAAAGAAGCTTTGGGCCATAAACCACTTGCATTCAAGCCTCCAAAATACTTGGTAACTGTCTCACCTAGCTTTCTTATTCGATGAACTGGAAAGCTCATACAGCAGTATTGCAAATTTGGAATATGGCTATAGTTTTAGCGTGTTTCAGCAATTCATACGCTTTTCCGAGGACAAACCCATTTTGATAATTCACACACAACGTTTCATTTCCTGCAAATCAGAAAAATCTTGAGTTTTTCAGGTTGTAAACTACGTGCAGCAAACAGTTGAGCTAAGCCTATAATCGTGTAATATAAATGTTCTAGGAAAATTCACCAAGGTAAATGTCAATATCAAAAAGAAGGAATATCAGATTAACTGTACTCAAAACTTTTTAAGGCTCCACCTTTGGTTATTTTTTACAAACATATTTTTTGGAATGCAATAACTCACCATTTGCGCTGAAAATACTTCTAGCAATCATGTTCTTATAAAAAAATAAAGAAAATCCGTGTTTTCTACCACTCCGGTTGGGGTTAAAAAAAAACATTTTTTAACAACCCTGACTGTCATGCATCACTTTCAGATGTTGAAGCTTGGTGCAAAGTGCTACTCGCGCGCCATCTCGCTTACGAACAACATGTCTTCTTACTGGCATTCTCTTGGTGTGAACTTGTTTTATCAAGCTCGTGAAGAAGACGATTCCGAGACTGCCTCTGCATTTGCTTCCAGAGCGAGTGCTGTGAGTAGGCTTCTTTCAAAGTAACGTTGCCTTTGGGTTCAGTGTTGCTTTCATTATTTAATGCAAACTGTGGCCAATCAAATTACTTGCTATAATTTGCTGAAGCAATTTAAAATCTTTGTTTGTTTTTTGCGTGAGCAGTTTTGTTTTCAACGTACTGTGTTTCTGCTTCTGCCCAATTTCGAACATACCGGAACGTCATGAAAATCAAAGTCACCGCGTGTTTGACGTCACAATCGATTTATAAACGAATATTCTAGGAATGCTTTTACGAGCCCCATTACGGTGAAGAGCGCAGCGCGTCCCATCAACACGTTGGAATAATATTTCGCTGAAATTAGATCGAATACGTCAATATCAGAGATTAACGTGGAAATAATATCCATGGAAATTCTTCTTGTGGGTTTCGTTCCCAAAAAGCTTGTAGGTCGTGACGTAAAACGATCAAAGTCGGTTGGCATTTGGACAAAGCGAGGGTCACTGTTAAAGAGAAACCAAGCCATCTAAAAGTTAATCTGGAATTTTTGCTGACCTCAGCTATCTGCCGTTGTTTGTGTTAATGTTCTAAGTAAATTCTTGGCTGGGCTTCAGAAATATTTAATTTTTGGATAGCGTTACGTGACTGACGACGCGACGCCCACCAGTGTTGCATTAAGTGCGGCCAACAATGACATTTTCTATCGTCGAACCTTTCTCGGGAAATGTTTCCTTAAAATGAAGTGTAAATATCCCTGTCTTATGTTCTTCCACCAAGGTCTGTTCGAGGCTGCCCTTACTTCAAACCTTATGTTATCAACAGTACATCAAAGTTTTTCAGTCCTTGTCTTGCAAATTATTTCAACAAGCAATGATTTTCTTCTACAGCAAAATAGTTTTTCAATGCCTCGAATGGATTTCGGGGGGCCCTGGTAGTGGTGAAGTACAGCCCGGTAGCCACGGGGGGCATTCAAGGCCAGTACTCCAAATCATCTTGTGCCCCCCCCTAATTGTGTTGTGCCCAGGAAAATTTGTTTTAAACATATAATAAAAACAAAAACCTTTCACCCCCTCAAAATGTGCTTTACCCCACCAAACCTTAAAAACTGGCTATGGGCCGGGTTAACCCAGTTAAGTATTGAATGTTAATACCCACCCTCCGAGTCCAGTGGGGCAGAAACCACGCGCATGTTATTGTGTAGTGTCTGGTCATAGCAGTCAACTTGTATAGTGATTCAAATCCAGTCACAGCAATCATAATGTTTTTGTTGAATGTGAAATGAAACGAGGCCTGATTTGTGTCACAATTTTTAGACAGTAGCTGTGCTTATCAGTTTATGGTGAAGTCAGATTAAACCGCCGCAAAGTCAATGAAACGATTTTAAAATTCAATTTTTTTATCCAACGAAACGTTTACCCTGGGGACGAGACAACTACTAACCAGGGTTGCGGAGTCGGAGGTAAAATGTCCGACTCCAATTCTGACCTTTCCAAAATTTCCGACTCTGACTCCTTAACATAAAGGGAATGAAATTTGGCTGTTAAAATAAATGGAAATCGTGATACACAGCAAGAAATCTCTGTTTCAACAAAAGTTTCGAAAGAGATTGTTCGATTTCAATAGGAATTCCCAATTTAGGAGTGTGATTTAAAAACTGATCCAATTGGACATCCGGAGTCGGACAAAAAAATCCGACTCCGACTTCCAGGGTTGTCAGGAATCCGACTCCTTACGACTCCGACTCCGCAATCCTGCTACTAACCGAGCTCCGATTTGCGATACTTGTTCACAGTCAGGAGTTCTTTACCTGGATCCATGAATGTGTTCAAGGGGGTCCGTAAACCAAAATCAAATCAAGAAACTCCGCTAGTTTTCATCAGCTCATTTGGGCCATTTTAATCGCACCACAACTGTAGTCTGACATGCACTTCTAGATCTAACTCGGTAGAAAAAGGGTCCGCAGGGGTTGTGGATACGGTGAAAGGGGTCTCGGCGACAAAAAGTTTGAGAACTAAGTGGTCGAATTTCTTCCACAATCTTCCAAGATTTTCTGTGTGAAATTCCTGCCTTTGATTTTCTGACTGCTGCGAACGGTGCAAGGCTAAAATTGTACTTTTCGAAGCGATGATGACAGCATGTTCTGCACCAAACTAGAACATGATCCACCGACATTATGTACGAAGAAGCAACAAGCTTTTCGCATTCTGTTGATCACCACTGCCATGTTCAATTGCAGATTCTGCAGAAGGCAATTTCATTTGAACCCAACAATCACCTTCTGTGGAACAGTCTGGGCGTGGTTTCCGTCTCGGAATTTGCGGAGGTCAGCTAATAATCTATTTGTGTGTACACAGGTCTTCTCAAAAGTGTAAAACATTTCGCCAAGAGTGCCGCGGTTGCAGTGGAAGGTATTGACTCGTTTTTGCGACGATACTTTTGAACGAGCATTTGTTTATTTGTTTTTTTTTTTTATTGGTCGCATGCAATGCGACGGATTTATTTAACGACAATTGGCAGCAGGCCGAAGCCTAAATAATGCTTTCATCGGGGCGGTTGCGGTGAACGTTCTTTGCCCAAGGAGCTACGACGATTCACTCAGCGACCGTGGATCGACCATTCAACCTTCCAATTGGGAGGCGGACACTCTACCACTGAGCTAATCGTCGCCCAAGCATTTGTTGAGCAAAAACGAGGTCGCATTAGCACTAATTTCATGTCAAGCCAAGCATGACAAGAGTTAGGATAAAAAGTCCGCTTTTTTATTGAGTAATCGCACATTACGTGAAAGTGGAGACAATTTACTCGCAGAACTGGTCGTTGGCCCAGCACGCGTTCATCAAATCGATCAAGCTCGAACCGAACAACTGCGTCGCGTGGAGCAACCTCGGTGCGATGTACTTGGTTCACTCGCAAGTCGAACTCGCTCACAAAGCTTTCAAAGTTGCACAGAGTCTGGAGCCGTCGTACCCGAATAGCTGGATTGGTCAGGTACGGTTGCCTTGCGTGGAAATTGCTTTCGTTTTTCTGTGCATTTTGAAAGCGTTGTTAATTTGTTGCCATGGCGACAGGCATTGGTTGCCGAATGCATCGGCAGCGAAGAAGCGATGGACTTGTTCAGACACGCCAGCGAACTAGGTCTTCACCCAGAAGCCGGAATAGGTGGGGGCAGTTTTGCTACGGTTTGTTCAGTTCGAAAAACCGTACGCTGCTGCTTACGACTGATTAATATGCTTCACTCAGTTGCAAGTTTGCGCTTTTGCAGCTCGCCTTTCGCTACGAAGTGTTGTGTGACTCTCATAATTCTTCCGTATATTTTTGGTTTTACGCAGCGAAATGAAAAGACGTTGTCAGTCACACGAACAATCCGAATTTTCCTATTTAGTTATAAATGTCACTGAGTTGGCGATGCAGGTTTTAAGCAAACTTTGTCTCAGTGAATGACGTGAATAAGCCACGATCATGACGTAGGTAGAGACAATGATTCATCACAGCGGAAAATTTTGCGGCAGTCCATTTTTAAATTCTTTATTAAGAGTTTTTTTATTTTTTATCGTTTTTGTTTGATTTACACGAACTGCACTTGTGAATCTTCAGGGAAAGTGGTTTGCCAAGCAAAATTTTCGGATATCAGTATTTGCCAACAAACAGTTGGTCGCACATAGTCAGGCAAGCATAATCTGCAATTTTGAGCTGCATAGTTTTGCGATCGGAAAGCCCGATTTTCTTGACAGCTGCCAAGTAGTAAGACGGGAATGTGCTGCTTCGGACTGTGTTCACTGTGTGTTGCTAGCATACTCCGCGAACTTGCACATGCTGAACGACTTGGCATAAGTGGATGGTAACAACAGCCGTGCTATCTATAGCCTCGATCAAAATTTTAGCAGTAAGCCTTGGTCAGGAAAGCTTGCGCAGTCGATTGATTGTTGAAGTGGAAAGTTTGCGCAGTCCATTATGACTAGACTCCAGACACAAAAATCTATATTGCCGATCTGCTTCTGTACACTTGTAGCGCTAGCCTGTGCTGCACTACAGGCAGTTACGCACAACAGGAAATACGCTTGCAGTTGACACACTAAAGATTCGCATTTGTTGCCCATCACTGTCGGGGAGGATAATAATCTAACTAACTTCCAAAGTATAAAGCATTGTGTCGAAAACCACAAACTTTGTACGGAACTTCCGTCTCACACAGACAACAAAAGAAACACCACTTCGAAACCCAAGACTGCAGACCGCCTCATTGTACGCAAACAAGGTACTTTGTTGACAAACTGCACCTTGTGAAGACTCACTCATAGGCGGTCTTTGTTTATTCAACAGTTGAATAAAATGCAAAACACAAGAGACACAAAGTTCCCACACAAGCGACAACAGCCACCCATTACCAGTGGCTAGTTTAGAACTAAAGTTATCTACGTGAACGCGAAAACTAGCTAACGTTTTCAAAAGCACTGAACAAGAAAAAAAGCAAATGACGACGACATATGTTGTGAAGCTCACTCATAGGCACAGAAATAGGTAATTGAAGCAATCTCAAGTTAAAAAGTTTGAAAAAATAACCTTTTACAAAATTTTTCTTTGTTGTGAACCCATTGTCTTAATCGCGGCCTGTTTACATCATTAATTGGAACAGATTTTACTTTTCAGTAGAACTACGCCAAACAGCAAAAAGCTTGTATCGCACCTGAGGGACACTTCAAATTTGAAACATTAGTTCATCACTCTGTGTGGTGTAGTGCGTGAATAAGCCTCTTTTTCCCAACGGCTGGCAACTGTGCAGGTTTTTTTCTGTTGCAGTCTTGTATAAGTATAGGTGGATTATGATCGTTCTTTAAAAATTATTCGCTTTGTTTGTTTTGTGTGTTTGTCTTTAGTCGCTCAGCCAGGATCGCAAGACGTCGTTTTAGTTAATTTGTAACTGAATTGCTTGAATTCAGGTCAACTATGCTTCTCTCCAACAACAGGTTACGCCTCAGGCGTGTGTGCGACTGTCATGGAATGCGCAGACCGGTCCCAGCGAAGATATCGCGAGATAATCCACGACATGAATGCTTTGTCCGCATCGTTAACGCAGCTGTCGAAATTCTGCAGCAGGAATCCAAAATGGTACTGCTTTTATACATTGCGGCAGTTCTCTGCCTATCTTGATAACAAAATCTTTGGCTGGGATTGCTTTAGTAGCAAGGAAATAAACTACTGCTGACTGCGTTTCGTTGTTTCTTCGTTTTACGAGCGGTTAATAGTACCTCTCTCTGCGGGATGTTTGTCTGAGAAAGCTTGATCTCGTGTTGCGTAGGCGGGTTCGACAAGTTAACAACTTTTCATCAAATACGTTTGCAAAAAATCGATACCCTAAACCAGCAGGTATTGATCGCATTTCTCAACGTGTGCAATGAATGTTGCAGTGACAAAGCGATTTTTGCTTGGGTTTGTATGCGCTAGAATCGATGCTCGTTGTTTTACTTTGTGAAGCATGTAGCCGTACTGGTTGTAATATTTGCCATGTCTTCAGCTCTGCTCACTGTTGTAGTCTTTTTTGCTGTATTTGCAGTTCATGGGCTTTTTCCATGCTTGCTTTCATTCTGGAACGTTCTGGTTTAAACCGGTTTGCAGCAGACGTCTATAAGCAAGCTATGGAAGTGATGGAGTCTCATGCTGCTGACGATGGCACAGACACCTCATCTGCTTTGAAACTCCTCCAAGCGCGAATAAATTATGCGCGTTCTTTGTGGTTAGTTTTCCGCGTTGTTTACCTGCACGTTTTCATTTTTTGTTAAGACAAAGGATATTTGTTGACGTATACATCGTCATAAAGCGAGCCATGCGCACCCGGAACGGAAAATTATAACTTATTGATGCACACCCAATTGTTGCCGGTGGTTCCAAACACATTCATTATAAACTTTGAAGGGATTTTATCTCGACATTGCAGCAAACACAATGCGTTCAAGTGGATGAAATGAAGAAGCAGCTGTAGCAGTTTCGTGCTCGTGGTACTCAGTTGCACGTAACACGTATTTCACATAATCTGTCACGACGCAAAACCGCCTGAAATGCTACTCGTGTCAGAGCGCTTACCGCGTGCGCAACCAGTAGCCAGAAAGGTTTCCTGCTGTTCACTCGTCGGTAGAAAGTGGCTTCTTGTGTTAAAATGGCAACATTTAACAAAATTCAATTCTCAAAACTGCAGTCGATTCACTGACAAATGTTTTAGAAAAAACGTTCAGTGATCTTGGATTCTTTCAGCGTTTTATTTCTTCCAACACCTGTTCGCTAGTTGTTCCAAGTGAAGTGCTACTTGCATTGAACCGTGACCGCCATGCGTTGCTTTTCATGCGACTTAAGAGGACCCTGACATACGTCACTACAACTTGAGAATGTAAATCTTAGTGTAATTTTCTTAATGACTCCTTGTGCTGATTGTAAGAAACGCAAAGAAATGTCCCGCAACAGTCTTCGACTGTCGTTTTGAAAATCAAAACAGAGTTTTAATAAAATGTGAACGAAGGTCAACAGAATAGTGCTTCGAGCAGCATACTGATGCTGTGAAGGCAGCATTTTACAAATCCATGAAGCAGCAGTTCCTGCGTAAATCTCCCGCCGGCAATCAGAGAGGCCGCACCATTAAATGTAGCATCCAAAGATAGTCAGTTCTGACTGAGGCAACTTTTGACAAAAGAAACATCGATAAAGACGAAACTAGAAAGAGAGCCATTTTCTTTTTGCGAAATCAACGTGTCTTCAGCTTTTCGCGGTATTTCCTTAAAACTTACCCCTCGCTATTTTTAATTTTATTCCATGAAATGAGGGTTTTATTAGAGGCCGACCGACATTCCGTTTTTCCACAGATGATGTTGTTTGACTCCAAACATTGTTCTCAGAGTGGCGCTGTCTGTTGTTTTTCATTCTCGGTTACGGCTTGGCAAAAATTCAGCCGTTTGCTGTGTTGAGCGTATGTCGGAACTTCCGTGTGGCTATACTTATATTAATGACCCCCTCCCTGTCTTTCTCAGCTTAAACGCGCGATACGGTGAAGCCGAGGACACGCTTCGGAAGATTCCGACGATCACAGACACACGTGATCTGTGCGTTTTAGCTCTGGTTTTGAGAAAAGCCGGCAAAGCAGCAGACGCCATGGAAGTCTATGAGCAGGTCGGGTGATGGCGTCAACGGGGTTAAGAAACGTTTATTCGGTTGTTCGGCGTTTGTTAAAACTAAACGTTAGACCGCAACTGGGGTCTGGTCCACCTGCACTGGATGATCGCTTCCGTTTCAAACTGTCCCTCTACATATGTAGAAATGTTTGCCATGGGGTTTCAGTGTATGCCGAGTTTCGTGCGAAAAGTACCGAAGAGAATTATGAGTACAAAATAATCAGAAGTTACAGTCTTGACTTCTGATAATGGATTTTTCTTTCATTGGCCGCCCACTGAAGTCACAATGCCGAAAGCGAAAATGCTCTTAGTCCGTTTTGATCTGTCGCCAGATCTTGGTTATCGCCAAAAATGACATCGCGGTGCGTTTTAGGTTTTCATCGAGTGCTTCGTGTTTGATGTGATTTCTTATAATAGGGTTTCAGAACAAGAAATTTTTAACGCCGAAACCCCATTATATTACCAAACGTTGATTGCTGGATAAGCAAAGGTTGCAGGAGCACATAAGCTCGAGAATGCGTAACCAAGAATATAACAAAACTGTCATTTAATCGTTGATATAGTTACTTTCAGACATGCACCGTTAACTGCATGCTTTTTGTGACGATTAGCCAGTGAGCAAGTTTCCAGTGCTGCTCAATTCAATCGCTTATATTGTTGTTTTTCTCACTATTCGTTATCATTGTGTGTTCAACGACAAAAAGCACCGCCCTCAAAGTTGTGAATGTTCACAGTGCCTTCAGCGTTCGTCTGGAGAACAGCGAGCGCCATTGACAGTTGCTATGGCAACGTTGCTGTGGCAACTTGGCGACATTAACAAGTGTAAGGAGCTTCTTATGCCGCTCGCACACACGTATCTTCCCGCCGCCCAAACTATGGTCGCTGTCGGTATGTACTGCTGGTTACGTGCAAAGGGTTTGAGTAGCTTTTGCGAAACTTCGTGGCTGGTGGTTGTGTTGCTTACTGGAAATATAATTTGCATGCCACTAACCATCTGTTGCAGTTGCATGTAAATTTGGCAGGAACGTTCGTCTCCTTTGATACCATGCGTTGATTGCAGTTCAATGCTTTGTAGCTTGCATGTGGTTTAAGTCGCATTTACCTGCAACAGATTTTGATTGGGCTGCGTATTTTTTGCAAAATGCTTTGCAGATGTCATTCAAAATAGTTTTGATCCTGTACACCTACAAACTCTAACTGAGTTTGCAAGCACCAGCAGTTCGAGCGATGCGGCGTTCCAGAATTGCCTTCTGTCGTCAGCCGCGTTCCAGATCTCCGACGCTGACGCCGCATGTCGTCATGTTCAAAAATATATAAGAAGGCAAGTTTGACATCACCTTCAGTGCGGTTTATGGCAGAAGTCCAGCTTGGTCCGTTGCTGATGTACAGTAGATTTGCTCCGTGTGAACAATCAGCAAAGACGATAATTTTGAAATCTGTTAACAAACTTCTTGCTTTTTGTTGTTACGCCCTTGTGCAAATCAGTGGAAACAAGCAACAAATATACTGTAGAAGAGGGGGCAGTTCCTCCTATTTGTGCGGGAAAATGGTGACACGCATGCAGCAGCGCATTAACGCGAGTTGTGGTCTGCCTGTTTCCAACACACACCAATTTATGGTTGCACTCTTCGCACTTCGTGCAAAGCGCGCAAACAGAACATAACTTCGGGCATTGCTACTTTGCTTGCTCTTTTGCCGATGGTGTCCCTTTTTTTAATGAGTGTCCACATGTTCGTTTAAAACCCCGAGTGGATCAACGACCTGACGTGGCTTTTCCGACAGCTTCTCATGAAAACGCGGACAGGCGTTAACTTGCAAGGTGGTGTGAAGTGTTGTTCGAGCGTAGCGGCAATGGCGGTGTCACTGGTGATCGTGAGCTTGAGCAGCCACCACCTGCGTTTCCTAAAAAGTCGCTTTTTTAGGCCCGATAGTGATTTTTAAGCAAAGAACAGTCGCGACACCTCGAAAGCGCTCATTGTTTGTTCGTGGACAGGTTTCCATTCGACTGGAGGTGCCGCGACCTGTTATCGCGCATCGTGCGAAGCGGAGCCGTCGCTCGCCCGCTGTCTCTCGCCTGCGTCGCTTCCGTCCTCGCATCCCGCAACTTCGGAGCGGACGAGAGCTTCTCTTCCGTTAATCGAGACCTGTCAGACAGAAGCTCGTCAGAATGCTCGGACATGAGCAAGAGCGTGCAACTATCCTGCGCCTCAGCTCTTCTGGCTTGCGGAAGGCACTCGTTTGGTGCTTCAGCCAAGTAAGACGTTGCTGAGAATTCAGTCAGGCGCCCGTTTGTTTCTGTCGCGTGCGTTTCTGCTTTGGTCATTGTTTGGTCATTAATCCTTCATACGTAATATCAAGAAACCCTTCCTCGAGGTTCGAACACTTCTATGCTGCAACAAAATTCATGAAACGGAAAATATAAAACTACGCAGAAGTTTAACGACAGATCATCGGCGGACGCACCCATAGTTTTGCTGAGAGAGTTTTTCCTCCCCATCAGATGGTTCGTAAACTGAGAAAAGTCAGCACGAAAGTTTTTTTGATTAAAAAAACTTTTGATTTCATTTTCAAGGTCGCAGTCCGCATTGGATGCATTGAAATGTGCCCAGCGACATGTCCACAGCTATCCTCACTCGGCGCAGTCTTGGTCCGTTTTATCGGCAGCTTGCCACGCGCACGACATCTTCATGAGGTGGGATATGAACGTTTACTGCATTTTTGTGCTGCATCGGCCTGATGCGAGAAAAGAAGAAACTTTTATTTTTAGCCATGTTTGAAAGTGCTTCCGTTCTACCTTGTAATCTTTGCATCCTGCCTTTGAACAGAGTTTGATTTTACTGAGCGATGCGTCGTGGCGGGGGTTTTAAGTGTTTTGTTTGATTATTTGTTACCAGCTTCAACGGTGAGTCGCCCAACTTTCAAGCAGAATGCAGAAAGATGTCAGCTTACGTAGAGGAAAAATCCGATTCGCCTGCCTTGCGCGATTGGGCAACCCAGCATGCGGCCCTGTCGTGCAGCATCGGCTCTCACACCGATCCAGCCAGCGATTTATCAAAAGTATGCAGTCCTTAAGCAAGAGCGTTTGGTTCCAGTTGATCATCATCAATCGTTGTGTTTCTAATTTCACCTATTTTTATTTTGACATAGATGGACAAGTCCTCTGAGGGACGCTCGAATCTTGCGCTGATGTTCCGATGCGCTGAGATGCTGCAAAACACAGGGAGGTTGGATGTTTCTCTTCTGAACCAAATGCGCGACCTCTTGAATGCGGAGTCATCTTACTCAAGAAACTTGATGGTAATGATCTGAAGCTTTTTGCATTATGATGAATACAAGTCTGCCGCTGCCCCGTCAACAGATTCCATAATCAGTCTTCTGTTTTGCTAAGCTTTAAAGAGTGATGTTAATTGTTTGGCTTTGTTCAAAGAAGTTACACAAACGAACTTAACGGTTTTTGCCGCAACAAGTGCATTGGTACATGGTAGGTTTAAGCTGGAAGACTGTTTTGTTTGACATTAAATTCAAGTAGAACCAACTCGTTCATGGTAGATTCCAAAAATATCAATAGATGTGCGAAGAATGGTCGTGGTAATTAGCTCAGGCATGTCAACCTAATGTTTCTACATATTACTTAAAAATTTATTAACTATGTAGTTATAAAATTAATAACATAGGCAGTTTAAACAATGAAGTTTTTAGGTCTTTTCAGCGCGGCATTGCATTTTGCCAAATTGACCTGTGTTTTATGAAAGACTTAAATGAAGGCACAATATTCGGCACGTGCCAACTAAGCTTTTGATTTCATGATGATATTGTTTATCTGACGAGCTAAGCTCGGTCTTCATGAAGCTTCTTTCTTTGGTGTGAAAAGTCAGAGACAAGTTAAACGTTTAAGTTTCTTAAGCATATATCGATCGGAAGAATTACTGCAAAATTGTATTTTAATGCAGGGATATGAGATCGTGTAACACCCCCCACATATGCAGTGAAATTTTATGTTTCAATACAGATTCCTAACATTCCAATTTTCCTGTTTGTTGTTTTGACCTATCAGCTTAAAGAAGTAGCAAACCCTCATCAAATTTTCTTTGTTGCAGTTATTACACATCAGTTGCATGAAAATGAGTGAAAATTGCAACAACTCTCTCCAGTTAGTATGAAGATAGCGCTATGAAATGCAACTCAATGTTGGTGTCGCACTTTTTATCTGAAATGAGTTTTGCGGGTTAGGCCGGGTCGTACACAATATCTTACGGTAGTTACGACGAGTACCGGTTTGTTGCAGCTGGTATGGGTTGTACTAGGACGTGAAAGAACACGTGACATCTCGAACGCACAGGCTGCATTTTCCCACTCTAATTTTCAGGTAACAGCCCACGTTTGCCGTTCTGCCAAACTCTACCAGGAAGCAGACGGGATGTTGCGCGGCGTGCTTCCGCGCGTCACCAAGCGTGAGGATAAGCTGGCGATTCTAGCTCAGCTGTTGATTGTGGCATTAAAAGCTAAACTCGTGGAGCCAAAGGCGGACGTTGGCTGGAGCAGCACCACCAGCGATATGCTCACCTCTGTACCTGCTGGCGCAACGCCGTGCGTTTCGCAAGTGCTTGAAGGCTTGTGCCGTTTTGCTGAAAATAATTTAAGGTAAGTCGACTTCCGCAATGTGGTAGCAGCCTTAAGACCCTGGTGGGTCATTTTCCAGTTGGTGTTGTCGCCAAAACTTGCTACATCAGTTTTTGGGGGGCATTGGTCTGCTCGGTCAGCGCACTATTGCTAGAATTTCCCGATTCGGAAGTGTCTTGATGGTCAATTATCTATAAATGTCATTAGTCAGAGATTTTTCCGTTAACCACACGCAAAAAAAACTGTTTGTAGAAAGCAGCATCGAGACTCATCTTGAACAATGCAGGGCTTCGACGCGTTGCGAAGATTGTTAAGCAGAGCGTGGCTAAAGACAGCGTCGTCGCGAACAGACGCGTGTTCTCCAGATTTTTTTCGAACAGCTTCGTCGCGTTGGTTCCGTATCGCTTTCAGGTCCTTTTGTTTTCTCATCAGAAAATGCCGGGCATGTTTAAACCGCGCGCTGAACAACGATATTGTTCGCGCCGACTACTGTTTAAGCAAGAGCGTCGCCGCCTGGTATCTCTTTCGCGTTCACCACGAGAAAGATGACGACCAAGAAAAAGAGGTAAGATAGCACTTGCTTCCGTTTTGGAATTTTTGTTTTATTTATTCATTCATTTACATAAGTTTTTCCAACCCATCAACAGTGCATTCCCTCTATCTGACGCTATTCGCCGGTTTAGTTTTTAAAATGCCATTCGAAAGAATGTGTGCTTTGTTTTTTCATTCCGTACAAATTGTCGAGTTTAACAGGGACGATCGCTTATAATAAAGCAGTGGTCTCCAAACTTTTTTGTCAGAGGGCAACATGAGCTGTTACACAACAGTTCGAGGGCCAGACATCTTACGTAATGTGGTTGTTTCGGGATATGCTACATTCTACCAGGTCAAGAAATGTTTCGTAAAAATAATGTTTTCATTGTTGACAAAACGTCATCGCGTACCGGATTTGGCCCGCGGGCCGTACTTTGAAGACCCCTGTAATAAAGCAACGTGTCTGAAAAGTGCGGCTATTCAAGTTCACCTGTGACGCTTGGCGCGATGTGTGAGTTGAACCCGCCTCAGAATCATGTCTGGATTATGTTTTACAGAAACTGGTGACGCGCTTCGAAAACGACCGACTACTTTTGCGGATCAGAAAGCAACTGGCCAATGCGTAGATTGCTCTTCCCAAGCGATCTTAGTGCTTGCAGTGCAATAGCGGTGTAGCTACGAATTCGTGCGATGCTGTGTCACTAAATTAAACGAAAAAATTGTGTTTGAATGTTTGCGTCATTGCGGTGCCAACTCGCGAGACTCCAAGTGTCCAACTTTATCCAAACGCCGACTTCTGCGAAAAATCATGCTGTGGTTGCGTATTGCTGTCGTTAATTGCCACACATTTGCGCCTCAGGCGTAGACTGTTTTTCTCATCCCATACCAAGTTCTTTTGCGAAAAGTCACGTTAACACAAGTAAAGTTTATGTGAAAATTAACTTGGCGTTTGTCCAGTCCTACGTATCCACGCCATGGAATTTTTTGCGCTGTCGCTAAAAGGAATGGTTTCTCCTCCCACAGTACATTTAAGGAAAATTGCTCCATGCGTGGATGGGTCCTGCGACAGGATGCTTGGGGCGCAATGAAAAGATTTTATTAAATCGAACTCTGAAGCGCGAAAAGAAAAGCGAACAACAAAACTACTGTCTTCACAGTGATGAGCCTGGTGCTTTGCGAGATCACCCGCGAAGGAATGTCCCAGAGAAGGAAAACGTAAACAACAGAAGCGAGCTATGTACAAGCGACTACACGCGCATCTCAGCCCTTTGCCACATTCCCAGCGCGCAATCGCAACGGCGAAGCAGCGTCGCTTTGAGAGCGCTGCGGAGATGATCGACGCGTCGGAAAACAATTGCGATACAAAATTACCATCGGACGCCGATGTTCGACTTGCGTTGCTCACTGGGGAAGTGATCAAAGACTTGCCGCTCAGATGAAAAAAAATCTATAAATGTCAATGCTACTGGTACAGAACACGTCAGGTAAAGTCGTGGATGTGGCTCTTGGAACGCGAGCTACGCTACGAGTAACTACAAATTAACATGCTTTGTACAACACTTAAATCTACGGTAGTAGGTAGGATGTGACAGCTTGTTCTTGCGATCGGTTTGCCACATAATGCGGGTGCCATGGTGGCTGATCTACAGTTAATGTCCGTGGAGCTGGGTAGGTGAAAAAAGCCGGTGACAGGGACGCAAACGCGGTCAGTGCTTAAATCCGCAACAGTCAGGTTCGTGTTAGGTCAGCATCAACGTGAAAAATTAAACTGGCTCGTCACTAAACTTGCCAGTGCAATTACACTCGGGTTTGGGTCCAGCGGCTTTTTCTGTTTCTTGCAGGCAACAGTCTCATGCCGGTATGTATTGAGTTGTTGCTACTTCACCGAAGTAAACGCACCTCTAGATAAACACTCCAAGCTATTTACAAGGTATACAGAGGGGGCAAGAAGTAGCATGTGCTTTTCTTTCTATGTACACTACAGAAATTCGGGACTTATACGCCTTTTTCTATGTACAGCTGCGAAATGGTTCAAACAAGAACACGCACGAAAACAAAAGTAATCTCTTTAGAGTAAACCTCCATTTTTCTGCAGACTACAGGGATACAAGTGGTGCAAAGTCTCAATCATGTCAACAAAACACAGCAAATCAAATCAGAAACGCATCGCGACCAGAGTCGCACTACTCAAGTAATACTGGAATCGGTTAAGGGTGCTACTCAGGGTCATTTTGGGTGCACGACCTTTGCAAAAACTGTTCTAAACATAACAGCTCGTTACAACGCTGAGAGACAGGAATAGCAAAAAATATTACAAAAGAAACTTTATCTTAGATCGTTATTTGACAGTCATACAATGGTGGATAGATTCTCAACAACTTGGCGAGTATAATCTCGACTTTTATTTGGGAATGAGAGTATTAATGCTCTGGCGTCTTTCGAGTTTCTTCTCCATGTCAACCAACAAGCTGACACCGTTGATCACTTGCTGTACAAGTTGCACCTGAACAAAGACAGAATGAAAGAACACAGGTATTGAAAGTAACCCCATAACTTCTATTAGACCATTCTGCGCGCACCCGTAAAAGAGAGATCACAATGTGACGCTTACTTTCTCCCGTTTAAGAGCAAAGTATTTCGAGATCAAAACACGGATTTTAAAAATAAATTTTAATACGTTGCATGAAAAATGAGACATTAAAGAAAGATATCTATCGCTGGGTGATCCTTGTTGAGGAAATTAGAAGTGATTCAACCTAAATAAGAACGTACGAATAATTTTATATCATAACACGTGTGGAGTTTCCCGCCGAAAGCAGAACCAGCACCAAAGTCTTCAACAGGGGGGGTAACATTCTGAAGATGCACATCAAATTTGCAAAACAGAATACGAATTGATAAAAGAGTTTCCTATTTCAATTTGGGGGGTTAGTTCCTCCCAAGGCGTCAGGGCTGAACAAAAGCATGGCTAGACTTCCATTGTCCATGCAGCACTTTAATCACAACTGCGAGGTGATAATTATAATATTGGCTAATTCTTTTCAAAACAGTCCAATCTATCTACAAAAGTACAATATGTTGATTTCTGTCACCTGAAACATGTGATCACCAAAGTGGTCTATTTGATTTCTTATTGTTTTTTTAGTAATGCAGTGACATACAAAAGCTGTAGAAGTTCATTTGTTGCTAACAAGCAAGTTGCATCGTTTTTGCTGATACGCGCTCGCAATTCTTTCTCTGAAAGTCAACAGAGAATGTCACTGTCGCGGATAAGTGTCTACGACATTACTTGACACTAATCAAGATGCAAACGCAGGTCAAGCCCTCTCTCAGATTAACTCTACACATTGCCTGTCAGAAAGTCCCCTACTGTACCTCTGATTTTCCTAGACGGTCGAGGTTGGAAATGTCGAAGGTTCCGCCCACTGCAGCGGTATCGACTCCCCCAGTTCCACGCTTCTGGAGACGGAGCTTTTCCAGGATCATTGGGAAACGTGAATCCTGCAATAAGGCGAGAGCTGAAAATTACGCGAAAATTTTTAACAAAAAACTTCTTTAATTTCCAAATCTTGGTACAGTACATCCAAGATCCAACAAACGGTGATGAGAATCATTTGCACCAAGTTGGAAATCAACGCAGACATACTGGTCCGCCAGATCGCAAGAGCTGTTTGCGAAGTGGCTCAAAATTATTGCCATCCTACGCTTCTACGTTCATGCATTTGCTGCTCGGGCTCAATTTTTTCGACTGACCCGTCATTGCACGAATGTAAATCAGCAGCGACAGCTTAAAATAAAGTTTTCACGTTTGCTTTGTTACCTTTCCGAGGTGACGAAGATGTTGTGACCCTATGAGAGACTGGGTAAGTAGTCTGTTAATAACAGGAAAGTAAAACCTGCGGCGAGCAACAATGAAAGCTCTGTGCGGTGCACAGATTCACAACGATGGGATACCGAGCTACTGCATCAGCAACTTTTGTGCAATCGCGGTCATGAACAAATAGTTTCGAATATTTGCAAGACTTTAGCACAGGATACTTGACAGGTTTTGCTTCTATCTGGAAACTACATGCCGTTTACGTCCCTGAGGGCGCTTGTGCTTCTTGCTACCTGTTCAGTAGTTTCTCAATAAATAATGACCGTCCACTGACGCAACTTTGGTGTTTGAAATGAGCAAAATGCGCTGCATGAGTTAGTCACCAAACTACATAGCAAAACTATAAACTTTCACTTGGATGTCTACCAGAGGTGGCCACGGATCCAGAGATTCTGCGTTTTTCTTCCGGAGCCGAGGTAAAAAAAATTTGAAAAAATCGGATCCGGAGTCACCTGTCATTTTCGGTAGTAGCAGCAGTCTGCGTAGTCTTTATAAATGTCATTGCTTAAGTAAAACATGGCTGAATTTTGGTTGCCCCGGCTGCCATCGATGTAGTTGTGTAATTGCATGGAAGACGTTACGCAATACAATTACATCGATGGTAGCCAGAGTCTGAACAGGAGTCGGATTCTCAAATATGAAAAATCTTCGGACCCGGATCCAGATTCAAAAATTTTGTAACAGGATCGGGGTCTGAAAATGTGTCCCCGGCCACCTCTGCTGTCTACCAACTGTCCTACCTGGGACAACAAGGGGAGTTTGACGTGAACTCCACAGCGGAGTCCATTGCCAATGTTAGACGGGCAAGTGAGAATGTAGCCGAGATTGTCGCTCTTTTGAAATTCCCAGCCTTTCTCGAGAATGAGGCGTTCCACTTCATTGATGCCACGACAGAACCTTTCGAACACAGCCTACGAGGATGAAAGCAGGTGGTTAATGGATTTCTACGCTATTAAGACGAATACATGTAACCTATGAAAACCATCGATCATTTCACTTGTTTTGATTTCCGTTCAAAACATAACATCGAGTTTGTCCCGAAGCTGAAAAGCGCCCATCATTTAATAAAGCTATTGCTGTCCTACTTGTCAAGACTCCGCTGGGTCGCAGTGAGTTTCGTTTCAGGCGTGAGTGCAGAGATCATAAGAACAGGTTTCTACAGTAACCGTGAAATGATGTTGATCAGTGGTGTAGGAGGCGGGGGTGAAAGCGCACCCCCAAAAGTTTTGATTTGTCGAAAATCCGGGAAACATTCCTGAAAATTCGGGCACAGATGTTTCGACACTTTTGTTCTCATTGTTTGATGAATGAGACTGACTGTCGAAATACGTCTGAATTGGACTTTTCTCCAAAAAAAAACATTTTGGAGGTCACCATTGTTTGTGTGTTTTGCTTGACCTCACAAAAAAGGTTTTCATCATTTTTTGGGATTGAAAATTTTCGGGCAAGCTTGAGGAAATTCGGGCAAAATCCTTCGGTCTCCCAAAAATTGGCCTGTCCCTACACCTATGATGTTGATAACAGATAATTGATGAAAGGTCATGGAGATACCGGATGTGCCATTTTCATTAAAGATAAAATTGCCTTGAGTTTTCTAAAGCTGCAGTCATGCCAAAGTCGATCATCGCCATTGTGGAATGCGCAATTTTCTCACCACGTTTGCACACTTGGATTTTCAATTTATAAAAGCCAAAGAGCAATTAAATCGGACTGAGATCGAACTTTATTTCTACTATTTGTTTCGCGAAAGTTTTGCAATGCACGTCAAGAAGACGTACTGTAATTGGCAAAAAATTAAACGTCGGTTTTACCCACAGGAGTTTTTTCTTATTTGTATATATATATTGTGAAATTTACTGCTAAAATTTCCAGACCTCAACAAAGTTCTCAAGTCGAGTAACAACTAACATTTTTTGTATCGGTCCCGATGTTGAACTAGCACTTTGCTGCACCAATGGCAGAGTTTTCCTTGTCGGCGGATTACACTGAAACTAATGAACATGAACAATTTTGGAAAATCCGTTTCATTAATTTCGTTCCTTGCTGCTGTTCGAAGCAGCTCGCAGTATTTGCAATAATCTCAAATCTATCTGGATTTCTTAAGATTGGTTTCGAGTCCACAAAGTTTTTCCTGCTTCAAGAAAAAGCGCAACAATAATAAAAATACAAAAATGTTCATCGGCTCATTTTACGCGATGCGCAAACCCAAGTTTTCCGACAAGCTGTTTTGTCGAGACCAGCTGTTATGTGCAACCAACGATGCCGCATGCTGCCCAGACGAAGGTCGTTGTTTTGTATATACAGCGTAATGGCCATCTGTCCTTATTCTGATAATCTTTAAATTTGACATTTTTGATGCAGTCTCCTCAGTGCCGCTTTGCCACGTCTATTCTGCGTACCGACAGATTTCCATGTATCGCCGACACTTCGGTGCAAAACTGATTTCTAATTTTCTGATTTCTATCCGTGTTGTTCCATTGGCGCTATGCTGGCGTATGACATGAAAGTTAGGAATTGATAAGAGGTCCCGAAGGTCGTTATCATAACAGTTAGGATTCAAAGTTTCGAACGTTTTCGGTATATTTAGCTAAATTTTTGTTTGCTAAGAACTAAGTAAATCATTAATTGTGCGGACGTCATAAAGATAGGGACAAAATTATTTGCCCAGTAAGGCATCTCGGTTGGACATAGCTCACTTAGACACTAGGGCGTTGTGTAGGTCCAGAAGTCAATGTTATCTCACAACTCAAGAGATCTAACAATCAAAAACAGAAACACGTGGAAAATCCAACCAATTGTTATATCTTCTTAGCAGTTGTCGAAATCTATCAGCAAAATATGTTGATGCGTTCATCATCTCATACAGAACTTATAAGGACACACAACTGCGCCCGTCATAAAACATATGAACTGACAACGTCACTGACTGCTCCAAAGTTTACCTTCATGTTGCCTCCTTTATCCATAGATATGATACGAGTGTGGTCCTCCTCGTTAATCCACACCAAGAAGTTTTTCTTTACGTTGTGGAAGATGCCACGTGCGTCAGGCCAGTCCCTTGCCATGCCGGCTGACGTCAGCAGAGGCGAAACGGGCTTGTCGAACAAGAAATGGTCCTGCACCGAAACGAAGTCTTGAATATGCGTAGATTGTACCACACGCCAACAGCACGCCGTGCGAGCTGCACCACCAGCACAGTTCCAACCTCGATAAGTTGGTTTTGCTCTTCGTCAGTCATAGTCGTCAGCGAGAAATACCGTCCAGCCAGATCGTGTGGAAGACCTTTCAGAGCGTCGGTGACGACACGTTCCACCTCACGTCGTTCAGCTCTCGAGCAGACCGGAGGATGTGGAATGCCGCGAATCGCTCTTCCGGTTCGCACGCGGGAGGAAAGTACGTACCTGGGCGTCAAAACACAAAAAAATTCCGTAACTTTTCAACTGCAGACGGCTGAGCAAGAACCTCTGTTTAAAAGCACATTCTTGGAAAGCGGCAAAACGATTCGTCTCATCGGTTCACGTCCGCTACACCTGCTGTTCGACTGTTTATATTTGTCTCGTGATGAAAATTTACGGAAAGTGGGTGATGTGTTTGAAGTTGCAAAGCGCACGTTTCGTATATGAAGTAATTCTTGGCATAAAAGAAATGTGTAAGGTCTCTCAACATCATGCATACCAACGCTTCTTACTCAAATAGTTCAACCGTAACTACTGCAGATGCTGTAAATAGCCTATTCACGGTTAGGGCTAGACATCGTACAACAATGGGAAAGTAACATCCCAAAAACTAGAGCCAATTCAGCAAAAGTAAATGTTTTTCGTATCTGCGTCACTGATTTACCCACTAGCGACGTAAAATTTTGCGTCTGTTGAACACAAAAATATTTCTTTATATGACACATATGAAACCCTGATGTAATCATCCTTTCAAACATCCCTCCCAAGAAAAAGTAAAAAGTTTTTGCTTACTTCTCGTCAAGGTGCCCTCCAACTATTTTCGACGCATCCAAATCGATCGGGTGCACTTGGCTTTCTGGGTCGTAGCCGTTGTGCCGTTCTTTGATGACAGGGTAAAACAGCTCTTTGAATGTCTGTTCAGTTAGATACTGGGTTACAGCCCAAGTAATCTTCCATAGTATGCTATACACGAACGTTCCGCTCAGCCTGCTGTAGCAGGTCACTGCAGTCGGCAAACTTGCACGAAATTTGGATGGAAATGAAACGATTCGAAAAACTTGAGGAGATGCGCAGAAAACAGTGTATGTGCGAGTTCGTGGCGTTTTCATGATGCGAATCCAAACATGACATTAAACTAAAGCACTTCCCAAGTGCTTGAGAAAAACGAGCAAGGTGACTAAAAAAACGGTTTTTAAATTGATGGTCTTGGCTTTATTTAGCCGCACGCTTTCCCAGCAGGTGATATTTTCAAAGAAATATGACATATTTGTTAATGGGTTGGCATTGTAGTTGCTTAAAGGTCGTCGTTGGAATGAAACCACGAAGATAATTGTTCTAGTCACACAAAATCACTTTGTGTGATGATTCCAAATATCAATCATTCAAGGTAAACAGCTTGTTTTCTGAAGCAATCGATAAGCCGTACAAAACCAACCTCGTAGGATTCTTCATCTCCAGCAACTAGGCCAACAATTTTAATAAACGGATGCCCGACATTATCGACGCCTGTCTGAATACATTGGTCGAGGGTGATGCCGTTGGGTGTCACTTTATCTCTGAGCATGCTGTATACTCCAGGGGTGAGGTGGTTCTTCATGATGTTGTGGTGCTTCGATAGGTCTGGATAATCGGCGCTGCGAACATGACGTGTACAGAAGATAATTATGAAGAAATTCACGAGATTAAAGACAGGGTAGCTACCTGCGTCTGGTAGTAGTAGGTAGATACTGCCTGTTTTTATGCTGCGATCCGAAAGCGTGAGCGCAAAACATTCAAGGCAGTTTTTCATGTCGTATTTATCGGGCTGCGCAAAACGTGTGGCGAACGTTAAAGGAAAAAACGCCAGCAGCGAAAGCGGACGTGCACCTGTGCGATGACTACACTGTTTCGGCAGTTTCCTAGTCGCTACGCAAACATAAATCATAAGTTGCTCAAGCGCTACAACGAGGAACGCGATGCTACACAAAATGTGCCAAGAAGTGGTGGAAGTTCGCTTGGCTGTATAACTGTTGTCGCGTCAAGAGTTGTGTAGGCGAAGGAAAGAAAGCGTCGTGTCGCTCAGCACACTGCAGTGCAGTTTGACTGCTTCGTTTTACTGCGCTGCTAGATTCCAGTCAGACAACGAAAAGAAACGCTCAGGGGTTGCGACGGTTTGTTTCTTCGGGTATCGAAAATAGACATCCCAAAAGGACATATCGTTATATGTCGCAAGGCCTTCTTCAGCCCACGCCACCTACAGAACTTCAAACGTCGTTACCCGAAAAGTCGCTAGTAAGTTTCATGCAATAGAATTGAAATCCAGAAAATTCAGCTCTGCAGGTGAACCCACTGGCAGGCAGGCCACAGTCATACTACAATTATATCGCAACATAAGGAAATAAGTTGCTTGGGTTGCAGGTCTGTGATTAAACATCAACCAGCAAGTGTCTTCAACCCATAGTCATGAGGCCATGAAAAAATGTGATTGCTGCATGCAACAAATAGGTCGCGCGTGTGTTTCGCGCGTTAACTCAATAAGGAACGCTGACAGCGATGGAAGGATTTAGCTGGTCGAAATCACTGCGTTCAGTGAGCTCACCCGTCGAAGGAGTATTGAGAACGCAAAAACAGGAAAGTCGCGAGTAACCGATATAAATTCTTGCAACGACATTGATGCGTTCATGATGCTAGCTAGTTTGATGTCACTCATCTTGTGTATACGTTATGTGAATAGACGTCTCAGCTTTCTTTTTGTTTATCAATTTTATGGCTTTGCTGCACTGGTATTAGTATTTCATTATCAACGAAGTCAATTGGCTGCAGGCCGTGGCGTAACTAGAGGTTTGAACCAGGGGGAGAGTCTAGCTGAAGGTCACCGTAGGGGCCCACTAGCCAACAATGATAGTAAATTCGGATGTGACTGTCTATATTGTTCTTGTGATATGGACCACGAGTCTGCGGCAAATAAATGATAATAATAATAATATTAGTTTTGTAAGGTGTTTGAGGGACACGATTCAGGTCCCTAGAATTGAAAATCGGGTCCTTTGAATCAGAGTCAATGATCAAGGGAAATATGTATGAAATTTAGTCAAAAATTTTTCGGGTCCCTACAGGTCCATTCCGGGTACCTGACATTTTCCTTTAAAAACAACCTGATGATATACTAAAACCCGACATAACCGGAAAATACTCCTAAAAACGCAAAAGAACAACCTACTCAAAACGAAAAGAACACTAAATATCAAAATATAAGCTAAGTGCGGGGCGGTTTTTACACTGGGTCTCCCAGGTGGGGCGGTTCGCACCCCTGTCTCCCGTCAGTTACGCCATTGGCTGCAGGTTCAACTCAGGCGTTGATAGCCTAGAAGTGTTGGCGCGTTTGAGGCCTCACGAATGTCTCAGATAAAACTTTTTTTCCGAACGTACGCATGCGTGATATGTTGCAGCATCAGCGCTGCAAGCATGCAAACCATTTGTTTAAAGCTAGAAGTTAAAAAGTTACTGGGGCGTGAGTTTGTTCTTTGATATGCTACGTTGCTCCAAGACGTGGAAAATGAAAAGGCGTAGACTACTGTAGCTTGCACAGGGGCAAAAGCAAAATTAACTTTTGCAATAAACATCATCTTTAAAATGACGAGGTTTACGCACAGTTTTGAAAGGCCTTGGCCTGCATTTGTGGAAGAATGACAGAAATGGCGCTGATTTGTAAGACGGCGAACATAAATTTGTGCAAAGAAGCAACAAACACGCTTTTTGGGAGAGATAAATTATGTAAAAAGCAAAGCCAGCGATTCATCCAGAAACTCTTCCAGGCACATTTTTAAGTCATTATGTGCCAGTAAAGAAGTGGCCTGCGCAGCAAAAGTAATTGTCGTTTTTGTTTGTTGGCAATTACTTAACCGTTTGCCTCAAGTGATTGTGTATATCGCTGCTTTCCTAAAGTTAAGGAGGGAATGTCTAAATCCAGACATACCCTCCCTATAATAATGTCGGCAGAAAGTAAAGGGTTATGGCGCTCCCGCGCGAATCGAAACTCGATTGTAAAACACTAAATTTGATGATTTTGTTCCCTTTTCGCGCCAAAAATTGCTTATTGTCAAAATCGCAATTCTTTAAGAGAGTGCCTTTGTGAGAAACAGCGGAATCTAATGAACGTTGCAATTTAAGTGGGAATGCAAGTTTCACAATGAGATAAATCATCAATGCAAACGACATTACCATATGTATCCGAAGAATTAACGACAAAGAAATTTACGCCGTTCATTTTTTACCAATCGTATTTATTCGATTGTAAACCGCGGCTTATAGATAGTTTTTTTTGTCACCTCGTACGGCTTACAATCAAGGGCGGCTAACAATCGAATAAATACGGTAGTTGGAGCCATCAATACCAGAACTGCTCACAGGCTAAAGCCATTACTTTTTCGTCTGCTGGTTTCAAAAACAGTACAAAACTGCTATTGTAAAATCACTATTTTCGTACTACTCTGAATACAATATACCTTAACGTAGTCACACTTTAATCGAATATGTCAATTACGCGTGTTGCTACATCTCTAGGAACTTAAATATCGCAATCCGATATCGTTAAAAAGCTACACCGCAGTTGCAATAAGTCTAAACTACAGTGTGCATTATTTCAAAAGGATATGACCAGATAAAAGCTGCAGTTGATTAAAAAACTACTCCCAGATCAATGAGACTGCTGTTTCGGAATGTTGCCCGTATCTGCTTGAGTGGCTTAAAAAATTAGAAGATTTAAATTTTCGCCTCTATTTGTATTCAGAAGTGTTGCCAATTATTATCTTATCTGCAAAATCGTAAGGTTTGTTTCGTAGTTTTGATTTTTCTAAATATAGACCTAGTGTACACACTAAGGTCTCTGTCAAAGAGCATTTTATGACTAAAATAACTTTTCAAACACTTTATTAAATATTTGATGCAGTGTGTGTGGGTATGATACAACGTACATTGGTTCCTTGGAACAGCGTATAGACCTTCTTATTTGCAAAGGGATGTGCAAAAAATTAAGAAGTGGATACAGTTGAGCGTATTTAAATCAAGACGTAGGTAAAAATCTTGAAGAATTCCTCAATAAACATAGACATTAGACGTAAAATCATATGTTGGGCGGAACCAGGCCAGACGTGTTTTTTATTTCTGTATGCTTCTCACACTTCGCAATTCGGGTTGTGGAATGCATCTCAACCGCTGGCAGGCGTCAGTTACAAATCTATGGAACAAAAGCATCGGCCAGTACACCCTTTTTTCTTTGAGCGGACTATAATAAGCATATAACAATCAGTGGATCGCAGCTGGTTTCAACCACCAGTGGCCCTTCCACAAGGGATACGAGTCTGAATCCCACTCAGAACAACTTGCTTAATTGCAAAATCTGGCCTTCATAATCAAACTCATTGAACAGGCATGATAGTTATTTGAAGGAACCCCTAGAGCTTTCGTGGTATATGAACAGTTATTTCTTTATTCAGTAGATAGATGTAAACATTTAGCGATTTAAGTCATAGACAATTTCCCGAATTTTTAGGATTGTGTAAGTTCAGCTGCTTCCATAGCAAAATCTTTGCTGCACCCCTGTCAACCACCTACCATTTTTAATGAGGTCTACATTCACGTGATGTTCTGGATTGAGATCACATGATGACATTATAATGGATCGCTACATGTGTTTCGTATCATCGTGTATCGAAGTCGAGCTGAGAATAGATTATGTAACTAGGCCCTGGATTCACGCTTGGTTTGTTGATGATTTACGACAGTGTGATCCAACTGCAGGCCCGCGGGCCACATGTGGCCCGCCACAACGTTTTTAGTGGCCC
>JGI24021J15306_10000951_pt1 | contig 26067 bp, 12 predicted proteins | sample Ectturendosymbi1_FD_15306 | JGI IMG/M metagenome (IMG submission 15306) | reverse complement strand
TCGGAAGTCTTCCACATCTGGACCATTTCCAGCCCTATCTGCGTCGAAGTCACTCGTGTCACCGTCTTTGGCGTCAACGAGACCGACTGGGATCGGCGTTAAACGTTCCGACGCGTTGTCGACAGACGCTATTGCACAGTTGGAAGAACCGCTCGAACTAGAACGCGGCGACACTGAACGGTGTCTTGTTGATGATCTCCCCGCCCTCGGAATCGAAGGGGAGACGGAGGCACCGTTTGGTTGACCGCCGATGCTCACAATCATGCTCACGGCGGCGGTCGACCCCCTGACAAGGGACAGTTCTGACCTGCTGTGGCGGGCATCCGCATGACTGCTAAGCCCAGTGAAAGTGACAGCGTCCGAAAGCAGGAGAGGCGACGATTCGCCCGAAGTGTTTATTTCATCGCTTTCGATCGGGTGGGAGTCGAAAATAATATTCCACCGATCCATCATCACTGTCTGCGTATCTTGTACCTGACATCAAACAAATCGACTTAGCCAGGCTACAAACTGCATTTTTTCACACTTCTGCTAATGCAAAGCGCAGGGTTCCAAAAAGCGCAACACATTTACATCCTTAAACACTTCACTGCACATTATAATGCTTTTGTCCAGTGACAGCATTACAATCTAGGACGTGGTTTGGAATTAGTGGCTCGCGGGCCACATATGACCCGCCAAAGTGTTTTCAGTGGCCTGCGAAAGATTCAGGAAAAATATTCAAATCCTGAAACTATTTGAAAACTGTGTAAGGTTACATTTGTCTCATTGAATTGCTTGCGCTGCATAAAGCGTATTTGCACAAGAACAAATAGACTATAATAAAAACTTTTTCTGTGTACCATTATTGTTTTCGTTTTATCTATTTTACGATCAAAATTAGAAGGCATGGGCTTCCGCTAAACGCGGGCTTCACAAAGTGGGCACCGAGCCAAATTAATTGCCCACCCCTGCTCCACAGTTTTTTCCTGAAAAAACAAAGCCATTATCTTTACTTTCTAAGTCTCCAGTTCCGTGATTTTTCACTTCAATCAATCAAAATTAAAGATATAAAATAAGGATACAAAAGTGACAAATATTTTGGGGAGGCACAGTATGCGGTTCGGGGAAAGGAATCATTTCGCGAATTACAAAAGCTATATTCCTGCGTTAAGCAAAGTTACCTAGCCTGGGTTAGGGTTTGTTTGCATTGCAAACAGCAAAGTAAGGTAACTTGCACTGCGCTCTGTTACCAGACAATTCACATAAATTAGTATTTCATCTCCACTGTCACCAAGACACCTGGGATAGCTGTCACGCGAGATAATCTCGATTAAGCGTGAGCTTCGACGACGCAACATTGAACGTCAATCGCGTTAAGCTCTACTTCTGTTTCAAGACGTGAACGCGATCGCTCGAGCGTGAAATATTTCTCACTACGAAGCGTGGCAAAGTAGCGATTTTGGAACGGCGGATTACGTCGGTCGGAGGACAAATCGGACAGATTTACGCGTGACGTCAGGAACCACAGAACCTTTGCCAGCACTGAGCACACGGCTACGCCACGGCGAAGATTAACGCAGAGACGGGATTTTATGCACACGAATTTTCGTTAATGCGCGAAGATCAGTTTTAGAGACAACGCAAACCCGTTGCTGGAAATGACATTCAAGTTTGATTTAACATGCGATGTTAACGAAGTTGCGTAGATTTCAAAATTTGAATCGTTGAAATAATGATTTCTGCTAGAGCAGAGGTTCCCAACCCTTCTTTGACCGTGTACTCATTCAGTATTTCGACAGATGAGCATGTACCGTGAACTTTCTTATGACAAAAAGGCTGACAAGAATCCATTGACTTTTTAATGGAAATATAAAGCTAGATTCCGTTTTTATGTCCCAAAGTTAATATATTTAACAATAAGCGTATACTCATTTTTGAAAATAATATTCACTGATATATGCACAAAATTTGGGAATAAATAATACGTAGATATATTCTTCCCTTCTATTGCTAACCTTAAATGTACCCCTTCAGATAGGCGAGGGGTACCCCCTTCAGATAGGCAAGGGGTACATGTACCCCAGGTTGGGAACCTCTGTGCTGCAGCATTCAATGGCTAGTTTTTGAACTTACGTGCAACAACGTTTTCACCATTTTAAGGGCAGTCAGATAAACTAGGGTTAAAAAAACTGCTTTAACCACGAAGTAATCGATATGCTGAAACACGGCACAGCAACATTTTCTGGATCAACCCTTGATGTTGCTCGTGGCTAGGATGTGGTATACCCGAGTTACAAAGCGCACACTGCCATTGAGAAACAGTTTGTGTGTGCTGTAAACACTCGATTACTTCAGCTTAGATCAGGGGTCTCCCAACTACGGCCCGCGAATCCATTTTGTCAGTTATGAAAAACTATATTCACGAAAAACTTGTTCATTTGGTAGAATGTAACATATCCCGAAATAATAGCATTACGTAAAATGTCCGGCTATCGAACTGTTGTGTAATAGCTTATGTCGCCCTCGGACGGAAAAGTTTGGAGACCACTGGCTCAGATCAACGGTTCCCGGCAATAGGGGTTCTGAACCTTTTGTTAGACACAGACTAATTCAACACAATTGTAAGTGCGCTGACCACTAGCTTTAAAAAAACGTATGCTCAACTCACTGACAGAAAGTACGAAAAATATTTACGTCACAAAAACAGCAGTTTCGTAATAGAAACGGTTTTCCAAAAATGCACGGAAACCTTAGCTCAGACTATGAGCAAGTCAGCGCAATTTGCAAAAAAAGCGGCTAAACTTTTGTTTCGTAATTGGTTAATAGTCGCATCCATTCATGCCATGAAACAAATGAGTTCATTGACATCCTAAAACCTTTGTGCTTTTGTGCTTACCAGTCAGTGCGGATCGCAGGGATACGTGGGTTCAACGTTGAGAACTAGTTTTTTTCGGTCATTGACCGTGGTTTTTCGAAATGGCCGAGAAAAATCAAGTCAACTTGGGTCATAATGACTAAAAATATAGATTATTGAAAATTGTTACGGCGAGTTTTAACACTATTATGGAACAAACAACCGAAATGTCTCAACGAAAAATAGCCAGGTTGAAAACCATTGATCTGCTGATCAAGGATCGTCGAGGTGACTCATCATAGATACGTTATGGTGGATATCAAAATTCAGCAGCTCGGCAATCAAGCTGGAGATGATTGGGGTGGATAAAAAGTGCTTGTAGTTGTCTTTATGGGCGGCGGAACAACAAGGGCAGGGGGTCCTAATACCCTATTGTGTTTTAAAGGATCCGAGATACAAGGTGCCCCCATTATTTTAGTTTTTCGTTATGAAGTACAACATACACAAATTGTTTTTGAGTTCCTGATCATGTCGACGAATCAGCTAAGTTTCATCTCAATCTTGTGTCGTTGTACCATACATGTGTCACTCATCTTTCACTGATGAAACGGCGATGAAAATATCTCTGCGACAAGTGAACCATGAATCCCGGGACGGTCGAGTGCGCACTATAACTTTAAAATGCTACGTAGTTCTAAATAAATATGGCTCTCACAAGCGGTTGGTGCCCAGAGTCTTTAAGATACGAAGTCTTGCGAACGGATATGACGAGAACGTCTTTATTGGTCTATAATTTACCGGCGTTATTCGAAAATTGGTACCTATCTTGCTTTCGTAAATTAACACTTTTTACCACAGTTTTCTTCATACGAAATCATGTACCTTTTGACAAAATATGAAAACCTGTAAAATCACAGCAAGTGCAGGTGCATTTTTTCGCATTTCAATCTTTTCGAAATTGTGCAAAAAGGGCATTCCAAGGTTGAATGGTCCCTGATCAATTTACAAGCTTCTCAACATTCTTTTGTGACGACCTAAATATTAAGGGTAAAGTAATATGCACAGCTGTGGCGATCCACCTTACGAAACCCCTTTTCACGCAACTGCTTTTCATAGTTACAAAGTGAGCTGCACACGAAGAAACACAATTTAACGTAAAAAATGCTCAAAAAGGTCCAAAGGCATTTTAACAACTGTAAAACAAGGACCACAACCGCTAGTAAGCATATTGTCCGCCAAGACCGGCACGTGTAAGCATTGTGATGTCACAATAGCAGTTACACAGGGTGACTCAAAAAAACAGAACCTACAAATCTTTGAATAAAATTTTTAATTATTCATATTTTCCTTTTCAGGTTGTGGTACTAGACTTAGTGCATGAAATACTGCAACAATAGTTTTTACCACCGTGTCTTGGTCAATCAAAGAGAAGGTATTTTGCGCGGAGGCGTATTTCGATAACAATTCATGCAAAGTAGTGCAAGCAAGTTTTCCGAGAAAGTTTTAGTGTCGTCATGCTCCATCAAAACCAGAATTTTTGACTGGATTCAGAAGTTTATAGAGTATGGGACTGTGCAAAATCTTAATGCAAAAGGTCTGAGGTATACTTATTCTGGTCGGACGGTGAGTGCTGGGACGCAAGGAAACACGCAAACATTGACAATTTTGCACGACTTTGCCTCCGACCCCGTGTAGGCCATTTGCAGCATATTTTGCAAAGAACATGTCTTTTATGCGAAGGGACTTCAATGACTGAACCTTTGGGGAATGATTATACACAGACTGAAGTCTAAAACCTGCGAAGTGCTTGAAGTTTACTGGATCTTTGTAGGATTTAATAAAAATTTTATGGTTTATGTTTTTTTGGTCACTCTGCAGCACTTGGTTGCTAGAAGACTTCCCTTGTTAGAAATAAAATTATGCAACAGAATACTCAATGTAAACAGGACTTCGTGAAATGTCAGCGAATAATTAATAAAATAATAATACTACGGCGACTAGGCAAGCCACAAAAATCAAATGGCGACCCACTTTTGCGTCCCGCCCCAGGGGTTGATAAGCACTCATCCAGGCAGTACACGCCTAAATCGGAACCTAGAGAAGCCCCACTTTAAAATTCCAGGGCTGCGGAGCGGTCGTGAAAATGAAACTTCTGCGGAGCTTTTCTTTTTCATGAAAATGGCTCCGGCTGCTGTTCGTCTTCACACATTAGTATTTTCAATTGTCTTGGTGTGCCTGAAGTTGACCAGAAAATGAAATATATCTTGTGCACAAAACTAAAAGAATATATCACACTTTAAATTGAGAAAACGCTTCACGTAAAATCATATTCCTGATACTTTCCCGTTCTAATGACACACCCAGTTTGTCAAACATTTCTGCAAGTAACTCGGTAAATGACGTAAATGACGGTGAAGATTGCACTGTAAGAGCTAGACCATTGTCCACGACTGACTGAATCACATGCTTTCAAAATTTTTGTTTAGTCATTGACATAGTAAATTTTTCGTAGTAGAAAAGTTTGACAGCGATTCATTTTTACATGCAGCACTGCTTGCAGTTCTTTGACTGGTCTTAGCTTCATATGCTTCTACGACACGTTTGAAAATGTCAACACGATGTCTTTCGAGATGTTGTTTCAAATTGAACTTTTTTGCCGCCAGTTTGGCTCCACAAACATCTCCATTTTCTTCAACTTTTCAGGGAAATTCATCTTTGACTTTCCTAAAACGGCTGATTTCTTATCTTCGCAATCATAATAACCAGTGATGAATGGCAAAGCAAAGCACAATTTAACCTGCGAAGCTTCGGAGAAAATAAGAACGGTAACCGTGCCGAAAACAAACCTTGTTTCCAAAAACAAAAAATCAGGTCCACATTTGTTTACATTGCATTTTCATACCTCCTGCAAATGTGCTGCCATGCAAAACCATGCCGGAATGCTACCAATTAGTTATAACTCATCTTATGTCTGCAAACGCAATGGTTCCAAATAACCTTTGCCAGTAATCTAGCAAACATTGCTAGTAAGCCTAAAGGTTTCTAATAGAAATCCTACTTTACAATGGCATGACATACATTTCACGCTTAGACTTGCAATGATATCATATCTGAATCATACTTTCTGCTAACACCATCAGCATGACTGCACAGCTACAAAAGCTATGGATAGTATATACCTACTGATTATAGCTTAGTTCTTTTTAGATCGCACACTATTACAGACCTGATCATTCTGACTAGAAAGTAAGATGTTGTGGTAGTTTACGTTTCTCTTACTTCTACAAGAAACACCACGCCTGTCTAGCTACAATGTCACAGTTTTAGAGATGACCACGAAAACATCAGAGATCCACTGTTGCAGCCCGGTGTCGTAACTTGTAACAATCGCGCTTGGTTGTGCTGTAACGAGCACTGTTTTAGGTAAAGTCCTAGCTTTTGTATCTAGGAAGTAACCCGAAGCAGGAGCTACCCCTCAAACAGTCATAGCTCCCGGTCCTGAATTTTAAACTGAGCCCCGGCTACTTTCAAAATGCCCGACGCTCCGGCTCCGCAACCCTGAAAAATTCGTTCCGCCGCTCCTGGTTGGTTTCCATAGATTTTGTGAAGATGATGTGTTCTATGTGCTTCGTACAAATTCTATCAGCACTGCAGGTGTCCACCTAATAGAAGAGCTACCTGGAAAATTTACGACTACCGTAAAGAACTACATGCATATCATGCTTCCAACAAAAACAGAGACGATTTCAAAATGAAAACGGGGAAAACTCGATGCATGTTCGAATGCTTCAAACGGGATCTACGACAAAGCAAGCTTAAGCGGCCCTGTCGCTGACGGACGACTATTTTAGCTATTTCTTTCAACCAACTCTGCGTTTTGCTTTTTCGTAGAGGTTTGGACTGAATCCATTCAGGGGGCCACCAGAAGATTTTACCTGCGCAAGCAATGTTTTAACGTCCTCGCCTCCCCATCCAGAACCGAAGCCGAGAACGCGAGCGAGGTCGTTGCCCGTTCCCACAGGAAGAACGGCGATAGGTGGATCGCGGCATTGCAAGCGAGATCGCACTTCTTCTAAATGTGTCAGCACCCACCCCACTGTACCATCTCCGCCGCACACCAGGATACGGAAACGCGGAAGCTTCCTGAACGCGTACAGGCTGCAAACAATATAGAAGACAGTTGGTATCAGGGTTCTCCCAAACGATCGCGAAAACGTCTTGGGTCGATAAACCGATCGACGCTAAGTTCGGGTGTTGCGGTACCGGCTGATCAGGAGCGCATTCTTACACCGCTATTGCAACCTTGTCCTGGACGACAAACAAGTCATGTGGCGCGTTCAACAACTTCGTCCAAATTTCAAACAAACTAATCCAAAACTTTTCTACACAGCGCACCATAAAAACCTTGAAAAACAATGAATGCAACCCAATTCGACTGACGAAACATCCCGAGTCGGTCATTAGCGACGTATTGTAATCAGCGCAGTAAGAAAATGTCACTCGGTCAGTGTTTGTATGCTTTTGGCTCGCATTTGAAACCGACTACCGCCCGAAAAGATACATCCGCTGCACAACATCCCATTGTTTTGTTTTTTCAGCTTTCAGATGCGTCTGTGTCAAGTTTTCACAGCCTTATCTGCAGACAAAACCGCGTAAAGCAAAAAATGCGAGTTGATACCATGCATTATAGCAAAATCCTTTTTCATCACCCCATCCAAATGTACTGCCGAACATATAACCAAAAGGCGCACGATCTCCACGCCTGACAACTGCAGACACATCAGTTGGGTCAAAAAAAGAAACGTGGCTTGTGTTACTGCGTTGCCATTCCGGCCACCATTTTCTGATTTCCGCCAATTTTGAACTGACAATTCGGTTTGGTAAATTATTCATGAGATTCGCATATTTGCTCAGAAACCTAAGCCACACACAACGGCATTTGCACTTTGAGGAGCGAACATTAAACGAAAAAATCCCAAGTGGTGAAATGGCTTCAGAAACACGACCACCCACGGCCAGGAGTAAGATTTTGGCCATTTGCGTTTCTTGCATCGCTGGTTGTTGTGTACGATGCTACACCGGTGAAGCGTTTCGTAAAAACGCAAGGTGTTGCTTCGGCATCAAGAAGCAACATTCTCATACAAGCTCAATAGTCACGTTGCATGAGAGCGTAAACCATCACTAATACAAACCGCATTACCCACGCGCCACTGCGCTAATTGCGTCATCAAAAAGTAAGCAAAGTCATCAAGAAATTCATAAATAACGTCACCAAAAATTAAACTGTCATGCGATGCGCTCCACTCACCCCGACGCAGCACCACCTTTGTCCATCAAGAATATCTGATAAGGATTTAGCGGTCGCTTCATTAAATCATACAGTAGGTTACCCTGCCCTCCACCGCTCTTGCAGTTGATGAAGACCAGTAAAGGATTGCACTCGGCCACGCTGATGACGGTGGGCTGCATGAGAAAATTTACCGGCCGTGGAGAGTTTCAGTGCGAAAATGAAACGTAAAAGCGTCCAGGACTGCGGACAACTTAGCTGGCAGCCAACATCCGGTGTTAAGACGCCGCTGCTTCAAGCAGGAAACTACCACTTCAGTTTAATCAAAATTACGATGTGACAGCTCGCAACAGCTTTCAGTTAGGAGCGTACTAGTTTCGTGTGGGCGTACTAGTTGTAAAAAAACATAAAACGTTCGTTCATGCGCAGAACCTGTGCTCATTGGCGAAACTACAAACCAGTGAATGCACTCAGCCCGTACTTAACACAAAGATAGAGCAGACACCGTTTAATAAATCCACCTTGGCCCGGCAAATTTTGGATGCAATAGGCGGTGGTTTGAGTAACCGGCAACGAACCTTAAAAGTAAAGATGCCATCAGCTGTGCAATTATTTTCAGCTGTTGTGCTAACTTGTCTAAATCTCTTCAATGTGCAACGCAGAACACACACCTCGGTTGCAACGACTACGCTTTTAAATATGACTCTGGAGTTAAATGACTGGAGAAATATGATAAAGCTACGCAGAATGGTGATGCATTTGAGAACAATCCTTAGCGTCAAAATAAGCCTTTGTTCGTTTACAAATTAGGACACAGAGAATTGAAATCGGCTTTATAAAACGGAGTCTGGATTTATTAACCGGGACTTTATAATGTACTATAAATGGAAATTTTCCATCCCCAGGGAAATAACGTTTAATAATACTGATTGATTTATTATCGGTGGATTTATTAAGCGATTACTGCTATATTAGAATTCTACGATAGATTGCAAAAGCGACTGCCTTCTTTAACTGAATCAAAAATGGTTGTTTCAGCAAATGCACGGCGCAGCATGCGTGGGCTGTACCACATAAAGTTGCCGGCAAATATTTCAACTAAAAGGTGTGTGGATCAACAAACAGTGTAAGCAACGCATTGTGGAACGCGGCACCAGGGTGAACTCAGTGTTTCAAATTATGTGCAACTGCTGGGCGCCACATACAACTGAACATTAAAATTACGCTGTAAGGCAAGGGGCACAAAAGCAATTACGGGTTGGCAGTCGCAATTTAATAGTAACACCGTCTTGAATTTCCATTTTGGCCATGCTGCTGTACACAATCCGGCCGTGTAGTACAAATGTTAAAGCGTCGGTCTTGCAATTCCCGGAAGACTATGAAGAAATAGATATAAAACCACATTTCCGAAAAGCGCACACGAAAAACGGTAACCTTAGGACGCTCATAAGCCAAAGCGGACCTACAATACCGAAAGAAATCAAAATATAGGTTTGGTGTACTGCAACGCCACCCAGCTCTGAACGAACGCTTGAAACGCGGTCTTCAATTACTGACCCCTGCAACCAGTTGAGAAAAAACAGACCATCACAGTAACACCGTGTAATAATTTTCAAACGCGTAAACGAAACTGAAGTCAACCCAAGGTAGTTTCTTAAATATTGGGGAATAACCCAATTGTTTACCACTGAGAATTTGTTGAGTTTTAATAAAAAACGTATCCACAAACCGCCTTTTGGTAAAGTCCGATTCAAACGCTGTAATTCGTGTCTCAGATCATTTTTGATGGTTTCAAAGTCTTTTTTTGTTTTCTCAATGTATTGCATTCCATAGCGTCATGGAGCAAAGTATACAGCGCCTTGCCGTTTTCGGATCTCTTAATTCGGAGAAGCGGCTCAACATTCAGGGCGTTACGAATATCACACCTGCAATCTTTGTCGCGAAGTGTCATACCGTGAACTCTTCGCAAAAATCCCGTCTACGTCTCTTGGACATGCGAACTCTTGCAGTTATTGCCCGAGGTTCATGATCATTGGTGAAGATCGGAACAAAGACCGATTTGAAGTGACAACTTAGCGTTGTTCGAAATCTCCCGTTTTGTCACCACAGAGCAATCAAGCTCACGCAGAACTGCGTTTATTCTACCAATCCTTGCATCGATCTCCTTGTTCCGTATTCCGTCACTTGTGAATACCACCCCAAGATACTTAACTTATCGACCAGCTATTGCCGCTTATTTGCAGCGTACACTGTCTTGGGTTTCTGCAGAGACACAATACCTCGATCTTGTTAGTGCTGATTTTCATTCCGCCATGGGCGCAGGCAGCTATAAACCGATCAAGTGCATAAGTTGAAGATCCTGTTCAGAAGATGCAAGCAGTGCTAAATCCTTCGCAAAAAGGTCACTGTTAATCCTGCAGCTTCCGACAGTACCGCCTTCATCGGTGAAAGGTTGTGAGGTAACCCATTCTCAAGGCCTCCTAGCCGCCGACACGTACACAAAACTTCAGAGCAAGAATACAATGACTTGACGGCCGGTAACAGGCGGTCAACAACACCGTACTCCCACAGCATTACCCAAACCTCTGCACCGGTGTCGGACGTTTCCGCTCCTGCTTGTACAAATGGGGTATGGCCTCCCCTGCGGCCTGTGAGTGGGGCACAGAAGAACAAACCGTCGACCACGTTGTCCTCCAATATCCAATCCATCGACCTCCCCATGGACTACACGGCCTGACGGTTCTGGACGATGAGACAACCGAATGGCTGCGCAACACCTGTCCCGAAATCTATGGCGGCCAAGCATTGGATAAAAGAAGAACTCGCTCAAAAGAAGAAAAAAGCCCAAAGCTTTTGACGAGGAACCACGTATTGTGCATTCTCGAGGTCAACAAAGCGTGAGCAGACATCTTTGACATACTCCCAAGATTTGTCAAAAATTAATCTGTAGTGCTACGGCCGGGATGGAAACTGCCCTGGGTATCATCCCGCTTTGGTTCAATTATTCCGCGACATCTTTTTTCAAGGCACTTAACATATAATTTTCTACGCAGAGAGGTGCACCGGTAGTTCGTGCGTTCCCTCCTGTCTCACCTCTTGTATATGGGGATGATCATCCCAGTTTGCCGATCTTTCGATGCCTTCCCAGAACACCAGGCAACTTGACACACATGAGTCAGTCAAAGAACTACTCTGCCTAAATCTTTTCAGCATTTCAGGTCGAATTTCATCGCAGCCTGCACCCATCAGATGTTTGAGAAGCTAGGAAGATCTCAGCTGCAGAGATGGTCCTTTCCTCGCCAAACGTACCTCCTGTGTGTTCGATGGTGTTAGAGTGGTTGGGTTCGAAACATCTTTGAAATACTCTCTCCATCTGCCAAGGACGTCCTCCTCATTGCTGAGTAAGACAACATTTTGGTCTTTGACGGAGATTTTTTGCCGCGGAGATGCGGGATGGTTTGTCAGAACACTTTGTTGGCTTGCCAGTAATTGGAATCCAGTGCACATCCGAAATTCTCCCAAGATTACTTTCTACTCTTTATCACCACAGGCGCTGCGGATTTTCGCGCCGCAGCGTACCGTGAACGCAAAGAAGAGTCGGCTTTGTTTTAAAACCATGCTTTGTAGGCTACTTTCTTCGCTTGAAAAGCATCTTTCATCTCTTGGTTCCACCTTTTTGCTATTATTCGCCACACGGAGTGGATTCAGTCTACATACCCGAATATCTGAGCAGCAGATGAGGCTACAGCTGATTTGAACAGCCGCCACCCATATCCGCGTCCTCTGTGCATTCAGGGAGTTTTCGGAACAAGGACGATACAAAGGTCTATTTTACATCTTTGTCCATCACGACCTCCCACTTTATTCAGTAGGTCCTCCTATAGTCCTAAACATTTGTGAACTCCTTGTTGGTTTTTCAAGACGTAAGTTGCAGACCACCAGGGTGGTGATCAGTCGTCAGTTCTGCACCCAGTTTGACACGAACGTCCAACACTGAACGGTGTATGGGGCGCCGTTCGTAAAAAAATAATATCGGACATATTTAGCACAAAAAACTGCTAAATCAGACAGATTTAGCTAAATCGGAACAGCTTTAGCTAAATCGCACCAGATTTAACAAAATCGAAACAGCTTATAGCTAAATCAGACATATTTAAACTTTGCTAGCTCAACGCCGGAGTAAAGGAGTGAGTTTCTACCCATCGTCCAGCTCCAGAGTGTTAGAACCACAACGCTTAGTCAAAGAGATGCCTAGAACATCCAGTAATATCGTTTGGTTTCCTCGACCAGTTCGTGCTCTTTCCCCTGAGCGACGTAAAGGTCCAGTTTTTTCTTCAGCAACCGCTTTCTTATGGACTCCAAGTTGCAAAATGTCGTCAGACATGCTTAGCAGATACCGATGTAGCTTAGCAGTTACTATACACCGGTGCACCCCAAAAGAGATATTACAGGAAAATAGGTACAACAACACCACGCCTCTGTCCTCAACAACACACAGTTTACAAATGTAATCTGACACTACGCTGTGCTGAACCTGATACACCACACGTCCGGTATAACAGCGCCTCCCTCCCACCTGAGGAATTGACATGAACTACGTTTATTGTTTCCTTAAAATGTTTACATAAGCTCAAATTATAATCGTGTTGGTGTTACATAGCAAAATGTTAAAATTGAAAATCATTATCGTGATCCGGAACCACCAATAAAGCCTTAGTCAGGATCCGGACCGAGTAGCTCAAAATGCGCAGTCTCCTGCCCGACTCACGAGTCCTGGAATCCGGACCCTGTACAGCGTACACCTATGTGCAGCGGCACGGTAGCTGAAAACCACTGCTCTGTGCCATAGTATGCAAGTGTAAGAAGTAATAATTCTACTAAATTATTGGTATGGAAGGTAGTGGAAATGCAAACTCTCTTACGCTTCAAACCCTTTCAAGATCAAATGAAAGTTTGGATCTCTTTTGGAAGGGTTTGCTTCCCCGTATGGGTCCTACTCATATATCCCAAACTCCATAGCAGAGATTGATGACCTGGTAAACGCTGACCTTGCGTGGTCCTCTTTCTTCGCTAGCATTGTTTGAAGGGCCCGGTTTGTGCTTGAACGTTTGAGATTTTACGACGTTTGAAACAAAGAATTAACATTATCGCAAAATCTCATGTAACAATTCCTCGCCATCGAGACTAAGTTAGTACGCGTTGACCGACGCTTTGAACTCGGTGGCCGAAAGAAACAGTTTAAGGTCAGTCAACCGAACCCTCAAGTCACAAACATTTAACAACGTTCCTGCAAGGTTGACTATTGACAGTAACGTTTATTCGACAAGCAGCTACAGAAAAACGTGCTTTCGCGATATCCAGTACCGCACAAACTATTTTAGATCAGAAAATTGTTAAAAACAGTTGTGATAACTGGTGCGCTAAACCAGTTTTATTGCACACATTGTCCAAATCAACATCTTAATTGTAATGCTAAAATTATCCTGGTCTGCTGGCCCACAAAATGTCATGGTCTGCTGTGCCCACAATCTCCATAAATCAACCTATCCAAGAGGCCTGAAGGTCACAGAAACACAATGAACCAATCGTCTCTGCGGTAAATATTTTTCAATAGCAGCAAACCGCCAATTCAAAAATGGACAGGGATGCAAAACAACCTATTTTTAAAGCGTTTTTGTCCAACCAACTGCTGCTGTCTGCGGCTAAAGAGGTGATTTAGTATTGCAAACCGATCAGTTCGAACATGTGGAAAACCAACGCTTCACATTTTCAAGTGCACCCGAGCAGTTTGTCCAGACTAATTCCAACGCCACTGCGAAAGATTTAGTAGCGTATTTCAGAAAAGCCACGTTTTCAACCAAATGAATTATTTCAACCATCGCTTTTATGGTTGCTAGTAATTGATATGAACTGCTTACGTTACTCTTTTTTGTCCACACCAATTAATACCTGATCGCTGCCAGGTTTAGTTACTTAACACTAAGCTGGGCACAGTGGTTTTCCTACCTTATCAAAAGCAGTGTCACGTGAAAGGCCATTTCGATTTGCCACGCGCTGTGCGGTTTTACAAAAATACTTAGCTATCAGAAGCTCGCCCAAAGCATGACTTAGAGCAGGGGTCTCCAAACTACGACCCGCAGGCCACATCAGGCCCGCGAAGCCGTTTTGTCAATAATGAAAAAATACTATTTCAGTAAAATTGTGGATTTGGTAGAATGTAACATATCCCGAAACAATCACATTACGTACGATGTCCGGCCCTCGAACTTATGTGGCCCTTTGTCAAATAACTTATGTGGCCCTTTGTCAAATAACTTATGTGGCCCTTTGTCAAATAACTTATGTGGCCCTTTGTCAAATAAGTTTGGAGAGCCCTGACTTAGAGCTACTAACATTCTGACAAAACGTGTACCTCATATACTTTTGGTATTTCTTCTAATGCGTGAACTTTACGAAACATGCTCGAGCTTTGCGGTGCATGCAGCATTTATATTGCCAGCGCACTAAATATGGTGCTTTCCACTGGTACTTTGTGAAAATAAGCGTGATTCCTGGAGTGAAAAACTTTTTTTATTTCTTTTCCATTGGCCTACAAGTGAATCTGAACTCAGTGAAGTAATGTCCAACCATCGTTAGGAACTATTAAGCATGGGCTTAAATGATCTACCGCTATCACCAATGCTTTCCTGAATGGACCTTGAGTCTCAGACAAAGATGTAAATAAAAAATGGAAGCAAATAAATTTAAAAAATTTTGGTAGCAGATCAAGCAGAGAACTGCTGTAGGAGCACAAGCACATGCATAGCGTGTTCGCGTGTATGAAACGACAACTTCACAATTCCCATGAAAAAACTCAGACTGGCGTGTCGCTGCCACAAACACTGTCACAGATGCGAGAACCGCACAACTGGGCATATGGCACAAAAAATAGGCAACCTTCGCTTTGTCATCATTCGATTCTAGAACTTTGCGCTGCGATGTCATAATGGTTGGCAATCAAATAACAGTAAGAAGTCTTTCGTTTTTGTGTTTATTTCCTCATCAAAGTGCAAAGTTAAACGTGTTTGACAAAGCAAGGTCGGCTGGCGATGCTAAACCACTAGGAATTCGGTGTTACTCTCAAGGACTTCTGCAACGCATGACGGCACGAACGGTAAAGCCCAATGTGGTGCAAGGCTTTGGTTTGTCAGAAGCGAAACGAGTTACGCGATTCAGACAATACGGATATTTTTAGCGTTGGCGCAACTAACGACCAGGATATACCTAAGTAGTTCAGACAAAGATCAATGAGCAAGTGGATGAGAGGAACTTGGGATCTGAACTGAGCGCTGGCAAACTTTTCGATTCGCGGGCAGCACTAGATTCTAAAACTTAACAGCGGGTCAGGTCAGGAGCAGATGGATGGATTTTTTGTGTGAACCAATATAAATGAGATCAGAAAAATGAATTGGCTTTTAAAAAAAATAATTTGGCCAAGTTAAGCTGGCCTGATAAAAGAGCCTAACAGGCCGCAGTTTGCCAATGCCTGGTTTAGACTGTTCCTGTGAAATAAAGAGCGACTGCCTCGTCGGCAACGACATCTATTCTCTTTTATTTTGTAGTGTCAACCATTGACCCTTCTTTAGTTCAGAAATCGATACAAGTGGCTTCACAACTGGGAGATATAATCTGAAGCAATTATAGTAAAGACAAACTAAAAAGTGCAAGTGCTAATGAAGCACAGCTGTAACACATTGGCTATACAGAACACAGCAGGGATAAAAAGCAGTAAACCTGTGTTCCAGACACATTTATGGCTTTGTCTGCAATACACGGAGACATTCGTTTTATGCTGGAAGGATTGCTTCTCTACACCGCTACAGTAAAATAACGCAACCATAAAGCACGAATCATTGAGAAATGACTCTTCGCGAGCTTGTTTGGCGATTTCCATTACTTCCTCCTCGTCACGCCAGCGATTAGTCCCGACACAATTTCAACCAGAAACACAGGAATACGAAACGTTAAATCCAGGCTTCACGCAGCTGACTTACGACGTGGATGTACGGAAGAAGTAACAGTTCTGGCTGAGTTCCTTCCAATCTCGTTAAGGAGAAACACTTCAGCGCATCTGCGGCTGCCTTTCCGGTGGTGAACGTGAGGAAAAAACAACCTTCGTAAAAGACGAGCAACATCGAGTTAAAAATCGCCATAGACCAAGTGACAGAAGCAGCCTGTTAGAACACTTGTAACGCGTGACGACCTCCTTAGTAGTATAAAAAAAAAACCTGTCGAGTTATGGAACAATCAGTTTTTGGTTTACATAAGCTAAAAAGTATCGGTATACGCCTTGCAGCAGGGCGCAGTGCGACTATGATGCGTTTTTTTGCGATTGTGACTGAGGCTTTACAACACCTACACGCGAGCGAAAATAAACTATTGGTGTTGATGCAACTAATAGGTTTATTCCAGCTACTTGATAGCGAAAGTTATAAATATCTTAATTACTAAGTACCGCTGAAACCTACGTCAGATGACTAAAAACCTTCTCAAAGTACCTTTCTTCTAGGTTTGCGAATCAAGCGACAACCGATTGAGATCGCATTCCGATCACATGAGGATCACAAAGCAATCGCCCATGTCAATAGTCTAATTTTTTCCCCGCAGTTTACAGAGACATCTTGGCCGGACACATGGAATCTATTATTTCCACACATACTGCGTTGATCGTGCGAAAGCGAAAATTCACCGATCGTCAAGTCGACACGGCCGATATGTATTCAGTCAAGCGGATTGTGGAAAAATGTTCACTGCTCGACGCGGCTAACGCAGCCAAGGCATTTGCAGCATACACTGTTGCATGCTTCGATGCTCTCGCGGTACCGATTGAATCGGTTCCAATGCTTTTGTGACGACGATAAGCCCGACAACTCCAGAGGCAGCACCATCAGAACTCTAGGAGCTGCTATTTAACTGAGACGCAGTATTTCGTATAAATCTATTTGACTCTGCTACCAAAGGGTACTTACCCAGTTTTGGATAAATCGGATCAACGGTTGCTTTACCTAAAAAAGAGCATAGACCGTTTAAAAATAGTGTTCACAATCCGTTGTTCACCTCATAAATACCGATCTTAAGGAAAGCGAAAACTGTTGCTTATCACAACTGATACACTTTTATCAAGTACACGAAGAGTACACAATCACCAGTTCGCTAACTGCCTCATTCCGCGTCATGTAGGGGGAAAGAAAAATTTGTATTTCTAGCAATAACTGTACAGTTCTTCACGGTGCTATCCAGGTCAAGGACTGTCATTCTAACAAGTTCCTTCCGTGATGACTAGCCAATTAAAGTTATTGAACTATGTGCAAGACATGTCCATGGGGCAACAAAAGATTGAATCGCAGCAGTGTTTCTTAGAATGAAACTAATTTGTGTGAGGTTACCAGGAAAAGCACCAGTTGTTTTAAAAAATGGCATGAATATGAAAAAGTAAAACAAGGGCACATGGGTTCGAACAACAAGCAGATGTTGTACGGATTTTTTAAACAGAGAGTGGCATAAGAGCAATGTGTATGAAAGAATAAAAAGGACTATTCGCATGGCTACGTTTAACAGAGCTACAGTATGCCTCGTCAAACGTTCCTCGTTATTAAAATGATATTCACCTTCAATAAATAAAAATAAAGAAAGAAAAACTGTGGCATGCTAATTAACTGTTTGAGTATTAATTACGTTCGATGTAAATCAGGGATCTCTACAGTTTGATCAGAAGCGTTGCTGACGCTTAAACCTCAAACTCCCCAAGGTCTTCGACAAAAATACGTGGAGATTCAGAAAGGCACGCTTCAAATCTTTACTAATTATTCCCAGGATCAAGCGAAGAAACGCCTGTTCTTACCACTCTACCCGCACTGGCGAGAGGTGACTAGAGATAAATGTTCTGCGAAAAGTTCTGAATGAGGTAACCATTGTCTCACAAAAAGCGAGCACATCTCGTGCCGTTATCAACATTCAATGGCAAGACAAGAAGGCTTGATTGCAGCAGATGTGGTTGGTGGACAAGTAACAATCCACAACGCGCCTTTTGAGCTTTCGATGTCTTAATATCAGCTTTGACTTTCGTGACTGGTTTGTGTGAGGTCCTGATGCCTCACGCTAATGTCATTAAACAGGCTTCAAATAAGAACAATTGCCAACATGATCGTACTCAACCTACCAACGAAATAAGTTCGAAATAGCGTCCCCGGGAATATAATTCTTCAACACCGATATTTGTGTGACGTGTCATACGCGTCAATCTTTGAGCGTCACGTGGAGGAGTTCGAGGTACATCGAGCCAGGGTCCTGGGCCGCTTTGCAAAGTTATGGAAAAACTAAATTCATCGGTATTTCACGAACCACAGATGTTTGCTATGAATGACGTGATTTAACAGTGTGGGTTTAGTGGCTAAGCAGAAGAAGAAACGCCCACAAACCCTAACCGCTGCGCACTACAGAGAAGGGAGACAATTGCATCGGTAGTTGAATCTGCTGTCACCGAATATCGCAAGAACTTGAAAGCGTCTGTTGGAAGGTCTTCAAGATTTTGCTTCCTTGCCTTTAAATTTTTACACCTGACAACTATGAAAACCATCGTTTTACGATTGAAGTTTTTTATATTAAAAATAAACAAAAATTCCATTGCCTCCTTTGCAACGAACGGCTGTACAGTGTGAGGTGAAGGGGTTCAAACACGAATTCTGTTTACGCAAATGAGTCAAAGCTTTATTTTTAGGCCAACAATGTTAACCGCACCAATGGATTCGGCGAATGGATAAAGAATCTTCAAGCAGTTCTCCAACTGACGATTTTCCACTTTGCGACATCACTTGCTACTTGTATGGAATAATCCTTACGAAAATGCAAAATCACAGCGCTCTAAATATTGTGATAAACAGAGTTAACTTCAGAAACGATGAGAAAATGTCAAGAAGAGGGTTGAGAACTCGAGCAAGACTCATCCGCACGTGGTCTGCACAGTTAATTTGCCATTCACAAAGATTTAAACTCTTGCAGCATACGCATATTCAAACAAGCTATCAACGGGCCTGACGTACATCTCGTGACTAACGCACAGTACCTTCAGGCCTAAGGTAACTGGAGTGACAAACAATTTCCTGAATAAATTGTTTTGCGACATGGCCCTAGCCCAGTGTTTCTCAACGATTTATCTTACATCGGCCAGATAACTTCTGATAAAAATTGCGTGACCCACTACCTTGTTGGCATGGGCCACGCTTTTATACGCACAGCACAGATTAATGTAGCGATTTAATCATATATGGCCCACTCGAAAACTGCACTATGGCCCATCAGTGGGCCATGGTCCACTGGCTGAGAAACACTGCCCTATCCTGAAATAGGTTGATGTGGCAATAAAACTTACCGGTGTTGGTACACTGAGCTGCATAGGTCAAGTAACGGTCGGAGGAGAGGTTTTCGGGTAACTTGCCAACAAAAAGTACTAATTCCTTCGACTTGGATATGTTGCGACGAATTGCTTTATGGTGCCCTGCATTTTATGGACGATGTTAAACAAAAACGCGTAACACGAAAGTAAAGAGAAGCCACTAAAAACCCCTATAACAAGATGCGTAATTTTTCAATGAAAAACGACACAGCAAACTCTGGTCCACAAAACGCGATCTCTTTTCTCAGGAAAGCAATATAACATTATGCACACTTACATTTCTTACTTGAGACATTCTGCTGTTCTGAAGACATATTTTCTGCAAGTAAAGTGCACAAATCTGCAAAAGTCGATATCCAAAACAAGGCAGTTAAAAAGATGTTAATGCTGCTATCAGCAGCGTTGAGGAAAGCTGCTGAATGTGAACAGAACTTTAACAAAACATTTTACGTCAAAAAAGTTGGAGTCTAATTAAAAACAATGCATCATATACTTTTGACATAGAATGACTTAGCAGCTTTCCGTTGACTCGAAATCAAAAAGCTCAAAATGCTAGAGACCAGGGGTGCTGAAAACGTCGATCGCAAACTACCAATCATCTCAAAGGTAGTGTGGGTGGATCGAATGACATTAACACCTTCGGCGCTGGTGGACGGACATATCCTTCCAATGTACATAGTCAATTGTGAAAAATGATTGTATACAGTTTGTGTTGTGCTGTGCAATATGTGACTCTACCCAAAGTGTTATCCACACAAGTGATGTAAATTCGCACATGGACAACAAACGAAATAATAAAGCAGTTTACGAGCAACTTTAACTCCAACAGCTTCAGAAACGATGTTTGGTCAGAGCCAAAATTGTAACTAGAATTTTTAAAACTTTTCCGCATTAGAATTGAATTTAGAGTTACTCTGTTTTCCAAATCAGGTTAGAATTACCGAATTTGCGAAGACTAGAAAGTAAACAAAACTCCAAAGTGGACTTATGTTTAATCAAATTTATGTTTGATTAAAAGCATGATTCAATTCATGCCAANCAGCAATTCATTCGTATATGTATGAGAATGGCCAGAATTCGTACGCCCACACTGACGCGTTTCACTCTGTGCAATTCTCCTGCGTGGCTGAAAACTCGTTCTAATGAAGCCAATGTCACTGGCATTCCTCAGAGTTCTTTCTTGAGCAGATGAGAGAAACGATGTTTGCTTTTCCGCTACCCTGATTTAACATTACCGTCCATGCTCTCGTCTTCTCACCTGTGCCAGACTGCATTATACCGGAAATGCCTACCTGCCTACTAGTAGGACGTACTAGCTGTTCGTCACAATCCTACTATGATATTTGACCGTGGAATGGGACTTTGATCTTTTCGTTGCGGTTTTCTTTTTGCGTGACGTACGTTCTTTCAGTTTACCGCTTGCTGAAAAACGCCGTTGAACTCAGTCGCAGTTTCGGTAAAGCGGAACTTGGATGAGAAGCAAAATTAGAGCACACATGCTTTTCAGAAATTAGATTAGAATTACCGGCACTTCATTCAATTCGTCAAATTAAACAACTAAAATTATCTCGCTGTCCTAGCTTAGTCAGTGCACTGCGTCTCAAACAAACAATTGCATGTTTAACATATGCTTAGCTACAGTAAACGGAGTTCTTGGTGAGGGTCTAAAGCAGGTGTGGGGGAGCCATTTACCATCAAGGGGCGCATGATTGGAATGCCACGGACAGGCCCAAAAAAAATCTAGTTTCATTTTAAAATTCGACGCTATCTTTCTAAGAACAATAATGAGAGAAAACTAGGAGAGACTTCTATTGACTTATTGCTTAATTATTATTTGCTTATCTTGGAGTTTCGTTTTGACGCGACATGTTCTAATTTTGGGAAGGAAAATTCTGACGCGTGCCACATTCAATAGTCACACGGGCAGCAGGTTCCCCACCCCTGGTACAAACGTATTTTTTAGTTCCAACACATTCAACCATAAAAACACAGTCTGTAGACAGAAATGTGGCCAACTACACTTAAATGTCGTTTAAGATTTTGTTCAAGGTATCGAAGAAAGCAACTAATAACGTCAGATATTTTAATTTTCCTGGAAATTACTCCCTGCAGCAAAAATTGTCTCTGCTCTCACACACTAAAGGCATAGATTGAACACAACACATATACCAGAAAACACCTGAAGACATATCGACAGAAGAACAACCGGCATGCTTTACCACTACTGGTTACCATCAATATTCAATAGTCTAATTACAGATACCAATAAGCGAAAAACTAGTAAATCAAACTGTCCCTATCATCGCGGCATACCAGAAATTTTACAAGTTACAAGTGAGTGACGCCCGATTTTACGCTGCCTTTGTTAATGTCTATCTGACATTGAAAAATAACGTCTGCATGCCAAATAACCAAAGATAGCGTATTTCAACAACAGAGACTGTCTGCAAGATTATCGAGTGATAGCTAACCCATGGTGGCCAACACCAAAGATTCTCGAAGCCCGTAGCATGCACAAACCGAAGCCCTGCGATCGAACATATATTTAGACAACCTAGATTGACACGTTTTTCGAAACGAACATTGCATGTTGCATCAATAGAATTTAGAACCAATTCTGCAACGGATGAACGGCAACCAGGTCACATTACGACTGAAAGTTGATCAATAAATATGCTGCATGAAGAACCGCGACGAGCCCGCGAGTTTCCCCAAGTTAATTGATCACTAATAAATACAAAAAATGTGCGTGTGCCTACCACGATTTAATGTTTTGCAAGTTTTGTCTAGTATTGCCTGGATAGAACGCCAGGCAAATGCATGTTTCTCTTGCTAATGGCGTTTACTTAAAACCATAGCAGTGTTTTTTGAAAACGACTGTCCAAAAGACTTTCAAGCTACAAGGAAAAAAATCCTGAGCGTTTTATCTGAGGGTGTCGAAGATTTTTTAGAAAAAAAACAAACCCAAAGTCAAAAAAACTAGACTTTTAACAACAAAAAATATTTTAGCTGCTGTAACTTTACCATCGTGTGTCAAGCGTTTTGGCAACAACCGTCTAAAACAGTGGTTCTCAACCTTCTTTGACCCATGGACCATCTTTTTCACAAAAAAATACCCGATGGGCAACTTTGCTACGTTGACATCTAAACAACTAATTGTGTAACAGTATTGCACTTAAGTCGGTGAACACAAGGGCATGTTCAATCTGGGTCCTGGAACTCTCTGTGGACCGCTAGAAATTCCAGGTGGACCACCGGTGGTCCACTTGGATCACGTTGAGAATCACTGGTTCAAAACTTTACCTGACGAAGCCAAACCATCATCTATTTAGCAATCTTCCAAAACGTAAGTTTTAAACCAGCTATGTCCAACACGCAGTGGCCCAGTCAAAGTTTTGCGCGGCCCAGTTTAGGTTTTCGCTGTAGTATAAGTATCCTATATATACTGACAACCTGTCCTTGTTTTTGATGATCTCGAATTTGACATTTTTGATGAAGGTGGTCTTCAGTGGCACTTTATCACGTCTGTTACCATTGTAGAAGTAGTTAGGGTTCGAACACTTTCAGTACATTAGCTAAGCTAAATTTAGTACTGTACATACTGTAATTTTGGCTCAGTTAGCCATTTGGGTTGGACGTAGCTATTCTTAACGAAAATATAAACCATGCTCTGTTACTTTGAGGGTATTTGCAACGTAAATATTGCCGTCACAGCATTTTGGCAAAAATCCTGAATGGAATAACTCTGATCAAAAAAAGTAACAGGAGCATCGTTGAGAATAGTGTAATAACACCAATCTATTTTAAAAACATGTCCTTGAGGTGATATCCAGCTGCACGCGTTTAAATGTAAACCAAGTAAAACAACATTTGCTGTGAACGGTTTCAAAGTAGGCACTGCTGCAGTACTACACTTCCTGTGTCAGTACTAGCTGTCTACTCATAACGAATTAACCAAAGCAAATGTACAATTCAGTGACACTTCGATCATAAGTGAATAGCTCACACTCGCGGTTAGCGGAAGAGATACATCTCACTCGTCAATGGGTAACCATGCCAAGGAGAACAGGCCCACAAAAATGAAATAAAAGATGATGCTGGAGACATCAAAAGTCCGTTTAGCATAACACGCGAATTAATCATGTGCAACAGCACTGGAACTGATATGGAGATTGATATAAGTCACAGAACAACATGGAACAGCTCATACTGCGACTTCTGCTTAATTTGAAATACTAGCTGCCATTGCTCCAATAAACAAAACATAGCAGGTTTAGAATTTTAACACAGAAGCGCCAACCCAAGATCAAAGTGAGAAAATAACTACACAGAAATAAACAGGAATTGAAATCTTTATCATCTAGACTTTAAACATGTCCTGACATATAAGTCAAATATTGCAAACAAGCAAAACTAGCCATGGAAAAGTAAAACTTTGCACATAAGTTGTCCAAAACATTGGGAAAGCACCGCATTAGTAACTAATATTACTGTGCACTAACCATTAATTAATAACCATGATACTTGAATAAGACCATAACTTTCTTGCAATTTTCTTGAAAGCATTCTTATTTTCACAATAAAAAGTCACACTTTTTCCCAAAAAGATTGTGAAATTAAGTGTAGGTTGCTGCTACACAGTAGACTAAAACCGCTAAACCCTGATATTCACCACTTGTGTACCAAAGATTTGTTTGTTACGCTTGAATGCTTGCAAGATCACTCAATACATATCTTAGACAACAATTAAACTAATCATTGTAATAAAAGACTATCCTGCNCAGATATGTCTGATTTCATTTTCTTTTAGAATTTCCATACTGTTTCAATACCCTGTGCATATTTTGGCCAAGTTCAATGCTTTNCCCAGGTCTTGAAAATTGATTTTGAAATTCAATACTTTCAACACTGTGAGAGGACCTTGTTTCTTACTGGAAAAATTGCACAAGCACTTCCAGCTAAACTGCAATATTGTCCTTGATTCTTTTTGTTNCATATGCCCCACCTGTGGAATTTTGAGATCAATTTTCTGAGCACTTGTTTGAAGACTCACAACAATAACTTAAAACTTCATCTAAGTTTATACCAAAAAACACTGTTGAATTTGGCTTGTCCCAGCCTTGAGTTTTGAACTTGGTATTTCTTGGCCTCAAATAACATAATCTCACAAATATTTCCGGTTCTCATAAACTCAGGTACAACATGTTTAATCTTCTGCAACAAGTTTTTGACTTAACTATTTAGTGCCATGTCAAACGTTATTGTTTTATCAAGCTTTTATCATATATATAACTGGATGCAGTTTTAAGTTCCATTACAATGAGTCTTCACGGTTTGAGAAACTTCACTCCATGGGTGAAACAAGCAAGGAATCAATCGCAAATTTTTAAAGGGAAATCAATTTCATGGAACATCACGCATTGCCAGATCTTATATCTTATTCGATTCTATTTGAATAAGATGTAATGACTGACAATGCGTAGCGTGATTTGAAATTGATTTCCTGTTTAAAATTTGCGATCAATTCTTTGCTTGTTTCACCTGTGGAGTTACTTGAATGCAGGTATGCGCAAGTTTGAATCATCGTAAAAAGATGAAAGCAGAGCCCAGCCGGCTGATTCCTCAAATGCCTACAGAAACCCAGAGTTTTTGTTCACCTTCATCGTTTGGTCTTAGTTTAGGTCTCTGACCTTCTTAGGATTGGTCTTAATGTTGAACAATTTAGAAAATACTGTTTGTCTCTGTTTCAACTTTCTGATGTTTGATGTGGCTTGGCTCTTGGGATCAACCTGATGAGAAAGATCTTGTCCTGATCCAAGTCTAAAAATATCTGGTCAGCACAACGCACCATTTCCTACAAAGCCTAAAAAACACAAACCTCATGTGATGGAGTATAACCATAACATTTTATAACAATATATATAATGGCAAGATTAAGGTAGACCTTATGGCAAGAAGGTCAAGTGCATGTAATTGAATATCATCAACGTGAAAGTGCATAATTAGGTGAAATAAGCTGATTAACAATGAGCTTTTATTAAGATTTAGCTTCAAAAAAGTTACAGGTTTATGTCACAAAGCTTAAAGTATCGGCAGAACAACTTATAGCAGTGGTTTGCACTATCAAATTATTGGTGCACACTAATGCTGCATCATGATTCAGCATAACAAAAACTACATGCAGTGTGATTTATCTACAGTAGAATATACTGGTGTTGAAGTATGTACTTTCCACGATGGGTGTAAGCAAGGAATCGATCAGCAAATTTTTAATAGGAAATCGTTTCACGTAAAATTACACATCCTCAGTCCTCATTCAAATAGATCTGAATAAGGACTGAGGATGCGTAATTTTACGTGAAGAAATTGATTTCCTATTAAAATTTTGCTGATCGATTCCTTGCTTACACCCATCGTGGAAAGTACAGACTTGAATAGAGATATGTGCAAGTTTGAATCATCGCAAAAAGACAAAAGCAGATGGCAGTCGACTGATTCCTCGAAAGCATACAG
>JGI24021J15306_10000949_pt1 | contig 26080 bp, 21 predicted proteins | sample Ectturendosymbi1_FD_15306 | JGI IMG/M metagenome (IMG submission 15306) | reverse complement strand
TGGGTAAATTGGGGAAGTCGACAGCAAGTCTGGCATAAACTCCATCCCGAGATCGAAAATCCGGGATGCCACATGATACTGACACCTGCAAGTTTTTGATAAATTGAAACAACCAACGTCTTTATAACTGCAAAGGAAACGTTCGATCAAAAGGACGACCCACGCCAGAAGGACAGAAAGTGAACGGTCATGCAAACTGGGATAAAGAAGAATGCGTGCAAGTTTAAGTATGCATAAAACAAAATTAGAACTGATTTGAGAACATATATACTACTTTTGTTTTGAACAACCACCTGAAGCAAATTCCAAAAATTAACATTTAATCCACATGAATAGTTTGTAGTCGCGCTTTGCACAACTATCGCTGCGTCAACTTCAACTGTCCGCCCAAACGGCAAGTACAATATCACTTGTCACTCATTGTCGCCAAACAATTATTGCTAATAAGAAACAGAACTACTTTAAAATTCTAACTACATCCGCCATAATGTTGCGTTTCTGATAAAGTTTTTAATTATCATGTCAAGATTTTTTAGGGTCAATTGCAAAATAATTCTTATTGGAAAGAGCAAAAAGGATTGGTCAATGCAAAAGCTTAATGCAGTACAAGCCGAAAGCAAGAGAATTTCTTGGGTCCTTGGATGTAATCAATTTTATTCTTTCAATGAGTATATGTGGCATTAAAATGTTTTCAATTTTTGGCAACTACCACAAAATATTTTCTAAAAATACATGTACTTTCAAAGCTAGCCCCTCGCTGGAACAATTCACTGCAAAAAAATAGAAAATTCCAAAGTGCTTTTCTAAGAAAATCACTAACGTAGTGAGGATATAAACGCTAATTCCAACAAAACAAACATTACACCCAAAATGAGTAGAAATTGATTTTTCGTTCACAACACAATGAAGTGCAGAAAGAAGCAGCAAGGAAGTTTTTTCCTATAAAGTCAATAACCATTAAAATAACGGTTTTGCTGAAGCAATAGACCACAACCTTTGCATCGCAAGAATGTTCACAATTCATGAAGCAAACGTTACGATGTCTTCAAATAAAAGCAGTATGAATGGGAACGAAACCAAGAAGTTATACATAGCGAGTGACGTAGAGAACAGCAACAACTTGAAAACATGCATTTTAACACCATAAGCATAAAAACCAATCTGGCAGCCAACTCCATCACCTTGAGTAAACACTCCCTAGTGAGTATTGCTATGGAAGAGTATCGTTCATGCCAGCATACTGGCAGCAATAACAGTTACTGAACTGATGGCAAAAACACAAGAAAACAGTATGGATGCTCAAGACGTGCTTCTTTCTCTGCAGTAACACAAAACCTACATGTACCTGATAAAACTGGCTAACACAGACAGACAACGCTTACACCAGCACCGGTGAGAATAATAATCTTCTTCGATGACTTGATGAGTTCAATGGCGTCATCAAAAGTGTTCACAGAAGGCAACTTTTTTCTTCGAGGAGGTTCGCTTATCAGTCGAAGTAACTGATCAAAAATCCAGAACTCATATTATCACAAAAAAGGGTGAAAACTATGCAATAAACTTATAGTTTTTTTCAGATATATAGTTAAAATATATGTTGTGTGCACGAACACTACACAACGTGGTAAAAATCTATGATTTCANTTGATGTTCACAGCAAGGGAATTATAAAAAGATTGAAAGATACAATTTTAGTAAACAGGATTGCAAAGTAATGCAACTCTCAGTTGAAATAGTAGTTGCTACTACGCAACTCAAACATATCGTCTGATTTCTCTGCGTTGTGCAATTATATGATTTACTTCAGTTAAGTTACCTGCTTTCATGCCAAACTACAACACATTCACCAGTCACCACACTTTTAAAACCAGGTTCAACTTTACTGCCAGTTTTAGTTTTCAAAAGCATAAAACCCAAACAAAATTTGACTGATGCAAAAAGGCCTGCGTTACGTTTATCTTATAGGTGCGGTTCTCACACTCAACAACATTTTTCAAGAGATTGCAGTTCTTTCCATCCAACGTATAAATTAAGTGGAAATTTCACAAACAAACACCAGGGTAACTATCACACAATATGATTAACTGTACCATAAGTGGTTGACTCACCAGTCTCCAAATGGCCCAATCATTCAGGTCTGTAGGAACTGCGACTACACCTGGGACAAGTCTGGTAAGAATTTCACGAGGATCAATACCAGATTGCATGTGATTATGTATCCATTCAAATGCCCCTGTAAACCAACTCAAATAGAAATCTTCAAGTTACTAGGATTTCAGCTTTTCAATGATCAAGGACATGTCACTGTTTTGTAAAACATCCGCAAACTATTCACAAAAATCCTGATAGTTTCAAAGAAAAATACCCATGTGATGGAAGAAGCTTTGAGTGTGCATATGACACCTATTATGATATCCAAGCTGTGTATCAGAACAAGGCTGTACAAAAATGTCTAGTCATGAGTCATTTTTCATAACTTTTTAGGTGGGGTTATGTAGAACCTTCTCAAAAACAAACATCATAAAATTCATGGCTGATAAACTACTAATCATAGCTACTCATTGCAAACTGCAGATATTTCTGACTTTTGCTATGTGAGTATTTCTGACTTTTGCTATTAAGTCATTCATACCATGAGTAGACGGTTGCCAATCACTTTCACTTGCTGTTGACAATGGAGAAGCATCACCCTCATGTTGGATTGAAATCGGACTGTTTTTTTCATGCCCATCTATACTGTAACTGTCAAAATTATACATCATGAAACCATGTTTCCACCAAACAATGAACAGTAAGGTAGCCGAGGATATGTTACTGACAATTTATGTGTCAGGGGATGATTTATAGCAGTGGTTTTCAACCTGGGGGTCACAACCCATGATAGAGTCACACAACTGTTTTGAGGGGTTGCATATACAGGCGGGCAAACACTTGAGCTACAACTGCAAAAAACAGTTTTGACATGTTTGTTGCAATTGGACAATGAAAGTCATGGATAGGGGTTGTTGAGTTATAGTAAACTGTTGAATAAGCTTCAAATGACTTCTATCTCATCTAATAACAATGAAAAAAGTTAAAACTCTTCGAAGCAAAAGTGCACATCTTTTGAACATAACCTCAAAACCCTTTGTCACACTGGTATGACATACACCGTCATGTTCCAACAGAACCTATTTTCAATTTAATATAAACATATACTGGTTCATATAATGGCAGTGAATATACAAAATGTTAATTATATTATGTCCCAAAGCAACTTGCCTTTGTTGAGCACTGTTATCAGGAGGTTCTCCACTTAACATTCGACATGCATCTTCTGCAATAAATGAAACAAAAAATGTAATAAACCGAATAAAAAAGCAAGATAGAAATGAATTACCTATAGGTCTAGCACACAACCAAAGAGCAGTTATCTCAATGTCATATTAGAAAGGATTAGAGAGAGGACAGCACAAAGTGGGAGATCAACGAACATTTTTGCCATATTTTTATTAGACAAAGATGAGCCTTGACAACCTGGTGTAATACAAAAATGTGAATTTGTCAGGATGTTTGAATTTGGAATACAAAACATGAAATAACAAGTTAACAAGAAATATGTAGTTCATGCTGAAGTTTAAAATGAGAATTAAAGGCTATAGGTTTGCTGCAAGCTTTGAAAGAATCTGCCTGTCATGTTCTGCTTTCATGCCTTTACAATGATTCATACTTGCACACTGTGCTTTTTAAGGTGTTATGAGTGACCGAAACGGTCTCTCAAATTTTTCCAACAGTCTCTCAAAATACAGCAGAAACTCTCTTTACAACCACCACCAAAACACACTAAAACCTTGTTTTGTGACTATCTTGGTATTTACATGAGTCTCTCAAAATGTCTTAATGGTCACCAAGGTCAAGCCTTTAAAAAAACAGCTTGCACATATCTACATTTTAACCAGGTTTTTTTTAAGGAAAATGTTAGGAACCTGGTATGGATCTGTAGGGACCCAATTTCTCTGATTCTAGGGGCCTGATTTTCTCTGATTTTAGGAACCCGATGATAATTTTCTCTGATTCTAGGGACCCGATTTGAAATTCTAGGGACCCGAATTGGGTCCCTAAAATGCCTTATAAAAAACCTGTTTTAACATGTCTCCACAAGGCCAATGCAGTTAAATTTGATTACCAAGTGTTTTACTAGGAAATCAATTTACATAGTCTATACATCTTCAGTCCTGTAAACCACAAGCAAAAGCTTACAGGTTAAACAAAGAAAAAAGTAAAGCAAGATTTAGAAAAGGCACATGAACTGTAGTTTCAAATGCACACTATGACAGGGGTGGGCAAACTTGTTCAATAGAAGAGTCATTGGCAGAAAACAAAATACACCAGCGAGCTGCAAAATCAGTGGGTATTGTCAACACAGTTCATTAAAGAATGCAAACTTCACATAAAATGACCTACATCAAACCGTGTAGACTACTTGGCAACTAACCCTACGAATTTGTGTTTAAACATGAAATATGAAACAAACATTAAACATGAGGCAACAACTCGCTATTAATTTTAGATACTGATATCCAGCTAGAAGAGCCACACAAAACATGTCGACAAGCTGCAGTTTGCCCACTATTGCATTATGACCATTCATGATAGTTTCACTGAAGCCAAAAAACATGTTTTTTTGTTTAAAAAATGCTATATGAAAAAATACACAAACAACAATTACACTACCATTCAAAGATTGATTATTGTTTATGTTACTTGTGGAACCATCAATCTTCTTTTTCTTTACTGGCACTTCCAGATTGTCATCTACTGACTTTTCATTCATTGTTTAACAACTAGTCAATTATGGCAACTATTTGTATGTTCTATGCTACTTAAAATTTAAAAGTTTTCAAAGTCAATAGTTTGAAGCTAATAGCAGGTATACTAAAAATGGTTAGCCAAACTAACATACAATTTTTGTTTTATTATGAAACATAACAAAATCTTTAATACAGTAGGCTCACAAAACTTTGATGGTTTATTTTCTTTTCTTGCATTGTTGTCTTTTGCTTGCTTTTTGGCTTTTAACAAATGATGTGAACTACTGTAGTTCATAATACACTTATATGGCAATGACTGAAGCCTTTTACATTTACAACACATTACTTGGTTTATTTACCAAGAATAAACAGTCCATCTCAAAGACACACCAGGAACAACATCAAGATCAAATAATCTGATCTAAAGACTCTGGTTGACTTTAAGTAAAAATTCAAATTGCTCTTCTGTCATTAGCAAAGCTTGTTTAGTAAGCTTTTCTGAATCAAAATATTTGAATAAAATGCCTTTAGCTCTATCACAAAAAAATTGTTTTATTCCAGTCATCTTACAATATTTCAAAAACTTGAATACTATTTGTAAGAAGATGTCATTGTTTTCCAGTAAGTTTTTCAAGGCAGATGGAACAATGTTCACCTGCAGGATCTCACAGACATTGTGACTTCAGTCTAATTCTTAGACCCACAACTCTGTAAAGCTTAATTGTGGTGTCAATATCATGATGCTAACCATAGTTCTGCAATATGTGGATAGCCTACTGTATTTTTTGTACCATAAGGTGCACTGGATTATAAGACGCAGTATCAAAACTTGAATGCTCACTGTTCTTTTATCATATATAAGGTGCATTAAATGAAGCAAAAAAGTCCAAACTTTATTCAACTCTTTCACAATAATTCCCGAGTGCCAACCTAGCCACTGGGAGTTTGATCCGCCATTAAATACAAGGGAGTTTAATCTGTCACACATGCCAACTGCTAGACATGAATAGAATGAAATAAAAGTTGTGCACGTGGTTGATTTGCTGTGCACCAATGTAGTCAGGAGCCCTGTGGACTAATAAGATCTGTGGTATGTACTAGCTACTCTCAGAACCATACAAGCTGCTCATTGCAATTAAGGGCTTATTACATAGCATGGTCGATTTACAAAAAACTGTCACTAGTAATTAAATAGCACCATTTACCACACACAATGGTTCTAGATAAGAAAGCACGTAACCATATGCATACATTCAGTGCGCCACATTATAAGGCGAACTTTCAATGTTTGAGTAAATGAAAGGATTTTTAAGGTACCTTATGGTCTGAAAAATATGGCAGACGTCACAAGTCATGACATTATGATTGAAATAAGTCTTTTCTAAGACTATATTACTCCACTTTTCAACCAACCCTATTTTGTTCTTCATGTATCCAGCACCTACTATTGGATTAGCACCAGCCTATTGCTTTACTGCTAAACCTTTTTATAATCTATTTATACCTGTGTCTACTCGACCTCATTTGGAGATTCTATGTGCCTGGTGGGACATGCATGCAACCGTGGTGCTCCATGGGTAATTGTATTACATCATGACTTTTGTGCAGATAAACATTGTTTTTGCGCTGACTATGCTTTTGATTTGAAATGTCAGGTTTATTGCATTGCTCTGTGCCTCATAACCTTTTATGTTGCTCACTTCTCTCTCCTAGTAAGTGCATGCTTCACCAGCTCATCTGCACATAATACAGTACATCAGCTCTTCACCCATTACTTGCCCACCATTATCTGTGTTATCTTATTGACTATTGTAAATGATTTCATTAACATTTATATCTTGGAAGTGTCTACATCGATGGTCCGCTTTCATTTGCCATTTTAGATTTTTGAATATATTGCTTGCTTCTTTACAAATCTATTTATTTCCACATTTGCCACTTTTTCCATGTTAGTTTTCATGGTTTTTCTACCACTGCCCATTTGACAGCTTGCATTTGCTTTGGCTTTTTGTTTAATTCGGCCTATTTTTCACTTCATGTGTCTTTCTGCATACCACACAAGCTATTCCCTCTCTGATGGTGTTTAAAAGAAAAGCTTGTTGCTTGTTAGTTAACTCATGAATTCACCTACTATAATTTCTGTTGAAAAAACTGTCATTTTTTGCATGATGGCTTTTTGCATTGTCACTGTGTGCACTGATATAATTAGCTGATTCCTAAGAAACCTCTCTTGTTATGTTATCTCTCTTTATCAGTTACAACATCGCTAACAACCAAGGTAAAGTTTGCTGCACTTTCTACCAGAAGTGTGCACATTTTTTGTGCTACTGTGTGGTGCTTGAATGGGACTTTGGATTTTTTGTATCCAGACTGAGGACTCTGGCTGCTTCGAACAGAATTCATAATGAGACTTTCCATAATCTTTGCTACATAGCAGGGGCTGGTGTCAAGCAAAATTTCTGACTTCACACTATATGTGCGCATGTACAGATTAATATTCAACATATCAAATACACTGAGAAAACTGATGATCAGGGCTTAGGCTTTGGTGTTTAGGTAAGTGTGTCGCGCTAAGATTTGGGTTAGGATTAGAAAAAGAAAAACAATTGAGGTCTAAGAGTAAGTCCAATATTTTTCAATGGTTGTAGTTATTGAATTATTCCCATACTGTAGACTGTTGTGGGTGTCTGACATCTTAGCAAAAAGTTTTAAATTTACACAACACACATCAAAACTCAAAAGCAATCACCAAACTTTATTCCTTTACTCAGAAAAACAATTAATAACCGGCAAATAGAGAAATAATAGATCAGAAATTTTGCAAAGGTCAGAAATTTCACTTGACACCTNNACAAACCTTGGTAAGATGCATGTTAATCTGGCCATATTTTCATTTGTTAGAATACGTTATTCAAAATTAAATGCCACAGCCTGGCTTTGGAGCACTCAGACACAGGCTGAAGAAAGCACTCTCTACAATGCAACGTTACTCAATGTTTGTGCTTCACCTACGACAAACCGCTTCAATTTTACGGAAGATCCTTTGCGTTTCATAATTTTTTTCTTTACTCAGAATGTGTGCAGTTCATGTGCTAATGTTTCCTTGGGAATTCTTAACCCTGCTCAGGATAACAGCACAGTATCCTCACCCCGGAGCTTGTTTTTTGTTGATTTCATATTGCCTACTTAAAAAATGTTACAAACCTGTGTTTCCATGACTTTTCCTGATTTTCAGAGACAAATGGAATGGTGTCAGAGATAGTTTGCAAAAATGTCCCTGAAACCCTATAAACAGAAACTTGAGGCACTCTGCTGCCCTTGGTTACCTGATGTGTGCTTAATCTTTCCCCCCCTGCNAGCTCAAAATTTGTATTTGANTTTAAGTATATAAAATCAACAAAAATCAAGACCCGGGGTGGTAGGCTACCATGTTATCCTGAANAGGATGAAAATGCAAAGGATCTTCAGTAAAATTAACACAGTTTTAGGGGTGGGTGAAACGCAAACATTTGGTAATGTTGCATTGCGGAGAGTGCTTTTTTCAGTTTGTGTCTGATTGCTCTAAAAAGCCACGCTGTGGCATATAATTTTGAATAACGTATTGTAACAAATGAACATACGGCCTGATCAACACGCATCTTACCAAGGTTTGTCCAGTAAGTACTTTACGTTCATTCTTTATTTGAAAGACATAAAGACATGAGTGCCTCAAGAAAGCTGCATGCAGTACAGTGGAAATCGCTTAAGGGAGCATCAGTTTGTAGAGCAACAGTTTGAACAGTTAACAAAACAGTTTACAAACTGTTTCTTTGAACTGTTTAGACGTTTAACCCTTGTGGCACTGAACCATGATTTGCTTCGATTATAGCAGTTTTGATGATTGCAATCCATTAGGCAGGATGATGAAAGCGGTAAACTTTTTGAAGATCGTCATGTGTGCTTTTAAATAAAAGTAATAGCAGAATGCAAACAAACAGCATTGATGTTTATTTTTAACACATAATATGACTAAACGTGACTTGGGTGGTACTCCAAAGAAAAGAACAAGGTTTACGGCAATGCTGAGGGACAAAATCTACGCTGGTTTTTATAAAAAAATTCCAGTCCAAGACTTGATGGGGGGTTGTACGCTGGTCAGACACAGCTGCTGCAGAGAAAATTAGAGGTAAATTGCACAATACCTACACTGACCAGCTATACAGAAAAGCTGGGGAAGAAGTACGCAATACCTGGCCTAACCAGTTACAAGTTGCAAAGCAAAGACGCAGGGGGATTTAAAAGTAGACTGCCAATTGCAAAACAAACCACCAGCACACGGAGATTATTTGTAAACTATCACCAAATTTTCCAGCTGCAAGGCAAGGAACTGCATTGTATGATAGATTGCCTTTAGGTTTCACTAGGAGGCTGACTAACTGCAAATCAAACATAAAGGTTTTTGCTATCTGTCTGATCAATCGTTATCCAGCTTGTAACAAAACATGCTAAACAGGCAATCACACAAACTTGGCACACCAACTGTAAACCAAGCTGAGTAGCCAACTAGGCAGGAGAGGTGGCCGGAATCACATTTTCAGACTCCGCTCCTGTTCCAAAGTTTTTGAATCCGGGCCTGGGTTTGAAAAATCTGAGAATGTGACTCCTGTTTAGTTTCCTGCAACCATTAATGCAACCTCCATTCAGCAATGTTTATTTCGTACTGAAGCAATGACGTTTGTAAAGACCGTGCAAACTCCTGTTACTACCAAAAATAAAACTGACTCTGGGTCCGGTTTCGGTTGCTCACAAGTGTTTGACTCCGGCTAGAATCCTGCTGGAATCGACTCAAGATCCGTGGCCACCTATTCTAGGCAGTACCCCGCACAAGCAATCTGCAGCTCAAGATTAGGTACCACGATCCATTGAATAAACATCCTGGAGATGGTGTCTCACTATTTATTTGAGAAAGGTTCTGCCTGCTTGGATATTTAACACTTATGTTAACTGTGGTATGCGGTATAAGCAAGTCGAAATGAATGCCCTTAGATAAGTATAGGCTCTAAATTTGACAAGCCGTATCTCATGACGTGGTAGTGACGTCATCACCAAATCTGGTGTGCGACCTTCTCTAACCACCAACTTTATTCGATGACGTCATCAATGACATCATCACTCGGGAAGTTGGGGAGGGCGAATTGTACAGTAGACCCTTTTCTATTTCAACAAACAATGCTTTCAGGCAATGAACGTCGAACCACAAAAATTATGATGATAGGTCACAAAAGATTCAGTACAGGGTTGCCAGATTTTTTTCGTAGCTAATGGCCAAAATCCTGATACAAAATGGCCAAAATAGCTGTTTTTTTAATTTATGGCCAAAATCACGAAATGTTTTAACTATGGTAATTTCCATAATCATAGGCGTCTCAAATTGTTCGGAAGGCAGTATAGGCCTATTTTTTCGAAAAAAGCGGTTTTGAAGCAAGTTTTACCCCAAAGAAGCAAGTTTTTACCCCAAAACCGCAATTCTGTCGTATACTTAATATGACCTGTTGCAACTTGCCTTTAGTTTATTTATCTTTATCTTAATAAAACTTAGAACCTTATATGGAACACTGTAATAATCTACAATAATTGCGGACACATGCTTCAATTCTGACCCATTTCTGGGTTAGACAATTTGAAGTTAACTTTCCAATTCAACGACAAGGCTAGAATTCTCTTGACCTTGTGCTCCAAGTAATATATGAACAAAAGATTAAAGTCATGAACTGCATTAAGTTGATGATCATAAATAATGAGTTAACCACATGCTCAAAACCAGTGGTTCCCAGACTGGGGGTACATTATCTCCCAAGGGTAATATGCGATTTATCAAGGGGTAACGCAAAACCAAACCACATTGTTGTTCTGTATTATGAGCAATCACTGCAAAAGAAATTTTCGACATGAAATGCGAAAACCTATTATTGGTGGATAATAAGACATAATCCCTACCTTGATTTAGGTAACGGTTCAAACAAGTTTGGGAACCGAACTACTCCTCAAAACCATCATTAAGTTCACACATGAACGAAAGGGCAGGAACACTTTAGATCAAACATGGACTCATGACAAGTCCAACTGAAACACTTGCACAAAATCCTCTACATTGAAAGGATAAAATATTTACTACATCCTTTGAATATTACAAGGTTGAAGTTACTGCAGGGTGTTACTGTAAAAATGATCAAAAACTTCTAAAAGTAAAATCTTACCAAAAATGCAAAACACTTCTACTATACCATTATCAGTCACACAACCGAGTGCAGCGGTCTTCAGATACAGTATGTGATGAGTGCAGTAGATACCAATGGTAAACAAAATATTATCACTGACTGAAATACCTGTACAAAATCCTCCTACTGAAAAGGCTAAATCATTACTACACACTTCAAAGCAATAAAAAGCTGAAGTACCACGGTGTTACTATAACAATGAGTGACGAAGACCATCCGAAATAGCACAAAAGAAAAAGGCAAAATAATTTGTGAAAACTCAATTTTACAGTGACAAACCAAAGAAATGGCCAAAAAATGGCCAAATTTTACAAAATGGCCAAATGCGTTTTTTCATGGCCAGCGCAGTTTAAAAATGACCAAATTTTTCGAAAATGGCCAATCTGGCAACGCTGATACAGTAGTACAGTAAAACGACTCGACATTTTCAGCCACACTTTTTGTAGTGGATTCGAGGTTCGGGCGTTAAGTTGATAAACCTTAAAAACGCCTTAGAAAAGGTAATGTGACAAACAAACATATTCAAACAAAGAACAAGTTGTGAACGACACATCTAAATTTAAAAAAAAACAACTTTCGATTAGATTCCCTCTAGTTTATAAAAAATTTTTGAAATCAAGCCACTAAAACAAAAAATTCAAACTGTTGAGGGGCATTGACTCGATAAACTTTCGGTTCCTTCAATGCCCTGGCGTCCTTACTCTAATTTGTGTGTTTTCTTGCTGAATATCAATTATCACCAAATAAAATCAACTCAACTCAATTTAGTTTTAAACTACATTCAGACAACGATTTGATCATAAATTTAATATCGATATGGTCACTATATAACGAGACCATGATATCCTATGGAGACCATGATAACAATATCTTTGGAAATAGAGCATTTCACAAAGAATAACAAATTGTGAACACAGCTCAAAACAAAACAGAAAGCGGAGGTAAAACTTCCAGTAACTGACATATCAACAAAATAGAAAAGTATGCATGTGATGCAGCAGTTGTCAGTTGAGCATTGAGTTTGTGCCAGCCTGAACAAAGCCTATGCCCTGTCACCTTCTTTCACCCAGACCAGCCTGCGCCCTGCTCTGAATTTTCACTGTGCCAATAAAAGAAAGAGAATGCAACTAGAATGTTAATTTAACAATTAACCTGTCAGAGAAAATTTAAATTTATTCAAAGCTATTGTCCGACTCCTCTAAAAACGCTGAAAAATCCTCTCCTGCTCGGGCTCTGGTTTTTATTCAAAATTCCGACTCCGGGTACTGCTCCGGTAAAATCGCAGACTCCGGCCCGAGTCCACTCCGTTACTCCGGCTCCGTGATCACCTCTGTTCCGGACACGAGTCCTGACCTCCGGATCCGGTACACCTCCGTTTTCTTGCCAAAATTATTTGATCAAAATCCCTGGAAATCAGTGGCAAACTATCGATCACAAAAAATTTGAAACAAACTGATTTCATTACCAAGCTCATGTGACCCTAAAATAACTTGTTCAATGTTGAGAAAGTGACATTATTTCAAAAAAAGCACGACTCCATCCCCATAAACGCTTGAGGTACGTGTAGAAGAGACACGAAAAATCAGCAAAAAAATTCGAAATTTCGTCAGCAGCTCTTAGAGCTGCAACCAGACGTTCTTATAACTTTTCAAAACCATGAATGAAACCTTTGTCTCGGATTCGCGATACGATGCGTTTAGACCTGCCAGTGAAGCATCGTTACGATGCCAATGAGGCCCACTACATTCAAAGACCTACATCCAAACTTTACGAAAACCATGTTCATTGTCCGTTTGCAAAAATACATCATCTCTTTGGAGTTTTGACAGGTTTACATAACAACAACAGAGACTGAGCATGACTCAGGCGCGTCGAAGCGGCTAGCTTCCTAAGAGAATTCCCTCGTGAGCCGCAATTACAGCATGCTCCCCTATCTATATGTCAAGTTTGGTGATGGTCGCGCAACACACCCGGCTTAATGCATTAGGCGAGGGCGCTGTGCTAATGCAGCTATTCTAATGGTTGTACCTTGTACGGGGCGCAAGATAAAGGTTGAAGAAACTGTAATTCACAAATTTCAATTTTTTCCAAGCAATCTTCGCCCTTTCGTCAAACAGGCACCCAGTGGCACGACCCATGCGTACCATATCCTAAATATGCCACTGAGACAGTCCGTGGAGTAAAAGGAAGAGATTTTTTCGTCAAATAAAATTAGAAAATGCTTTGTGTACAGGTAACCTGGGTTTGTATGCAGCAGAGGCACTATTTATTATTCGGAATGTTTAAAGCTAATTAATAACTGTCCATTTCTTTTCATCGACGTTACGAGGTGCGGTTTTGCTCATACCATGATTTATTCAGGTCTGCGATTATCATACTCAGGTGTTATATTAGCAAAGCAGGCATTTGCCAGCCCCCTTGTATTAATGTTGTTTTTGAGAAAATGCAACTAGGATTTTATCAAATCATGCATATATGGATTTCTGGTTTTTCAATGTACTTGCGAAAATGTGCTAAGTATATGTCACCAATGACTTGATGAGCAAAGTGATGGCAAATAGCTCAGGATAAGAACTGGTAACGAAAGGCAGTTGAGAGCATCTTCATCTACCGGATAGGTCAATACATTACTTTTAATACTTGACAGAAAAGTGAAAACTCAGTATGCGCCTATCTTTGGACTACTTCTGCCCTAACTTGCCAAAGACATGAAGTTAGCAACAACAATCAGACTTACATCTTAATAACACGCGCGTCCAGACTTACTTCGTCGACATCATGTTGTCTATCTTCACAGAAGCTGCACGACAGCGAACAACTTCGAAGTGAAAATCGTCCATTGGACTCATCACTAGCTCGTCACTGTCACTTTAAAATGCGCTCTGGTTGCACTGCTCCCATTCTTAACACGAATAGATCTTGCAAAATGCGCGAGAACCGACACACTTCATAGTTCGTTTACTGTATTAAAAATCTATATGATGCAACTTCACCGTCGTAATTTTCATTGCACATGTACAGTAGCTGCAGCGCACGGCAGCGAAGTGAGGCCCTCTCACGTCGCAACACAAGATCCAGGAGCGCTCACAGCGGCGTTGTTTGAAGGCCAGGCTTGACTCGGAGAATTTGTGAGTTCAATTCCACGCAAATTGCAACAATGCATGAGCGTGGGCGAATAACAGCAATGCTCGGCGAACCACATGACGCTGTTTTGTGAGCGCCTAATCACCGAAACTGGACGGCTGAGGATACAAATGAAACTAACGAGGCAAACGTGAATGAGTACAAACTACTTGCCAAGTTCGAACAAGGCATGAAAGCGGCAGATGTAAACAAAACGCGAGGCGCCACGAAAATCATTCAGTGCGACCAGGTGGTATTTGCTCGCATCAAAAAAACACTATGAACGGATCAAAGCCATGCTTAATTGCGCACCAGGCAAACATATTTATAAAGATTTGCTTGTCTTCAATTTTTGTTCCAACTGAATGAGAAAAGCAGAAATTTTGACTATCCAAAAGCAGCATCCCCAGCACAATACATAGTCATGGGAAAATCACCAGGCAAGGAAGAAAAACAAAAACAAAGAGTGACATACACTTGAGCGAAGTATTGTTACTTTGTAGTTAAACCGTGAGCGGAATTCCCAGCAGCTGGACTGTCTTTTTGCTTGAAGTGTGGGCGCAAACGTGCGAACTTCTTCAGTGGAGACAATGACAGAGCATAAGCGAACCGAAACAAAAAAACGGGAACTAGGCTGTTTGTTCCTGCTCAAGCTCATTGCGGCAGTGCGGCTTTACAGGATGACTGAATGCCAAGCTTCATCCTCCAGATCGCACCACCTACATTGTTAATGGCAAGCGAAGAAAAAATGAAATGAGAAGACGTTTTTAAGTGTGAGCAGATCGACTAAAGAGTTCAATTAACATCGATAAGAAATAAGCCATTTGAAGGCAAAAAAACGAAACGAGATAAACTACAATACACAATGTCAACATGTGAGGTTCATTATCTTCCACTATTTCAACGCGTCAAAATGCATGCCAGCTGCGACAATACTAACAAAACCGTCCTACATTATATCGACATCGTTAAATTTCACTTCCACCTAGCTGTACCAACTCAGTGCAATGATGCCAAGCAGAACAGCCATAAAGCATGGAGTACAGAGGGAAGCTTTTCAACGTCAATCTCAGGTTCTTTGGTTGTTTACATGCACCATTACCCATCGAAACAGGACAGTTTCTCCATAGAGGTCACACGGCCAAGAACAGCATTTGTTGTTTGGACCAGGAACGACCATGATTTCTTCCCCGATGAACAGGACAAGAGCGGTCGACAACTGCGCAGGCGCAAACCGTGGACGAGCGATTTTGAAACAGCTTGAAATAATGGTGTTGGACGATGCGAAGCCCTCCCACTCTCAAGTGCCAGCAGAGAAACGTTGCAGCAGGGTGGTGTGGCAAGCGTCACAGACTCTCACGGGTTTGGCGGAAGAGGCGAGAGGCATCGTATTGTCGCTGCAGGCGTTGCAGAAGATTTGACCGCAGTTGCGGCAGTGATGCTGGGAGAGAAATTAACACAGGTTTCGATACATAACCATAAACAGCACAACCTGGAACGTCTGAGCTGGGATCTGACAATTTCAAGAAAAATGCGAACAGCTAACGTTCGATTTTATTTTCCCAGCAGCTGCTGATAACACGGTGTTTATCACATGTAGCGTACAGGATAGATTAGCAAATTATCAAACAAGTGTTCTATTGTTCGGCTTGTAAGTATCAAACCAGTCAATGTTGCAATTAACATTCAGTCCATCTCAACGTGTTTTGATAAATTACGACCTTGTACGTCGCTTGTGGCTCACAAACCATAGTTTTTCCACCTTAGTCGTGGAAGACACGTCAGCAGTTAGAGCGCAGCAATAAACATTTTTTGCGAAGGTAGAATCGGCGAAGACGAATTTGAGACTACAACAAGCAGGACTGTGTGCGTCATGATGGGATCGATTCAGTAACAGTTACACAATGACATATCGAAGTTGGCAAAAAATCTGACAAAAGATATACGCTACACGTGCAAAGTCAGCACAGCTTACTTTTCTTCTTGAGATGTTGAAGGGCTGTTCGCACTGTACACAGCTCTTCACCTCCTTGTCTTTTTCCCACACACTGCCTGTCACTGATTTGTGAACTTCTTTCAAGTTTCCCAAATCTTGCCTGGATCTGATACGATACCAAAACATTAACACAAAAAGTTGCAAAACTTTCCCCTTTCAGTTGAACAGGTACTTTCATTATTGATCCAATCAAATCACATAAATCTTTAACCTGGGCGCTGCCAGTTCGTGAATATACTATGAAAATTTGGAAAGCCCTTGGAAAGTAACCTTAGACTAACGCTAACTACAATGTAAGCAATCGACTACTGAAAGCGAAAACGGCGTTCTCAGACACGTACTGGCCAAGTTGACCCGCCAGGTCGGTTATCGTCAGTTCTTGCTCTTTGCAAGTGTCTTTAAGATCTTGGTGTTCAAGCTTGAGTTGCTGAAGCTCGTCTTTCAATGAATCCATGAGCGACACTTTCTCTTTGAGAAGAGTTATTTCCTGGTTTAGTTTGAGCGCCTGTTCTTCCAGCGTCTGTCGCCACTCGCGCTCAATCTGCAAGTTGGTCAGTAGCACACCACTGCGGAAAGAAGATCGCACACACACTGAGTTTACTGCGCGACCACTCTTGCAGAACGCTCAGTGAGCAGCAGACACGAATGCGGAGGCTTCACGAATGCGGACGCTTCGTTTCAGTTCGGAGCAGCATACGAGAATAGAGTCACCTCTCATTATCATAGGACAGTGGTTCCCGAACTTTTTCCGATCGTGTACTATTTGTGGGTCCCCTACTGTCACCGCGTACCACCACCTCGCTCCTGGAAAGCTCAATCTGCCAAATACTGTGCCATTTGATCAAAAGTTTGGAAACCCAGAATTGACACAAATGCGACATGAACAAAGTGGCTATGAGAAATAATGGCCATTTTCAAAAACCAACAAGGAAAGTGCACAAAAATTCAGGAATTTATTAACATGACCCGACAAGTAAAAATTACAGCTGTGTTTTGTGAAGAAAAATAGAAAGTAGTCCTATTCGCGTACCACCTTGAAGGCCTTCGCGTACCAATAGTGGTACGCGCACCGCAGTTTTGGGAACCACTGTAAGAGGAGGATGCAATACTAATGTCTATTCTCAGAATAGCACATGTCCGTTAAGATCAGGATTGTCTGTTGGTGTTGCCAACACAGAAGCGATCGAAATACGCAAACTGACAGTACGNTATGTAGCAGTCTGTACGATGATTGGATAGAAACGAGACATACTTCGCACAATAACTTTCTTAACGGAACAAACAGAGCCAATTAACCGCTAATGTAAAAGGTGTGTTGCTGAAGCAGAGTTGCGCAACACACGTGCCCAATACGGCACGCTATACGTTCAAACATGGCACATAAGTGATTAGATCCAATGATGCGTATCGCCGTTTCTCCTTAGAAGCCCAAAGACGTTTTTGTTAAACTTCGGTTTAACAAAAACGTCTTCAAAGCAGCAGTTTTCGGGACACTAAATTTTCGTGTAAAAAAGAATGCTTCATTATACTGTACTCGCTTTGTATTCCTTTTGGAGCATCACAAGTGATCTGTTCGAGCTTCGAGCTGAACTTGGACACCCCTGTGTTAAAGTGTCACGTGACTGGAGACGACCAAGGTTTTACGAGATCAGTCTTCATTTTAGACCAACCGCGAAGTTTTACATTGTTATGCTGGTGATAATCGACATGCTGACACGTCTATCACGTAAATTCCTATCCATTCGGAGCTCATACTTCAGTTGCATTACTTGATCCAACAAGAAAGCGTTTTACTATTTTTTATATGTTTCTGTACACCAACTTGTTATTCTCACGTGGCGTCTCGCAGTCTGACAGCTTAATGCATCGTGTACTGGGCCTGGCATAGCAATAAACAAAGTGGTTATAATGAAATGATCGTACCGCTTTTTCTCAGAGTCGTCCAGTTGATTAGTGAAGCGCTCAACGCGCTCTCCGGCGACACTTGTCTGCCGTTGCGATTCGGCCAACCTGGGAAGTGAAGCAGGAGGAACAAGAAAGAAAAATATAAACGAATGAAAAAAGCGTAGTCTTTTGAGATTTGACAGACGTAAAGAAAAACAAACAAAATAAACTTATGAAAAAACAAAAAAATGAAGAGGAGGTTTTCACATGCGTGAGTAGACAGGTAAGAAGCAAGGAAGATTGCTAAGAGCCCATCCACCCCCTTATAATCTAACCTAACACGATCTGAAGCAAAGGTTTCATTGCGATTCCAGCAACAAACAATTTACTGGTCTATAGGTAGACCCGTTAGGCCGCTTTACACCTCAGCTTTTCTGTTTTCTCATGTCCCTTCAGGAACGCCATGACGGCTTCCTCATCATTCAGTTATTTTCGCTTAAGAATCTGTGAGCTCAACAGCACTTCCCTTCATAACTCGTTCATGATTGCACTTCTCCGCGCTATAAACTACACCTACGCGACAACTGTGTGGACCACTGCTTTTCAAACACACATGTTATCGTGGTTAAGTTCTCCTGAATAACGGACGAAGCGGGGCCTATTTTCCAATCTGGACGTGCAGTGTACATTCCAAGCAGGAAAACTGCAAGCCTCTGACGAATCAACGACTAAAATTTTGATTATGAGATGGCCGCAGTGCACAGCTTCAAGCTTAGATGCGGAACACACATGTGCTTACAATATTTGTAACTACAACTCGCGCATAGCCGTGCGGTTGTTGGGGGAGCGGCGGCGTAAGAAATACGAATTCAGGCAAATCAGGGAAGCACTGGTCAACTTTCGGGGGAAAATCACCTCCAGTTTGAATGCAACTAAGGTTTTCAGTACAAAAGAAAATCGCGACACACAAGGAAGTGACAACTGAGGAATGAGACGATTAAAATTGGGAGATAGTCGGCGATCAGTGGCAAGATGAGGGTACTACGCAAAAACTATGGCTTTCCTTTTAACTTCTCTTGCAACCAAATTTTGGAAGATTTGGTAAGCTTTACACCGTGAACATATTTCCTACTCTTTCAAAAGAAATACATGTGAAAAGAAAGGCTGGAGCGAGAACTCAGAGAAAGGAAAAACTGGTTACCCTTCTAAAACTCCTACCTGCATGCTTTATGTGTACGTATTTTTAACCTGCATGCACTAACGAGCAACAAACTGGCACTAGAAAACTAACATCTACGAACGATTACTACGGCATCTCTTCCTGAAAAATAAATGTAAGTTGTCGAAACGTAAGCTATCGAGAATAAAATCAGGGTGATCTCATCAGGCAACCATAAATTGGTTTTCCCAATTCCTAGGTGTGCAGGCTGTACAGTATAGTAGAGCATCTATACGTTTGACTTTGCTTGACTGACAAGTGACTCCGAGGAAGCAACAGTGTGTGCACGCAAAGCAAACAGTTGGCAAAAGCGCTGCGGTTTAATCGTCGTCGGTTTAACGATGTCTGTGATCAGCGCAATCCAAATCCGATAGTGAAATCACTCAATTCAATGCTCCCTCATATATACGACATGAACCGACATTTTCCAACCTGACACTTTCCAACGGAAGTTTTCTCGTTGTGTTTTCCAGCATTTATTAATATATAGCGTACATTTATCCCAGTGGGTAAATGGAGTTTTACGCAGATGTAGCAAAATTAACAAATCGCGTATTAGCCCATAGAACGACCACGCTATAAGGAAGCAGCACAGCAAAAAAGGAAAAAGCGCAGCAGCAAAACTCACCAAGCAAAGCGAGGCCATTCAAATCAAGCCAATACCACAGCAGTTGTCAAAGCTAAGCAATAGAGCCAGGGAACCTTCCGCGGGGATACTGCAAAGTTGGAGTCACACCATGCAATATGTTTTAAAAGACGAACACCGTGGGCCGATTGCAAGAAAATTACTGCGAAAATTTCGCGGACCTCAATATTTTGGACAAAGAACCAAGAAACAAAGATGTAGGTTCAAAAAACGCTTGAAAGAGGTAAAACAGAAACAGAGTCAATGCCATTTCGAAAGATGGAGAAAAAACAAAGGGCACCAAAAACATTTTGAATCAAAGGAAAAAGTTCCACGAACATACAGTAAGCTCAAAATTTCCAGTGTTGTCGGCGGACTTCAAATGCTCTCAGCAAAACACTAACGACCTAGTCAAAGCCACACCAAATCGAGTTTGTTTCTTTCTACCCTGGCCTCTTCGCATTTCGTTCTGCGGTTGTGTCATGGGAACGAAGACAACATAAACAGATAGGAAAAAGAAAAATCAAGAAAGAGAACAGAGAAACAAAAAATTAAAAACTCAACTGTTATAATGACTTTGAGATTTTGAACAGAAGCAAAGCATTATGTTGGTCATTAGTATGAACTAGCAAGATCACTACAGAGCTAAGCGGCTTGAGTTAAACCAACACAATTTCAATTACGTGTGAAGGATAACAAACGCTTCTATTTCGAAAAACACAGAAACGAGCGACTGTACACAGATCACAAGATGTTAACCAAGGGGTCATAACCAGGAGGTCTGGCACTTACTGTTCTTGCAGCTTTGTTATTTGCTGTGCAAGTTCTTGAGTATCTTTTTCAAACTTTCCTAGAGTCTTGGTCTTTTCTTCTTCTAGTTCTGTCTTTTCCTGATTAAGCAAACAAAGAGCTTGAACTGATGAAGTCGAATCAGCAGTGCTTGTACCTTTGTGACTACCACACTAAAACTGACACGTAACACGTTTGCACTGGATCTTCACCACTGCAGAAATCAATAATGGGTTATTGGTTTGGTTGTGGTAATTTAGCTAATCTACGCTCGCCTACACTTAATTTTCACAGATTTATTTTCCGATAAACCCTGCGTTGCAAAATTGCAGAAAAAGTTTTTTTTTACCATTTAAGTAAAAGCACATGCACGTTGAACATAGTCATCATGAAATGATTAGATTATGTTTGGTGCTATTGGAAGGAAAACCTGCAAGGCTCTATAATAAACTGACGCTATGCACAAAACATGCCAAAAAGGTCATTGCCCACCTGGAGCTTCTTGTAGATATCAAGATTGATCGCTTTGACATTGTCCAATTGTTCACGCAAGGTAATCAAGCCGTCCTGTTTGTCGTATATGTCCTTCTCAAGCAATCGCATTGCAACTTCTAGCTCATTTTTGAGCGACATTTGCAGTTCGAGCTCCTTCTCGACATCCTGCAACGCGCAAACGAATATTTTGCTCAAGGACGTAAGGGTGACTGTATTGTAACGTCGTGGTTGATCGCCAAACAGCACTAAACCAGCAGCTAAAGAATCGACCACTTCCGTTTGTAGTAAAGCCAAACTTTTGACGAGATACTATGAGCCAACGTTCAAGGAACAACATGGTCTGGGATGAAATCACGGGTTGAAAAAAAAAGGATGATACCAAATAAACTGACAACGGACGTTCTGTAATAAAAGTTCTCAGAGTCCATTTCTTTAATAAAACTAAGCACAGCTGCCATAAGCAGTGCGAACAACAACTGACGAAAAACCCAGAGGTTATTATCAATATATCTTATTGATGATATCCTCTGGCTACTGCGTCAATGCCTCTCTACGCATTTCAGAGGTTTTAAGTTACTGCCACCGAAACGTGAGGCTAACACCTTTTTGACGAGTCCCGTAAATATCAAATTCAACTCCACGCTACGTATCTCATGACGACGTAATATCTCATTGCATGCCCAAAATTCTATGTTAAGTCATACGAAAAGAAAACAGAGTGAGGATAAGTCAGTAACCATGCACATGGGACAGCAACAGGAAAGACAGTCGGATGCCAACCATTCTCATCTGCGTTTCGTGTCGCAGCTGCTTTTGTATCTGAGTGTACATCTCGTCGAGTTCCGCTCTCGACGTGCGAAGTGTTTCCCGCTCGGTGTCCAAATCTTTTTCACGATCCTGTGCGCGCGAAACACACTCAGCTCAGGTTCGCCCAACATGTCATTCCTGACATATTTTTATCAAACGTGGCATCAAAAACACGACACGCGGTCTTCGTCACGAGCTTTTGATTGTTTCTGCGTTACAGACGTCAGGTGCACTTGTTATAAATCAGTGGGTTTCCAAACTTGTTCGAACCGTTACCCAAATCAAGGTGGCAATTATATCTTATTACCCTCAATATTTCTTGGTTCCGCGTTACCCCCCGAAGAATCGCATATTACCCCCAGGGGGTTATTTACCCCCAGTTTGGGAACCGCTGTTATAAAGATACAAGGAACCAATCAGGCGAACGCACGTTGTGACGACTGACTGGTCAATTCCATGAATTTCGACGCTCCAAGGTGTCGTTTTAGCAAAAATCTTCTACAGCGCTTCGTCGAAACACGGCGTTCCCAAACAAAAGTGCACCTCTATCGTCTTTTGATGAAATGCGGTCATGTCTTGCTTCTCGTTGATCATTCGCTGCTGTTCGTTTCGCAGCTCCTCCACTTGAATCTTGAGAGCGTGCAGTTCGGTTTGCATGGTTTGGTTCCCGCTTTCCAGCTCTTCGTTGCGTTTCTGAATCTCGCTGGAGGTCGTTTCGAGATGCCTGCACAGAAAAAAACAGACTATGTCACTAATATGAATCTCCAAAGTATTAAACTTCCGGGTATAGCAGAGTTTCAAGCCCCAGAAATGAATCGCGGTTTACTGTCGCCTACCAGATAGGGACCGATCGCAAGTGAACACGTCACCTGTTGCGCTCCTCCAAGTAATTCTTTTGATCCATAATTTTCTGCATTTGGTTTTCGGTTTCTTCCTGTTCGTCCTGAGTGAGATGGCTGTTGCCATCCCTCATGTACAAGCTATAATCGATCACCGTGACCTGAAAAACGAGGTTTACATCTGTACGTGACCAGCAACCGCTAATCAACACCTACGAAGTTTGCCCAAACTAGCAGAGTCTATCACTTTCCTGTCTTCAATCATCCCAAATATCTACAATGTAAAAAGCATCACAAAATAGTTATAATGGTTCTTGCTAGCATAAATGAAACATACATATGTGAAGTACATGAAACAGTACTTCATATTCGTTTTTAGCGAAATTGTGAACACTCAAAATAAAAAACGCGCATTACGCATCCTAGTTTTGCGCCTAGGCCTGCTTCACGATCAGTAATCTCGACTTAAGGCCGATTAACTTGTTCAAAGAAAAGCAAAACAAATATCTTCACTCGACAATCGGCAATAAAAGCTACAAGCGCCAGACAAATCCATCGATTCCAGGATTCAACACATATAATATAGACAAGCCATTAGCTAAACAGCATTCAATGACCTTGGTCGGAAACAGCCAGGCAAGCACAGTGTCGTGTCATAACTAAAAGTGCACTACGAGGTTGCTGCAAGATTACCTTAACAAGGGCCGGGAAAAACATTTTTAACTGTTGAAAGGTGAGCATGCATGCACTTTCACATTTAAACTATTCAATTAAATGCCACCATTCCATGTTTTGCACTATCCATTACGATTGGCTTGGCGAGGCAGACGTTTACCACAGTTCAAATATCATCTAGCTGTTTGTTAACTGCATATATGAAAAAACGTTGCGTATATAAATGTACCGCATAGAACTGTTAATCATTGACAGGGCTTAGGTCTACTGCAAGCCATAGAACTCTTTCACGAGTTAGAAAACATTTGCCAAGCTATATTAACGGGATTATCTACGGAAGTACGGTGTAATCTGTTGTTCCAAAATATAGATTTCAGCACAATGATGTTTCTAAACGCTCGTAACGCCACAAAAGATACTCAACCTAGTTAACAGCTCACGAAAATCGGGAACCATTACCCAACAGGAGTGTGAAATATGATCCCACGAAGTTTAAGTAATTTTGTAACCACCGATTCTTTGTCCACGCAAACGTTACAGGCAATAAACTTGACGATGTCGTAAAGCATGGCAGATTCCTAAAACTACCTTACATTCACGGATGAGAACGTTCGTACTCGAAATGTTATATTTTTACTAATTCCCTGTACTCTTCCGCCCATTAGCACGCTCAAATGGACAAAAGTGCTGGAGTCACAAACAGACCAGATATTTTGCTACACATCTACGGGAAAAGGCATGATCAAGAACATGAGGCGGAGAAATAATAATTAATCTTTTGTTAAAACTGCGCACCAGCATTTACGGTGATATCGTTTACTCGCGCTGCGGCGACTGACTCTCAGCAAGAAATACCCCACAACCTTGTCGCCAGACACACTAATTCGGGTAGCCTCGAAAATCCCTTCAATCAGCAATGTAGAAATGCTCTGAGCTAAAACGAAAACAACGCGTTAGCTCAGTTTGTACCAATTAACGCGCAAGTCTCATCAGCAATCACTTCGTTCGATAAGTCGCGACAAGAACAAATACAGGTCATTTGCTTTCAATTCACTTAATAAGTTTCTTGATCTGAACAAACTGCTGGTGTATTACAACACGTTATGCTGAGAAATGAGTGTTGGTTGGCCATTCCTAACAGGGAACAAAACGTGCAAATCGCGAATTCCACCGCGCAAAGCAATGCAACAGAAACCATAGGGCTTCAACTGCAAGGTGGGTTCGCTTTTGAAAACCAGGATTTAAAAAGCCTGGAAATGATGTTTCGGGTTTATTTGCAAAAAATATTGCCAAGACCGGAGAAAACTCGTAACTCTCGGGGTACAACAACTAAAGCAGGGGTGGGGAGCCTGCGGCCCGTGTGAACATTTGTTTTGTCCCGCATCAGAATTTTCGTTACCTAAGTTTGAAGGCAACATCGCGTCAAAACGAAACTCCATGATAGGCAGGTGCTTAGAGTGTGAGTAAAGAGAAGCCACTCTTACTTATAGTGAGATAAAGGTAAAATTTTAGTATAAAATTAATTGATTTTGCGGCCCGCCAGCGATAATGCGCAATTTATGCGGCCCGTGATAGTAAATTGGTTTCCCACCCCTGAACTAAAGGATAAGAGGTACCAGTAAAAAAATTACGCACTGAAAATACTAATGTTTTTAACGCGCTAGTAACCCATTGGTCTGTCCTATCCAAATTTCACTAATTCTGGCCGATCTAAAACTACTGATACAAATATAAAAAAATATCTTCTGCCACGCCAAGCGAATTCTATCTTTTTATCACCAACCACTCCTGAAGAAATACACTAATTAACGGATTGGACTCTAAAAAATCATGTGGTCACGATGATATTCCGGTGCGCACTTTGAAATTGTCAAAATACTTATTAGCACCGCTTNTNTCAAATGTTATAAACGAAAGAATATGTGACGATGTCTTTCCAAATAATCCAAAAATCGCTAAAGTAGTACCCCTTTTTAAGTCGGGAGATAGCGAAATTGTAACTAATTACAGACCGATATCAGTTCTAACATACTTTTCAAAAATTTTTAGAAAGGTAGTGTACGGAAGACTTAACGATTATTTTACCAAAAACAACTTGTTGAGTCAGCAAAAATACGACTTTCGCAACAACCACTTGACATCCCTAGCGATTACAGACTTGTACGAAAACCTTCTTCATAACCTCGATAACAAACTTATATCATGTGCGGTTTTCTTAGATCTAAGAAAAGCATTTGATTCCATGATTCACTCTATTTTGCTAACAAAACTCGAGCATTATTGGGTAAGAGGAAATGCGCTCAAACTAATACAGTTTTTTCTCCCCAACAGAAAACAGTACGTTCAAGGGGGAAATATTAAATAATCTTTAAATTTAATTATTTCTGGGGTCCCCCAGGGATCAATTTTAGGCCCATTGTTTTTCTTAATATTTATAAATGACTTACCAAAGTCAAATTCTATGAAAAGTATACTTTTCGCTGATGATACAGTTTCAGTTCAAAGCGACAACAATCTGGGAAAATTACAAAACTCGGTTAATCATGAAATGACAAAAGTAATGGATTGGCTAACCGCAAAC
>JGI24021J15306_10000946_pt1 | contig 26110 bp, 11 predicted proteins | sample Ectturendosymbi1_FD_15306 | JGI IMG/M metagenome (IMG submission 15306) | reverse complement strand
GCAAACGCGACATGTTTTCAATAAGTTCTTGAAAATTATGTGAAAGCACGACAAACGAATGAAAATTGAATTACACATAAGCAAATGCTAGCTGCAATACTCAGGACTCCTGTGGTTTTATTGCAAATGAGCGAATGTAGCATCTTTGTTTTTGCCGTAATTTTTCCGGTCCTGATTCACTGATTTTCTATTGCGCCACCTGATGCCCGGATAATTGCAAGGAAAACTTTGTTTCAGCAGCAGTACCTAAAAACGCCCTTCTAAATGAACGAACCTTAGCATTTGAGACGCTTTTTTCGTAAGGGCTGCCGTAACGGTTTTCATCTAATGCCTAAACACCAAAAAGGAGAGAGTGATCAAAGCACATTGCTGATTGGATTTGCGTGTTGCTTTATACTGCAGGACTAAAATGTTGAAAGCTCATACTTATTTTCAAATCTGTCAAAATAATTCTGGTCCGTTTGCAGATACTGTTTTGCCCGATCGGATATGTTGGAAAAAATACTTGTAAAACTTTTAAGCCGGATTTTACGTAAACATTTGACTTCCTTTCATCAACGTCGATTTTCTGTTATGCTACCAGAACATTTGCAAGATTGTTATGCTACCAGAACATTTGCGAGAAATAATTTTCATAACTTTGATTTACGAGCAAGTTCAACTTAGACGTAACAGTTTCACAATAAAAATCAGAATTGTTTAATCAACGTTCCCGATAAATTTGATGGTGTGTGTTGAAGAACTTGGTACAGTCTACTCAAAACTGCAATACTGTATCACGCCAACGTATTCACGATGTTAGCTCTCAATTGGTTGGCGTTCACAAACTGAAAATCGGCCATAGCCGCAAACTTTTTTTGCTTTAATTGAATAACTTGAATGTGGTGATAATAATATCACGTGCTATTTTTTTCCGAGCGTCAAAAAGCCGTATCTTGTTCTGTAACTTTAACAAAAACTTGCAATAGGTTATGCACAGAGCCAAACACGCTGAAGTCGAACCAAACTAAAAAAATGTCATATTGACATATAAGTAAAAACAAAAAACTGGAGCTACACATGCAGCGAAGTACTGACTGAATCCAGAGCGGCATTTATTCCAAGCATTCAACTCACTTTTATGCAGCTTTACTAGCAGCAGTAGCCTATATTTCCAAGCCCGAACTGCTTTAAGATTGTTGATGATGTTGATTTTTCCGAACTAAAATGGAACCGATCGTTCAGGTCAAAAGCAACTGAGCTAAATCTTTCCTGATGCTGCTAGATTACCGCAAAAAATAATCTAATGTCAACACAAAACAGTGAGAAGAGCTGTTACTACCAGCAGTGTGTGCGGACGGAAAAGCTCAAGCGAACTTTTTCCTTTGGCCACCACTCACGCCAAAGTAGCGAATAGCGGTANCGGTGAAGTGCGATAGCTCGCTATCGCATGAGTTACTTTTTCAAAAAAGCGGCGCTACCCCCATCGCTCATGGAAAATTAGCTCGCTACAGTAGCTCGCTATTTTAGTAGCTCGCTACTGCCCACCTCTGATTTTTGCAACTGTTCGAAGTGGTGTGCTTTTTCAGAACTTTTATGCGTTAGAGTCCTACTACCCCGTAGTGGCTGATCCAAATTTGGGGTTGGGGCATGGCACAGTTAGAAACGGGGCATCACAATACATAGGCTGTACACAAAATTTTTTTTAATTCGAAGTTCATTTCTAGACAATGTATTATTATATTACACAAAGTTTAACTTTTTTAATACTCCGTTCATTTCTAGACAATGTCTTATTATATTAAAGAACTCAGAAATTAAAAACCCTTTGAAATTTCAGAAACAGACTTGCATTGTCAGTCTGCCAACGGCATTTACTTTAATTTTAAATATTCCTTGTTGGAACAAATTACAGATCACCACTATACAATTAGTGATTAGGTGATCTTTCGTTTGCGTTGACCCTTCATGACAACGTTGCCCAGTGAATAAACTGTAGACTAAGTTGTCACAAAATACTGCTGTTTACAAGAAAACAAACTAGAAGCATCTAAGATTCTCAGTATTCAAAGATTTTAATATTGGTCATTTCCCATTTTGGCAATTGCCAAAAGTGAAGTTTCATTCATAGGCGTAGCCAGGGGGCCATGGCACCCCCAAATATTTAGCATATCTAGTCATTTTGTGCTTTGAGAAGCGGCGTCCCAAAAAAATACTGTTGCTCGCCTGAAGTCAAACATTTTGGCCCCCCAAATTTTGGCCAGGCTACGCCACTGGTTTCATTAAGTTTCAAATATAGTTTCGGTTTGTAAGCGCTCAAACAATTGGAAATTCCGTACTTCGAAAAGCTGATGAGACAAAATCAGCTACGGTTCGCACCCTTTTATGTTTCTGGCTGTCATGCTTTTGGTTCGTGAGTGCTTACACATTTATCGGTCACTCGTATTCCAAACATACGTATACTGCAAAAAAAACTAGGCATTCGGAAGCAGTGCCTTCCCAAATTTTTTGTGCTCCCACGAATTTTGTTGTTCCCAGAAATTTTTGTATACAGTTGGTTTCAAACGTATAATGAAAACAAAATATGGCTCCCTAAAATGTAATTAGCCCCCCCAAAATCTTAAAACCTGGCTATGAGCATGATTACAGATATGAAAAACGTGGATAAAGATCATTCAGCTTTGAAAAATGTCATTTAGCTTCGGTGTCATGAAACACCTAACTCGAAACTGGGAAAACCAGTTATTTTTTTAAGAAGACGCCTTTCAAGCGCTCTTAGTTTTTGAATTTTAAAGTGTTTTACAGCTACGTACACATTGATTTGGCACTGGTTCAAAAATATACAGTATGCCGGTTCATTCAACCACAAATACAGCACTGAAAACTCGCAAATTCGATAACCGCCCAACTTCGAGCGTAATTGGTTCTGATTTTAGAAACTTCGTGACACGCCTTATTTGCTTCAATGCCGTAATTGCATACAAACCATACACGCCTGTAATGTGTTACGTAAAGTATTTATTAGTGGGATGCTCCTTGGTCAACTTTATCAGGCCTGAATTTTGTCAACAAGGAATTCAAATGCCGCTGTCGAGCTCCATATACCAGTGAACCGATACGCATGACTGTAGTCAGTATCGTGGGCAAGTAACCTGCAAAGGTTGACAAAGTCTATTAATATTTCCTTCCACTGGGCTGCTCATTTTTAAACGATCATTTTGAAGCATTGTAATTGTCGTTTGTTTCTATAATGCAGGGACCGAGTTCGCTAAAAAACTTTGGGGGGAAACCTTATTGTTTGCGTTTCGATGACGTCACCATGTTCACCCAATCGTAGTACAACCTGTTTGTAAAATTGGTCAAACTGGGGGAACATCATGGAATCGATACCTGGCTACGCCCATCGTGGTGGTATAGCAACTAGTAGTGTATACAAGTATACAATGGTGCTATATCTAGATATCTACAGTAGCACTTAGCACTGCATTTAATATGAAAACATTAATTCTGAGAGCTTAAATAGACACAATTATGCTCAAAAATTATGACAGTCAATCCAAACTTGGTCAGTTTCGATAAATATGGTGTACTGCTACGAACAATCACGACATAGATCAAATCAAAAACAAAACACAAGATCTTTTCGTAAATACTAGCAGTGGAACCAGGCGCGTAGCCAGAAATTTTATCGGGGCTGGGGAAAACAACAACTGAGTTTCAACATTTAAATATTTTTGATGCTTCTTGTTTTTAAAGGATCATCCATGAAACGTGCATATTTCTGACGTTTTCTCCTGAACATTTATGTACGGATTTAAGCCGACAAATAAAAGGTTTGCTTTCATTGAATTGACAAGTTTTAAAAGTTTTGATAGTAAAATTCCAAGCTTCTAGTTTGGATCTTTACTTTGGATCAGTGCTCATAAATCATTCTTGCAAAAGTGCTAGTAAACCTCTCAATGCCCAATATTGCACTTGAGCAAGAAGTCATCGCGGCCGCCATTGTACACCAACACAGCACGTTCAACCGAAGCTGAACAGCGACTTTGCTCTGAGGCACTGACATCCGAAGCAGGCCTTCTACAAAACTTTCGCGCGTATAAGTAGTGGATTCCGTTGTCATCTCATTTTTGAGCAATTTATTAACGTCTGTAGTTGATAACCGTATACGCTAGAGTCTTTCACCGCGTTTGAAAAATGTTTGGATTTTTGATAATCCGTAAGATATATGGCCATGTTCGACCTATTCCGTAAAACCTTTGTAGCTACTTCAAACTTACTTCATTTAATTTGTTTGATGCGACGTTGCTAAATTTAACTGACTTCATAGAAATATAAGATGGAATTAAACTGTAAGCACAATAGTAAACCCAGTATTACAAAACTTACTGACTGCGTTCAGCTGCAGGTAAAGATAGCTTAGCACTGCACGTAATTAAATTTGTACAAATCACGGGCTTCTTGAAAATACAATAACTTATCTGCGGAATTTGAAGCCCTAATGGGAATAAAATTTAAATTTAGTTTCATTATAGTCACATGCGCTTTGCCAACAAGACAGATTGCAAGCTCAAGGATGGATATTAGGGAAGGATAAGGAGGCAGTCGCCTCGGGCCATCTTTTTCAGAGATACCGTGCCCCTCCCCCCACTTGAGAGCTTTGCACCATTGTTTAGTTAAAAAGGCGATGAAACACTCTAGAGCCCCACTTGAATAAGCTCTGAAGCAAGTCATATGTTTTTCAAAATAAAGCTAAAATTATGGGAAAATGTGCCATAGGAGGCAACTTTCAATTGTGTAGCTGCAAAACTTTACAAAATTTTGTTCCTTTCGTATGTATATTATACTCTTGAATTTAGTTTACAAACTGACATGTGAAACAAATTTAACTCTTTTATCCACGTAATCCCACATCTAAATTTCGCAATGGCGATGTTTTGGAGCCACTTTTTGAGAGCTTACCCCTAAATTTTAATATGCATTCCTGTGCAAGTTATCTCAGTATCTTTAAGTAATGGCAGTGTCAATTCCCTCAGCCCTTGCAAAATGAACAACATCTTGCTACTTACGTTAGATTTTGCTGCTGACTCTTTTCGTTGCAGTGTGGTAATATGTTACCTTGCTTCGCTCGTAAATTGCGCTTGGGCCCTTGAGCAATCTCGCCTGATTGCCTGATTGCTGCCGCAACTGTGGTCGGTTGTTCTGAACGTCGTCATTTCTACTTACTCGCCGACAGATGCGCACCGTTTCTTAATCGCTACCGTTGTATGCATGCTGCCTGCTTTTTATGTTCGCATCTGATTTGAGTGTAATAAAGCCTACATCTAGGCGCGACGGCGACTTACGTGTCACTACATGCAGTTAAATGATTTCAAATTATTTACTGTAGGATAGGGTGGCAATTAACATTAGATAAAAGTTGAAATACTGAAGTTATGAACAGCAGGTCGGAGTCTGATACTTTTACTCGCCGGCAAGGTAAATGGATATCATTGATGAAAACGTTTAGGCTCCATATCGTTGTGATTGAACCACCACAATACACGTGATCACAGATAAACATCTAGAACGATTGCTATTGTTGCTAGACAGTTAATATGGCGCAAGAAGACTTTGAAACTGAATTCCTTCTTAGCCAAAGTTTGAGCTTCAAGACATAAAATTTATATCACCGCCATATTCACGCGTCTAGTTTTAGAACTGTGCAATAACAAAAATCAACGCTATTGATTTAAGGCTACGCTGACGCTAGAAACAATGATAGGTTGTATTTGTAACATCCACGGTTATCAGAGAGGAATTTGCGATGTTCTTGAAATGAAGCTTACATAACCACTAGGTGGGATACNNCAAGNTGGTACGCCAACAACAGCTGCGAAAAGCGNTACTCCAATTGTTTTTCTTGCGGCCATTGATTATGATTACAAAAGGTCAGACACAAGTTTGTGTTCGACTACAAGCTGAAATAGGATAGGNTCCTTGAGGCAGTTTCGTTGATTTGCACTAAAGTATTTCTTTGGCTTATACTTCAAATATTNTATTAACCTGAAAAATTTGGAATTGGGNNTGGCATTNCCCCGTTGTCCCCCTGGCTACGCGCCTGGTAGCAACCGTATTCTGATTGNAGGCTNCAGAACAGCGCAGGAAGTCTTGATCGAGCGAAGTTCATATGCACACCGATTCGGTAATTCAAATTAACTAACACAATTTTCAACAATCATGACAATTCAGTTTACACAGGTAATCTGCATACTGTGTCTATAGAGAATCCAGTGATAACGTTCATTTTCATTTATGCCCTAGTTTTATGCTGGGGAAACGTTTCCAACAGTAATGTAACCATGAATTTTGCACAACTACATTACTTTTCATCACAAAATGTTGGGGGAGACAAAAGATATCATGTCTCCCCCTGTCAAGAAGTTTGGGGGACATGTCCCCCCCGACTCCCCATAAACTCGGTCCCTGCTATAATGTTATACTCATATCATCGAGCACGCCGCGCAGTTCATTCCGCGTAAAGGGTTAATATTATCTCCATTTGGTGGTTTTTACAACACCATCAAAGCTTCCTATGACAGATAAGGCGCTGCTTCTCATTCTACCCAAGACAGCTGCCAACAACTCGTGCTTCCTTTTGCATCAGCGAAGCTTCCACCCCCATTTTGAGCAAAATTTAAGTCACAAAGATATTCAACTCATGAAGATTGTTCCACGTTTCTGACCATCACTGACATTTTCCAGTCTGTTTCGCAGCAGAGCGATAAATTGGGAAAGGGATCAAGAGTTAATTGCAGATCACGTTATGATCCACACAAGACGAGATAAGTCGGTCATTCAAATGTTTGTCGATCTCTCATAAGCTGATACGCGCAACTAAGGAAAGGAATGCTATCGGCTTGTTTATTACGGCCAATGCTAATTGTCAGCGCCGTTCGGTACTTCATAAATAGAACACCATAATAGTCACATTTTTTTGGTGAAAGAGCCATGTTTGCAATGGCACCACAGTTAGGATGACATAAATTGCATTTTTGTGGTTTTGCTTCGCAGCCAAACTTATTCAGGAAATAGACTATTAACATTTACGGTATACTGTGTGACATGTTAGACCAGTGTTTTTCAATCACAGGTAAACATTTTGTATTACTCTCGCGACATATGAAAGATTCAAACTGGTGACAGAAGATAATTTCTTTCATAATGGATGTCCTGGAGAATAAATAACGATCTTCCTCGGAACACCGGTTGAAAATCACGGTGTTAAACGGAAGAAAACGAGGTGCTTTTATTGTTGGGGGTGCTTTTAGAGACGTACTGGTCGTTTGGAATCGCTCCAAAATGCATGGATCCACCATAGTGCTGCTTAGCCTAGGCGTCCCTGAAAAGAACCGAAATGGCCATTTTAGTAATGCAAAACTTTGCAACTTTTCACACTAGCAGAATAAGGGTATTACGGAAGTACAGTAAGCAAAACTGTAACTCTTTATACCTTGCCCATCTTCAAAACCAATGCACTGGAGATCAGCATTTCGCCAGATTTGAAAGCTTAGAAAAATGGTTGCTTTATATTTTTCATGTTTTCAGAAAATTTATTCAAATAAAAAATTCCACATATTGCAGGTGCAAATCTTCCGATTTAAACAAAACGTTATTAAATCGAAAACAAATAACTTACCGTCGTAATTTCGAAAGTCCGTTCTAGAAGCTACCAAGCAATTTTAATGCACTTCTTTTAGGAGGCGATTATAAATAGTTTTACTTATTATTTCAAAGTAACAAATGAGGTACGATCAGGGCCGGCGCTAGGTTGTTGGGGTACCATGAGCCTGGACGGTGGGGCCCTCAATATACAATACATTGCATTTATCACATAATATTTATGCAAACAAACACATACATTTATTTTAACAAATGTTTATAAAAACATGTTTCTACAGAATCAACACATTTAAAGCAGACAGACTTAAGCATTTGCTCAAGCTAGGAAAATGACTTTTTCCAAGTTTTCAAAAATGCAGATGTCTTCGTCAACTCAGCCTTATCTAATGTTTTTGCAGTTTCACTTTCAATAGATATCATTGCCTGATTTGCTAGTGTTTTATCAGTCATAGCTGATCTGCGAAACATTTTGATTAGCGTCAACGTGCTGAAGGTCCGTTCAGTAGTATTGCGTAAAGCAGTGATCGGCAAACTATCGTTATGATGGCTCCAAGCCCCATTTCCATGGGCGTCCGCAGAAATTTTTCCAGAGGGGGCAACGTCGACATTTTGCTTATTCTTTTTAGGTTGTTAACAATGCAGTGCAAACGGATTTTCAAACGTATATTGTATTCAGTTATCTGTAATATAACAATGCTATGTTATTGTAATAAAGCTTATAATGACAACATCAATGCCTTGTTAACGTCAAACAATCAATGTTCTATAGTTGTTGCAGTAGCCTTTGTTTGATCCCACGCAACCAGGCCCGTAGCCAGGTTTTGAGGTTTGGAGGGGTAAAATACATTTTTAGGGGGCACGATTTTTGTTTTTATTACATTTTTAAAACAAATTTTCTGGGAACAAGAAAATTTGGGGGGGCATAAAAGAAATTTTGGGGGTACAGCCCCCGAATGTCCCCCCGTGGCTACGGGCCTGCACGCAACCGGTGCAGCAAACGAGGCCCACAGGTTGTTGAGCATTGTGGACAGTGTTAATCGTTAAATAACTGGTTAAATAACCAGTAACTGGTTAAAGTAAATCGTTAAATAACCTTATTGGTGGAAAGCAGGGCTGGGGAACACATTTACTATCACGGGCCGCATTGATTGTGCATTATCGCTGGCGGAGTGGTGGGGAGTAAAACCAATTAATTTTATTCTAAATTTTTACCTTTGTCTATAGATATGAGGTATAGCGACTTCTCTTGACGTACTAGGTACTGTACAGTACCTGCTTATCATGGAGCTTCGTTCTGACGCGATGTTGTACTCTAACTTGACCAACGAAAATTCTGATGCGGGCCATATCAAATGGTCACGCGGGCGCAGGTTCCCCATCCCTGGTGTAAAGTGCCGAGTCTTCATTGGACAACGCTGATGTAAGATACCCTGGATATTATAGGCGCGGGCTACGAATACGAAATTACATTATTGTATACCTTGGAAACCGGTTATTCTATTCTCGTATAGTGAAAAGGTACAACACAGCCCTACAACAGTGGTGTGACTGACGGGGGTACAAGGGTGCGAACCTCCCCCTGATAAACAAATGCAAAAACCGGGCCCTCATTTTGCTTATATTTCGGTATTCAGAACTCTTTTGTTTTTCAGTAGGTTGTTGTTGGTTCGCGTTTTTCGAATGTTTTTTGGACTGCTTTCCGGTGATTTCGAGTTTTAGTATATAGAAATCCACATTCGGATACACTTTCATTTCTAAATTTTGTCTGAGTGTTGGCGACTGACCCCCTGAGGGGCCACTTCCAGCTACGTTTGCCACTCTGGCTAAAACCTCCAGTTACGCCACTGGTCTACAACTTAATTTTTCTGAATAATTACTTATTAGGATATACCAAAAATGCTTACAATCAACGTGGATTCAGCAAACGTTACATACACAACTGCCAGCTTACCAAGGCAAATGCTGACATCGAAGCCATCCACAATTCATTTCGTAATGGTTGGCTTTAGGAAGCTATGAATCGCGTGAAGATCAATTTCTTTGACGTATTTGATAAATATGAATAGGCCTGTTGAAAGGGGAAGTGTGTGAAACCAGTTCTTGATGAGTTCAGTTCTGGTGTGTCGCTATGCCCTAACAGAGGTATTCACTCAGAGTGGAGGCCCCATTTTTGCCCAGGGCCCGCCTGGCCTGGGGGTACGTAGGGCCATTCCTCCGGCTCTGGGTACGATGCAGTCATTACACCACTACAGATAAAGATTCTGTTAAAAATTTCACGATATTTCAAAATCTATGACTGATTAATGCAGGTTTTTTAAAGTGTTTTAGAGACCCGATTNGGGTCCCTAGAATTGAAAATCGGTTGCTTAGTATCAGACAAAAATATTATAGGCGCTCAAAACACCTCTAATTATGTGAAATTTAGTCGGAATTTTTTCGGGTCCCTNCAGGTCTATACCGGATACCTAACATTTTTCTTCAAATAAAAACTGGATTAATGTATAGGAGCAAAAGGACCAGTATACTTAAGGAAGAGGGTTTGTTGCGAAAACGACCACAGCTTTCACTGCAATGCATACTTTTTACTGCTGGGCGGAAAAGCTGGCAACAGTGCTCGTAACGGCGGCGATTCTTTTGTGTCGACCTATTTTTCGAACAATACCAATATTCTTGTTATAGCTACGCTTTTCGTTAATGAGGAAAGTTCTGTGAGCTTTTCAGATTTGATGTTTTATAGTAATATGGTGAAGATGTGTTGCATTTTTAGAGAATGGGCCAAAACTGAACTGCTTTTTCTTTCAAAAACACATGATAATCTATAGGATGAAAGCAATGCAGGCTCTTTTCGAAAACCTGAAAACACAAAAAGAGGCAAACCATAAGTTTTATACAACAGTTAACAGAGAAGAAAGCTTGGAAACTAAAATAAGGAGGACCATAGACTTGTTATCTCAGATTCCGAAAACAAACATCGGCTTGTAATGTTTGCCTGAGAGAGCAGTTAGCCTCTACAAAGGGACGCAGTCAAATCAATCAGCAATTTGTTTAAAAAGGGAAATCGATTTCACATAACAATAGGCGTCCTCATCCTTGAAATCTTATTCAGATAAAATCTTATTCGAAGATTGGGGATTTTTATTCAAGATTGCGGATTGGCCCTATTGGGCGTAGTACATTTGATATGAAAAAAACTTACCATATCACACGTCGTATAACTGCGATCAACAGCTTAAGTACCATCAAACCATTGACCCTGCCCAAGCTTTAGAAAAGACAATTACTGTTAGGTAGCTAAACCAATAGCAGCCAATAGATCAAACCAAACCCTTTCTACTCGAACCTAAAACTAAAATTTTGCGTTAGCCACTACGCCCTGACAGCACATGAAGTTCATTTTTCTATTCGATACATAAGCTTGTTTGAATGCCAGGTTCAAAAAACTTTCTTGCATTGAGGTTAAAAAGTGTGTTGCGACTTACGCAACAAATGGTTGCTAATCTTAAACTTTTGACTGATACGCATTTTTGTGATTCTCTAGAGACGCAAGCCTTTTGAACAAGCAAAGATCAAGTAAAAATGAACCAAATTGCAGTACATATTGAAATTTCGACTGGTGATTGTGGCTAATTTAGTCCATGCAACGCTTTTTTGTACATCACGGTGAAAACGATTTTAGACAAAGTTCTTCCTTATCTAATTTCATCTGAAGGCATCAATTGCGCAACAAAAAAAGTGCTGAGTGTTGCGGATCATATTTAGCCCCACCGAAATTTTCAAAAACATTTTAAAAGCGCCAATAACTTTTTTAGTTGCAACAACAATCAACAAATCACTAAGTTACAATAATTTTGCCCACCGCCGAAAATTTCAGCTGGTTGCAGCCCTGATATTTAGGTGATACTGGGCAAATGTTACGTTTTTTTCATTGTCGCAACTCTACAAAGTTTCACGAGTTCAGTTACATTTGCAATCTTCAAACTTTTGCCCAAACCAGGTGTCCCATAGAAAAACGCATACATAGTAGCAGGGCACAGGATTGCCAGAAAATTTTTGGGGGCAGACTTTATGTGATACGCATGTTATTGTACTGCACATCGCGTAAATGTAATATTATCGTTTGTGTTTCAACATGTTCACTCAACCGACCGTAGTACGACCTTTTTGTAAAATTGGCAAAATGGGAGGCAAATTATGGAAATGGTATATTTTGGGGACAACGGCCCAAGTGCCTCCCTGGCCACGCTCACGGTGTTNTGGAAGTTGCATAGTACTGTGCTCGTACTTGACAATGATTACTAGGTATTTGCTTCATGTCCATTTTTCTTTATTTATTCCCCAGTTTTATGTAACCACAAAATTTGTACAATTACATTATTTTTTATCAGAAAATACTGGGTGGACAAAATTAGTGTGTCCCACCTTGTCCAAAAGTTGAAGGGGACATGTCCCACGGTCTCCACTGAAACTCGGTCCCTGCATAGCAGGTATGATCACTAATTAGCGGACGGGAACTTTACCAATGCGGAAGAATGGGGACTTACTCTGAAAATTCGTCAATGCCCTGGTTTTCGAAGAGATCTCTATCGTCTCAATTTTGTCAATGCCCTGGTTTCCGAAGAGATTTCTATCGTCTCAATTTTGTCAATGCCCTGGTTTCGGAAGTGATCTCTATCGTCTCAAATTTGCTTGAATTTACGTAGTTTTTTTCAATTTTTCTTAAAAGTAAACTGAAGAGCAAAAAAAGTTACCCATTTTCTCGAACCGGAAATTGGTAACAAAGTCAGCCCATCACCATTGTCAAAAATCTGCCTTCATATTTTCTTTTATCCTGAAACACACAATTCCTGACCTCAGAATTCGCAAATATCCCCCTGATTCGTCTGATTTCACAATAGTTTACAAGACCCGTCTCGTTCGTCTGCAGGTATAGTTTCCGATTTTACACTTTCTGCACATTTTTGAGTTAGGAAGGAGTAATTGCAAAGCCTAAACTTGAAAGCATGGTCAAGCAAATGTATTTTTCTTGGGAAAAAAACTTTTTCTAAACACCACATCCTTTTCTGTCCAACTTTCCCCAACATTTTCCGTTTTGTTCAATGAAAATCCCGATCAGCTAAAAAAAATCATCAACGCCCTTCTCCAACTGTCAACACAATTTGCCGAAATTAAATAACTAGAAAAATTTTCGAAGTCTTCGCATTTTTTCAAAAAACTGTTGCCTTACTTTCTAACAAATTTCTTCCATTTTTGATTTTCGCAATTGGAGGGGAGTTGTCTAATCGTTGCCTGCAGCTATGGCGACAACTTTTTGATTGGGAAAAGAGCACGAGAAGTTGCTATAAATTTGCTTGAAGTCAGTAGTAGTACAGCACGAACTCACCCTTGTCCTGTTTACAAAGAAGTTCTGCCCAAATGCCCCTTTTGTATGAAAGTCCAGGGGCAAAATATCCATGCCATGCCCCGGCGTCCTGACGAACGTTTGTGTAAACCTTGATTGATTTTAATGATTTTTTGCCTGTGAATGTAATGCCCGTAGTCAATTAAAGCTATTGGCACTGAAACGACCAGCCTAGCGGACTGCAAATCACTACGTGCCGTGAAAGAACTCACGCGTTGGGTGTGATCGAGTAATTGTGTGCAGCTTAATAAAACGCTTGGGTAAATTGAAGTGCTCAATTGGCAACGTTGTATTAGGAAAAGGTAACTCGACAAGAGTAACAACGTACACAGCAATTGTTGCTATGCGATATTTACAATTTATTAAGGCGTCGTAAAAGTCAATAGTATCATCGATGCACTAATGTGGCGCACGCCAGCCATCCGTGCTTGACCCGCCGGGCATTCAGTAATAAACAATGAGGTTCAAATCACGCCAGCCAGTTCGTGTGCGGAGAGATAACCAACGATAAACGTTAATCATTAGGTAATCTACCTTAAATGCGAGTAATTACCTTATTAATTTGTGTTTATTATAATGGCAAAACGTTATTGGCACATCCTAAAACAAGGAAAAAGCGTGCCATTTTACCATGACCTTGTCAGTAGATATCTTACGTCAAAGGGAAATTCAGTCTAATACGTCAGTGTTACCCCTCAAGTCAAAACTTGATTAAATGACAGACAGGACATGAGATCTTTGACGTTTGCATTCATACCGGGTAATCAAGTCGATGAAATTCAATCATATTTCGCGAGCATACATAACGTTCCCTGTAAAGGTACCTTACCGGCAGTTAAAATCGTTTCTTGAAAAAAGTTAATCCGTACGACTAGCGATTCCGCATAGCCTTTTCTGCCGCTCGTCAAGATTTAATAGGAGAAATTTCTTCGTACAAAGTTTCGCTAGTTTAGTTTCGTTGTCGCAAAACCGCTTTATGTTCTCAAAGCCCTTTCACCGGAGCGCAGTGGATGCATGTGGAAGCATGCAAGAGTTGAGGCCGCCAATTGCAACAAATTGGTACGCGGACATTTATTTGTAATGCACAATACGTATAACCTTCGACAATGTCAATGGATATTAAAAACATTACGAAAACGTAAGTGTTCGTCAGCAGTAGGATACCATTTGGTCAAGACCTTCAATGATTTGAACATAAACAATTTATACGCATTTGTTCATCATCGTGCATTTCCGTCTGACATCTTTATCCGCTTACTTCAAATGCCGATTAATAATGCATTTCTCTCGTTAGGTAACATTTTTGTATGATGATGAGAGTTTGATGTAGTCGCTATACGGCCGTTTTTGCAATGTTTGTTCAACTCCCACTGCCGTTTGTCTCTGTGTGATGACGCGTGGACCTACTCTTTGTTGCCTAAATTGTGGAAATGCTTATCGCATTTCTTGTGTATTTCTACCAACCCCAGATATTATAAAAGTTGTGTCTGAGATGAACTAACAAAGAAAAAATGCTGCTTTTTTACGTGTTGCTATCTTCCGTCTTAGGAAGAAGTTATGCGAGAATAGCGATTGGTTTATTTCTGAAGTGACATCTCACCACCAACGTTTAACTTGGGTTATCCACATTAGTTCTGTGGTCCAACACTAGTCTTAAACTAGAGCCTTAAACAAGCCTTATTGGAAAGGATTTGCTTTAAACTATGTGGGCGGAAATATGCTTGAACTGTGGACGGTACAAAAATGCGTTACAAAATGAGCATGTTCAATGAAGAATAGCAAAATATAATCAACGTTTTTTCACCCACACTCGAAAACTTGGATCTCTGACCACAAATTTTTGATTCTCAAAATCTTACAAAATTACAACAGATACACAAACTGAATGCTGAAATCTTTCAAAAACTTGAAGATTTGGCGAAAACAGGGCCACCATTTTATATCACATTCAGTAAAAATAAAAAAACTCGCAACTCACTATTTTAAAATGGTTCATTACCCCAGTAACATCAAAAATGCTTATTTAAGACCATTTTTAATGTCGTGTGAACGCCAACTAGAACCAAATAAAACTTATATGAACAAAGAGCAACCTTTCTGAAAAAGATGACCGTCATCATTTCGACATGGCTCAGCCTCACCTAAACACAAGAAATACGTGAACATCCTGTTGGTACTCATCTTAGCGACTGAAATCACTTTCTAAATTGCATTTTATTTTAAAATTTCCTGGTTTTTAATCAAGTGAAGCAAGCATAATCAGTCTAGGTAGGCTCATGCTGGTAAATGATTCTTATGGCAAAATCCTTTGGAAGAGTGTGTTAATTGCCAGCCTATCTTCAACAATGCAAATTTGCTACTTTCTCATCATCGCTGTGGGGAGACCTATTACATATTTACCTAGTTGCACGATTTTAGATATTTTTCACACAAGGGAAAAAAAATACTTCTAGCTGTTTAATAGACTTTGCGTGGTCCTAACGCACGAAAAGCGTTTGCAAATGGTGTCAGAAACACAAGATCACTGGTTTAGGAGGCGGGGGTGCAAGCGCAACCCCAAAAATTTTGATTTGATGAAAATCCGGGCAAAATCTGTGGAAATTTGGTCGAAAAATCGTTGTAGGTGCTTTGATTTTGCAAACATGGCACCCAAAATCTAAGTGGAGACGTTATTTCTTTTGGAGGTCATGCTTTCATCTAGTTCTTTTCGGCCAAGTTAGGGAAATTTGGGCAAAAATGGTGCTTTGATTTGAAAAAATGCGCCCAACATGAAAAGAAATGCAGACATTTGTTTTTTTTGGAGGTCATTTTGTATGGAGTATTTTTCGGACAAGTTTGCGAAAATTTGGGCAAAAATCCTTCGCACCCCCAAAAATTTGCCTGCTCCCACACCTATGCACAAGAAAGTTCAGTATTTTATAGAATTTGTTGTTGCAATTTGTTAAAAACTATCTTCAAGGAACCGTGGAATCTATCGCTATGAATTAAATTATCGCTGTTACAGCACTTCAAAACCCGTTTAACACCGAGTCTTTGATCCGTGGCTAACACCTGATTTTCCATAGCGAGATTTAGTGGTAACTAAAAACTAAACTATATTCTCTCCAAGCATTTGTTACTTTGTCAGCAAGCACTTTCTGTGCAGTGTCGAGGAAGTTGGGACGTGTTGGGATGAATGACGTGCTTCATGTTGTACTGTGGTACAACAAAGTTCACCCTTCTTATCATATTCACACGCAGTCAAATATTTTGTAATTGGCTATTGTTCTGGAAACTATGAGGTCACGCAAAAGCAAGTATAAGACTACTTTCCTATCCACCATCCACGTGGTGAAGTCTACACACAGTTACTTTACTAAGCGAACTGCCAATGCAGTGTTGAGGTTAACTCAGCAGACCGATCGGCAGTTGGTCACAATAAACTGTACCTTAGTTTACGATTGACGTTCAGGTTCCTTTCTCTAAAACGCGAAACGAAATTTCGATGTTTAATTTTGCGTATTATTAGCGAGTAAACTCGCTTACGCCTTAGACCCTACGTCATTAGACGTCGAATCACCGTCGATAATTTAAGATACGTGATCGGCGGAGCTGTAACTCCCAGTTAAGTCATATCGACATGAAAAAATAAACCTGCTTTATATAGCAAATAAAAATCAGTGATCGTCACAATTGCCATTGGCAAGTTAAGCGGATCTTTGCGCGGATTTAACTAATCGTACCTATCAAATTATTTTCGTGAAAGCACGTTCAGCATAGGAGATCGCAACTGTGCAGTTAACATTAGTCAGGATAACCTATTGCGATAAATTTTGGAAATGTTACAACAGTTTCAGCAAGTATCAGAGAAAATTAGTATTTGTTAAAAATGTTACTGCATAAATTGAGGTCATTTGTTTCAAAACAGCGCGTCGCGTTGTACGATCTTCCAAAAAGGTTGTGCACCACGCGCTTTAGAGATACCTGAGAGATGCAGGACATGAAATGCTATTAGTTCGGAAAGATCCTATTNATAATTCGTCAAATAGAGAAATAAATATCCTGGTTGAGATAAAAACATGTAAAAGCAGCAGCTACGTCTCGTATTAAAATGAGTGATAACTTTTAATCAACAACAGCAATGCACGTTTCAGTTTTTTTGCGAATGACAATGCCAAACACTTCCGAAAAACACAATACAACCATGCAATAGGGAAACTTGATGAAACGCAAACGATTGTTTCGTAACATATGGGTTTCTGTGCATGCGCTTTATGCGTGATACAAGGCATGATCGTAGCTCAAGCGGATTAACTGCCACGTGCAATACCGGCTGTTCCGAACACCTTACTGTAGCTTCAAATCAAAATTTTTATCAAGCCGTCGACCTCTTTTGCAAAATGCTTACTAAACCTAAACAAGGCGAATGTACTTAGAATTTCAATGTGTTTACCAATCTGGTCTCCATTTCCAAGAACCATTTTGGTCAAACGCGCCGTCGGACATGGTTTTAATAAAGAGGTGGCGGCGAATTCGCGGAAATAAACAAGAATAGGATGAACGGCGTTCGTAGATGTGGTAGATCCAGTTTGTCCAGGTGCACTGGCAGCCCGTGCTTTGCACTGCCTTATATTGCCCAGTGCAGCTTTGTTGTCGCAGATGAATGCCGCTATACAGCGGTCGCTCAGTTCGCAGCTAGATTAGCAAAATTATGTGGTCATAACGGTGGAAATGTGTATTTGTTGTGCTAAAGCAGCTTTCGCTTAATTGCTAGATTTATCAGAATGTTGTTGTTTCATCGCAGGCACTAATTATAAATCTTACAAAAGAAAGCTGATTTGAGATGCCGTTTAACAACAACACCGTACTTCCAGTGTTGCCGAAACCGGATCACGCGAAAAGCGGGATGGCTGAAAACTTGAACAGCGCTGTCATCGAAGACAAAGAGCTGAGAAAGAAACTGCGCAACCGACAGTCGGCACTCGCGGCACGCGAACGCAAGAAGGCCAGAATGATGGAGTTGGAAAGGCAGGTTGCCGAGCTCCAGGAAATTAATCGACGGATAGATGAAGACAATCAGTATCTTCGCGCACGCTTGGATACGGTGATGCGAAAATGCGCCGATGCCGGTTTGCAACTAGACAGCGATCAGGAGTTTATGAAAACGTACGGCATCAGGCCTGCTGTGCACATGAACTATCCAGGCCACCAGGTCGTGTACCCTGGAATGAACACTGCAAATACCGAACCGAACCGTGCTGCGACTCTTCGCATGGAAATAAAAGAGCTTGGTGAAAGGCAGCAAGAACTTTTGCAGGCGATGCCGTACGGTACTTTCAACGGTCGTCCACATATGCAAACAAATAACCCCATGATGATGGGAGACGGAACCTGCAACTATCCAGGTCAGAGAATGCCAATTAAACAAGAGTATGGCCGTGTTCTCAACTCAGCGCTTCAGAGGAGCAGTTGCTCATCTTTTGCAGCAAATTTTCACAACTTCAATCAGTTAACGCCAGAAACTATGCAACAAGCGAGCTTGCCCTTGTTCCGCACGAAACGCCCTCACGACATTGCAAACATGAACTGTCCAGCACCGGAACTTTCGGACCCGAGGAACCAGTCGTTACCGTCGATAGCAGCTGTGCTAGGATCTCCCGCAAAACGGCCATGCGTGGAAGCAACGCACTGTCAGCAAACCGACAGTTACCTTCCAACCAGCGCCTCAGCCGTTCATACCGAAGGCTCCTGCGTGCCGCCTGCATACCACCAGCCGGGGCTTGCGCGTCAAAACATCAGCGTTTCTCAGCAACCATCTGTTATCAGCACCTACGCAAATAACAGCAACGAATGCATCCAACATCAAGAAACAGAAAGCAAAAGCCAACGCGCCGATGCGAACGTCAGATCACCGGAAGATTTTCGCAGCTACCCGATGAATTCGGATGTGTCGCCGTTTTTAGCCTCTGGCGAGAAATTAGTCGAAGAATTGAGCAATACTTCAGGACATAGCGAGACGGACCAGGTCCTTCCCTTCTTTGACTTTCAGGACTTTATGTCTGGAGATTTAACGGCTGACTCACCCTCAGCGCTGAGCGCGAGTGACAGTGGCGTCAGCATGGATGACTCTCTTGACTGGATAGCAGAGAACCCAATCTTCGATTTGTAACGGACGCAAAGGCCTGCGGAGCAGAATGTACGGCCTGGCACCGCGACGATTTTTTATCGCTTGCACTTAGATGCGGCGCCAAGCAGACAACGCACCACACTGCGGCTAAAACTGGCACGCCCGCAGTGACCGGTGTGGCTTGTTTTATGCGAATGCAGTGCATTATGCCAATCATCGTACGTGTTTTGTTTTTTTATATTGCGCTTGGTTATGTTTTGTACGAGATAGAGAACTTATTTTTATTGCACGAGCTTTTATTGAAAATTCGCATAATATACGTACACAGATACGACAACAAATCAAATGATAACAATGTAGCTTGGAAAGAGAAGCTCGCCAAGGTAAAAATTATACAGCAAAAAATGACGATCTTCCTTTATAAGTGTGCCACACTCCATACACTGGACCAAAGATTTTGGCAATTTCGAGGGGGCAATATTTTCGGGCACACAAAACAGTAATTGCGAGATCAAGACCAAAGAAGATGTTTATGATCGGGTAGGGTGACAATTGTCGCAGGCGTTCGTGCAGCGTGGAAGAGAGTTTAAACGAGGCGGAACTGCCCCATTAACAGCTAATGACCACATAAACTTCAAATTCTCAAACTGTGAACAAGGGCCAACGCGTGCTGATGCAAAACGCTTCAATTTGGTGACTACATAAAATGTAAACAAAACGCGAAAAACAAGGTTCACCTTAAAACAATTTCCTCCATAAGCCCAATAATCATCGCAGATCATTCAACTAATGCTGCTGAGCAAACGCGCCATGCACACTGCCGTAAACACAGCGTCACCGCCCTGTTCAGCATTCTCTAATGCCATTCACAGTAAAAAAATGCGTCAATTTTTTGAAATCGCTAGTCCGGATTGTGTTGAATAGCTCAACCATTGCGAATCGGCGCTGACGAATAGGTCGCACATTGCTTCTGGCATGCGACGGTTCCAACTTGCCAGGCAGGTTCGAAGGGAGCACAGGTCAAATGCAGCCGCCGCTACTTCCCCGCAAGGCGCGAGACGAAAACGTGACGTCGGTACGAGCAGACACCACAAGCAAACAGTGTAAGAGCAAGGCATGCCTTCGTTCGCAATGTGGAAGCTGGTGCAGTCATGCATTTCAGCCACTCGGTCCGGAACTGACAGCAGCAGTCCAAGATCATTTTTTCGACGCACTGGCTGTGAGGCAGGTTGGCACCAAGTCGCACTGTGAACGTCGCTTCGCTTCCTTGGCTCGGTCACCTCAGTCGATCTTCGAGTTTACGCCGGAAAAACTCCTGTTAGCTATTTCGGGTGAGAGCGTCTGAAGCAGTGACAACCGCTCCCAACGCCTACTGACTGTTGTAAAAATGCCGAGTAAACATGTCTTTCAGCAACGTCATTCCGTCTTCGTACCTCGCGTCATTTTCAACCGACTTTTCAATCCACCTGTCATCGATACAAAAAAGGTTTGTAGGCGGCGCGAAATGCGACACGCGCAAAAGGTCCCCACGTTGATGATGTCAACAGGTTTCGTCGACCTCGTACATGATCAAACAATTAATTATTTTAATGACATGGGCAGGCATGACTTTAGCAGATGAAAACAAGTAGCCAACCAATTACGACTAAAAACGATTGCTAATTCTTCGTTAAAAACCACCATTACGGGCACCAGGCTATAGTTTCGTGAGGCACCCACACACGTGCATGCTGTTCGCTTCAGGAACAAGCCACGACTCGCAAATACACAACCTTTTCACGTGGGAAACTGTCCGTGAGCGAACAGAACTAGCGTTTGAGTCGACACCAAAACGTCAAACTCAGGAATTACGCGCAGGAGAGCTGCAAACAGTGCTGGCCACACGGGGTAGTAGGGGTGATGTGAGGAGGTGCTTCTTCACCGGAATTAAACGTTGAGCATGACTTTGATTGCTGCTCTGTCTTATTTTTGATATATATGCAACTTTATCGAATTGAAGTGAGCGTGTAGAACGTCAAAGTTTTGCAAAACATGACATTAGTTGACTTCTGTCAAAATAGGAGGTCCATGTCTACCTACTGTTTGGGTATTTAATTGAGGTTCATGAAGACGGTACATGATTTTTAAAAATGGTTGAAACTGCAGCATTCTTATCCGGCCACAATTCTATACTCCCGGGTTACATAGTGTCGGTCATTTTCAGACGTAGCCTACACATACAGTTGACAGCGTAGTTGCTCCAAACAGTCATTGTCGTGACAGAAGGGGTTACGACAAGCTTCACTCAATCACCTGAACGAAACTGTTCAGCTTATTTGTCCTACATTACATGAAGCTGCAGAGAGATGTCTGGCATATTGGCTAGGATCTAATTTTTTTTCGGTCATAGATCAAATTTTGTTTAAACGACCGAAAAAAATAAGTCAATTTAGTAAGAAACATAGACTAATGAATATTGTTGCGGCGAGTTTCAATGTTACTACGGTACAAATGACAGAAATGTCTCAGCGAAAAAAAACGCAGGCTAGGATTGCACTACTTTGTTCCAGAAAGCCATGATTAGTACTGCAAGAAGCCTTTGTCCGAGTAATTGCAGAAATTTTTACACTTTAAACTTTAGGAATATCCACGGAGAAATATTTGTGATCATGATGCGGTTCAGCCACCACTGCACCCTTAATAATTTTTTTCAAAAATTGAAAATGCATTTTTCATTTCTCTTCCGATACTATTTTTTTCAAGTTTGTTCCTTTACATTATTTTTCGGTATGCGTTCTATTTAAAAAAAAATATTTTTCGACAAAATTTCTATTCAGAAAACAAGTGTTTTTCAACTGTTATAAGATTTTTTTCAAAATCAAAAAAGTCTTCAAACCAAACAATCTGAATAACAAATTTGGACGTGTTTTCATGACGAAAATTCGGCTAACACTCTCATCTTTACAAATATGTGAAACTGAACTTCTTTACATTGCAGGATAAACCTTGATTGTAAATTTTAAACTTTCCCCTAGGCGTTAAAAGATTAAAACTCCAAGTAACTATACCCTTAAACAGAAAATTTCGTGGATTCTTAGGCGAGGCACAAACTAGGGCCAGTGTTACTTACCGCGCGAACAATGCCCACGTTGGAGATTTTTCCTGCAAGTATTGATATTCACCTGTTTTCAGTAATTTGAAAACATCAGCTATACCCGTACATGGCGCTCAAGGAAAAATGAAACCAAAGTATTTGACGACAAGTTGTGGGAAACATGCACGGATTTTATTGCTTGCAATGATGTAGCAATAACAGAGTCGTGTGTTTATATGAATTCACTTAAGTTGTTTCTATACTTTACATCTATAGTTCTCAAGTGATAAACAAATTCACCTATAAACCGCAAATAGGAGTTGCACAGTTGCAAGAAAAAACGCCCAATACATGCTACGTAATAACATACTTTTCATTGATTTTTTCAACATTGTGTATCCCTGACATTGAATATTTGATAACATCGGAGTGGTGCAAGGAATGAAAATTTTGAAGAACCTCCTTCACCAAAACTTTTCTGTGTCCAGTACAGCCTGATATCATCAATAGTTCCATAAAAGATGGTAGTTTGAAAAATTTGTCTGGAAACCTTCGACAAAAATCATGGTCGGAAACCAGGGTTGCGGAGTCGGAGGTAAACTGTCCGTCTCCGACCGTTCCAAAATTTCGGACTCCGACTCCTTAACTTAAAGTGAATGAAGTTTGGCAGCCAAGATCTTTCTAGTGCCAAGATCTTTGTAGTATCTAACACTCAATGGAAATCGTGGTACAAAGCAAGAATTCTCTGTTTCAACAAAAGTTTCATACGAAATTGTACATCTCAACAGGAATTCAACTTAGGAGTGTGATGCAAAAAAATGATCCAATTGGACTTCCGGAGTCGGAGAAAAAATCCAACTCCGACTCCCAGTGTTGCTAGGAATCTGATTCCGACTCCACCCAAAAACTTCCGACTTCTTACGACTCCACAACCCTGCTGGAAATGTCCTTTATCAGATTTGAAAATTGTAATTCTGAACCAAAATAGTTACGTTTTATAAACTTCCACATCCCATTTCAAGTCTATCAATTCAGTGAAAACCCTGAAGAAAATTTTAATACATAAAAGCTTGTTTTTTCATTATGATTCTTTTTATTCTCATTCACCTCATTGTTTGTGCAAAACAAATTTTGAGTTGACAAATGCTGCGACAATTTCAATATTTTTGACCACGCAGATACAAAACATGAAAAAAGCGAAAAAGCTATATACTGTACCAGGGTTTTTTTAAGGCGTTTTAGGTACCCGATTCGGGTCCCTAGAATTTCAAATCGGATCCCTAGAATCAGAGAAAATTATCATCGGGTCCCTAAAATCATTAAAAAATCGGGTCCCTAGAATCAAAGAAATCGGATCCCTACAGATCCAAACCGGATTCCTAACACTTTCCTTAAAAAAGCCTGTACTGTAGTAATATTTAAAACAATCAAGCTAAGTCACGCAGAAAGTTGCTTTTACAAGAAGTAACCATTGTTAGATAAATACGAAGCTGTTGAAATCGGAATACATTGATTTTCGGTGAAAGCAACGTTTTCACAGAAAACGCAGCATGGGCAAATGTGTAAAAGCAGATATAGCATCATTCCGGGCATGATTCACAGAAAAACTCAACACTAGAATAATCAGTTTCCGGAAATTCCAAACATTCGGAAGAGTATTATATTGGTTGACACAGAAATAACTGATGGAGTTTTGAGGTTGGCAGAATTTTGCATCATCTTTCAATTAAATGAAAGAAGTGAAAAGTCTTTATACAGGTAAGCCCCATGCAAAGCACAAAAATACTGAATTTCACAGCACAAGAGGCGTCATTAGCTTTTCCACAAAACTGCAACCGCACTTTAACAAAAGCGCTCCAAAACATTGTTTAGTCAGCATCAGAGCAAGTAAGCAGATCACGCCCACTGTAATGAAAGGGCGCAACAGCCTTTGAAGATGAGTGCCGTTCAACGGCGTTGTTCGCAGAACGCACTGCCGGCTTTCGAAATCAAGTGATATCTGAAGCGCAACAATCTACTTGGTGAACTTAATGCGGAGATGGAATGCCGCATAGAAAGTCCCATAATGTGACATCATCACGTATTGTATTCGCCGTGCACATCCACGTACAAGCATTAGCACGGCAAAGGTCTCTGACGTGTGAATAATTTCAGCGTCCTGCGTTGGTAACTAAATTTCGCTGACGTTCACCACTGGGTATGTTTTTTTAAGGTAAAAATTTTGCAGTTCTAATGCAATTGGTGTCGGACAATTTTGGATGAAGAAACAAGAATTCAGTTGAAAACCAATTAAAGCTCCTTACAAGTACAGGTGCAAACACGCATTTGCTTCACTAGAGTATCAGAACCTAGACGCAGATATGCTATTACTTGCATGTGTGCCCAGACCAGTTCAGAGTATCAGAAACTTGATGCAGATAAGCTATTGCTTTCATGTGTGTCCAGAACAATGGCGGATTAACGCTCTTGAAATTTACCTCGGGCAATTTTTTACCATGGTCTTAACCAAATGATAAACAAATATTGTGAAAGATATTAGCGAACATTTATTTCCAAAGAAATATCCATACAAGGTACAAATGTTTAAGTGTACATTATTCCATCATAACTTTTGTGCTTTTACAGTAGCAAACTCATAAATTGTAGAATCGAAGTCAGTTTCGTGGAGCAACTCTCTTTCAATGCGTAGAAATGCCAGTACATGAAGGCAGTGCTGACTCATTGTGGATCGCTTCACATCGTGAGGTCGAGTAAGCTGGGAAAGCGAGCGATCTCCAAAGCAATTAGTAGCCATCAGTGACAAGTCAACTAAATTCGTAAAACTACTTCAGAATCGGGAAATGCAGTTGAAACTCCAGTTGTGTGCAATAATTTGAACATATGTTGAGCATCAGCGTTGACGCTTCTCTGCTGCATTTCTTCTTTGTCCCTTATACTAGCACATGAACTTACAGAATTCTGAGTAGAAGTCATGAAGAAAAATCATTTGCATCCACACCAACAAATCTTTACAGCTTCAATATCATCACCAGACATTGAGTCAAACTCAGTCAGAACACGCTCCTACACAGTTGAATATGCTTCGATGCGCTTTTTCAAAACATTGTTCAGTAGATCGATGATGACAATTAAAAGTGTTTACTTCAAATTTCTGCAATACTTTCCATACCATCAGCAGCAGTTCCTTCACTAAATTGCTTTTTGGGTTTAGGTACACGACGTGTTTCACTTTCAGACTTACGGTATAAGAGCTGTTTCCACAACGGCCAGAACCTTTCTGCTCATAAGACGCAAATTTTTCTCCGCAATAACTTAAGAATTGAGCCACTCCCTAAAGGACCAATAGCAGTTGTTAGTTCAATCGTAGCACTTTGCAGCAACTTGCTGCATTGGTTGAAACGCTGCAAAATGTGATTTCACAGTTCACACATGAGGGATACTTCTATGTTGTCCATATGTTCTGCCAAAGCGTTCGCCTCATTTCGAGTAAACATATTGTCATCAGCTGAATTTCCTCAAGAGCACTCTGGAACTGTTGATATCTTTGGAATCAGGCTCGTAAAAAGGGGGAGCGCAGGGAAGGCCCCCTAGGAAAATGTGTTGGGCCTTCAGAAAACTCTTCCCTCCTGGTGTCCCAAGCTAGTTACGGGCCTGCTTAGAATACAGCCTCAGTGATATCAGCTCAAGCACACTTTTGGTCATCTGATGGATCTTCAGGAACGAGACAACCTTTGAGGTTTTTGTCCTTATGTGGATTACCAGAAACCCCCAAAGATGTGTAGATACAGATGCTATAAAGAATGTACAGGGTGACCCAAAAAGATGCGTACCCATATTTTGTTCGATAAAAAACCCATTTTTTAACGAATGTCTTTTCTGTTGCAGGACGTGA
>JGI24021J15306_10000941_pt1 | contig 26138 bp, 13 predicted proteins | sample Ectturendosymbi1_FD_15306 | JGI IMG/M metagenome (IMG submission 15306) | reverse complement strand
TTTTAAAGCCAAGACCACGTGGCGAGCTGCTATCAAATGCGTTGCACCAATCAACGCGTGAGGAATGCGCGAAACTCGACTAGAGGAATTGCTTGGAGGTAACAGAAGGGTTCAACGCTTTAAAAGACAGTTTGTAGGTATATCTCACAATCGAGTTACATTCCAGCTCATGTAATTGCTCAAGTGCATTAAAACTACTCTGGGCAATGTTTACTCGATTGGTTAATTCGAAACGGGTAATGTCGCAATTGTCTGACTGCACCTTCTCGCTTTTTACGGAAAGGTACGTCATACACTTTCCGGTAGACTTTTAGTTTATCCAATTGTTTCTTATACACTTGAAAATGTGCACGGAATCGAACAAGAAAAACAAGGGATGAGATATATCGCAAGGATGGGGGTAAAAACCGAAAGCTGTGGGGGCACTGCAAAGAATGATATTGCTTTTCTGTTAAATAACGTTGTTGGCCGTAATGACAGAAATGACGCGGAATCCAGCTTCCTCTTTAGACCCCGGATAGTTCTTTGGACTGGATTAGGGCAAACAAGTCTTTACCGTTTGTTTTGCAAGTGGGCAGGACAAGCACTACATCTTTGTACTTAGACACGATGCTCCTAATCATGAAAGCAAACGCTGATTTCGCTGCTTCTTCGCTGTTGCAAGCTGCAGATTCAACGAAGCTACCACCTTTGTAATCAAAAAACTGTTGGAGGTGCAGGTGAATTTCATCAATTACAAAGCACCGCAATCTTGTCGCTCGGCTGCAACATTTTCACTTTTTTTTGACACAGCACAAAAACTTGCTGTCATGCTGTTCAATCAAAGGGCTCATTGAGTTTGACAATGTCATTTTATGATTGGTTTTATAACATGGCAGAAGACAATTACCACTTATGCGCAAAACCTACAGGCGTTTGGTGCAGTGTTGTGAACAAGAGAAGCGAATACAAGAAAATCGTAGGAGCATCTACAAACACTTTGCGTCATCAAACGCATTTGCTCATACATAAACCATGCCACTCCGTGAAATTTAAGGTTTTCCGATTTTAAGGGAATTAGCAGCGATAGAATCGATTGCCGGATTATAATGAACTGACTAGCTATCAGAGTAGTTTGTGCAGGATGATGTTTTTGTATGTTTGTTGAAATGTCTTGCACAGCTTCGATTGTGTGCAGGGTGTTCACTTTCAGTGGGAGATGAGAGTGAACAGCCTGATCTGTTCACTTGTTTATTTAGGATGCCTTGCATATACCCTTTGAAACACGGAATTTTGCTAATATGTAAGCTACATATCAGAATAAAATGGTGAAAAAAACATTAAAAAGGGATTGCAAATGGATCACAATACAGTCACTGCATACCTTGTGGGATGGGAGCTGCGTCCACTGTATCTAAAAGTTGATCTGTAAAAAAACAAAAAATAGAAGTTTTGCAGAATTTTTCATGTCTCCTTCGTGCCTGCCTGTCCATGAACTTAAATGCTTCTGTTTCACGCTCATCACGTACTGTAAGAATTGCACAAGTAAGCGACTCGTGGCCGCAGTCTTACACTATAGCAGCGTCGTGAGATGTTCAGTGCATTTGGAGCTTACAGAATTTCTGTTTTTTTTAGGTCGCAGCAATACAGCGTTGTTAAACTAAACTGAAAATTGGTAGCGATCGTGTTTGAAGGTTTTACATCTCTTTGCTGGGAAGGAGAGAGGCCTGTCCTAAACATAAGGCTTGTGGTAACCAGAGATGAACATGGATTGTGGTTTAAATCCTGCCGCATTTCAGTATTTCGCTGGATTTGGATTTCATAATTTCTGCTTAACCGGATGTGGATTGGATCATTTTCTGTTCAACGTCTTTGCATCTTTCGATTCAGTTTCGGGACTACATATTAATTGGTTAAGTTTGGTTCTGTGGAGTTTCTTACATCCGACGGAATTGTACGTTGTGTCATATGTTTGTTTAAATATTGTGCTTTGACTATGACCAGTGATGCTGATACAACTCTGCTGTCATGTCCTCACACTTACGGTATTGGTGTGGCTTTCATTGATACAGTCCCTTTTCGTGACGCATGATTGTTTCGTAAACAGTACAGTAATACTTACTACCTAGTAACATTTGGCACAGGTCTTCATTGTTTATATGTATAGCCTATTTCCAATGAGTCACTTGTGTTGTATACCTGTACATCTTTCTAGTTTGGTATATTACACGCCATTACTGGGTTACTCATTGCATTACTGCTAACAGCCACTACCTTGAAGACTTTGGATGCTGTGAGGCAGAGGTAGAGAATAACTTAAATTGAATTAGTTTCCAAGCTATGTTTTTGTCTTTACATATTTTAGTTGGATTGTATATCGCCTATTAACAATGAGATTTTGGATTTAAACAGGATTTGGATTTGGTAACTATCGGTTTTCGGATTGGGATGTGGGTTGGATTTTGAAATAAGGCTGTTGGATCGCATTTGGATTTGAGAAACATAAATTCGTTCATCTATGATGGTAGCGTACGTGCCTGACAGACATTGCCCGCTATCCTCTTGTCTTAGCAGCTGTTCGTGGTGTGGACACTTTACCGCTTCAGAAGCAGGTCTTTTACCATTCCATGCATTTTTATTGCAGGTAATCTGCCAGAAAAATCCAGGCAGTTTTACTGTTTGTGTTTTCGCCCAATATCACTCTTCACGTATTTACAACACGTTTTATTCGAAACTTCAGCTGCGCTGCGTGATTGTTGGCAGGAGTTGCGCGAAAGGTCTCAACTAAATCTCTGAAGCGGGGCCAAGTTTGAGGGCCGGTTCGCTACAGGTCGTGTGAACAAAATTTCACAAGTAACCTACAATTTCTATCAATGCGTTACGCTGTAAACTGTTTGTGTTTATAAAAACGGTTCGTAGAAATTACTTAAAACTGTATAAGGTCTTTCTGCGGCATTGAAACCAATTCATGGAAAACACATTTAAAAACAAATTCTAATAATGTTTTGATATCAACATGATTTGTATATGCATCTTCTGAAAAAATCAACCCATCTGTTTAAAAATAGAAATTCGTCTCGAGTTGCATCAACTGTTCTGTTCTAGNGTGGGAAAAGCCTTTTCAAAAAGTTTTCGAAACTTGCAAGACCTAATACTAATGCTAGATTAGCGTNGACTGTCGTGTACATGCGCAGATAAATGCCATATCTCTCTGAAGCCTTAGTGAAACCTGTCTGTCTTTTCTGACGAATATTTGGAGTTTGATTTTCACCAAAAATCAGCTGTTAAATAATTACCGGAGATTTTTGATAACAAACGTTGGCCAGGAAATGTATGGATGAAAATAACACTAGCGTTCAAGAAATGAAGCATTGATTATTTAACTCAAGTACTTGATCGATGTGCGAACCAATAAATTTCGAAAACAGCTATTTACTTGTTACACGACAAAACTACAAAAATGTTTGAAACTTGCACAAACTTCAAAATAATACAGTTTGACATCTAACTGGTTGGGCTCTTTGCGCCCGGTCGAGTTGTTTGCACGTTTTGATTTTCCCAAAAAATGGAAAACTGGTGACGCTTCGTTCTTGAGCCTACCAGCAGTTTTAGCTGCCAGCACCGAACACCAACTTTGCAATATTTAGAAATTCTTCGTGAAAATAAACTTGTTGCATACCTTCGTCATTCGGAGAAGCATCACTTGCGTCAACGGCGCCAACGTTGTGCTCTAGAAAAAAATTACCAGAACTCCTTGGTAGAAATAGATCAATTAAACATAACTTGTGAAAACGACAATTTAGGCGATTTTGCTCTAAATGTATACTACAGGTGATTTTGTTTTCCAGAACNTAGCCAGCTTCTGTCAGTGAAATCCGAGTTACTGGCTATCGCAAAAGATACCAGTGCACGAGCAATGATGTTTGCACCGTTACATATTATATGCTTATTTTCTATAGTTTTGTTTCTCCGCTTTTTTTACCCATTCAAACTATACGTACATGATTTCTTTTCAACAATACAAACAAACACTCAATCAGTGACGAAGCTAACAAAGCTAATTTCTTAAAAATTAAAAATGAAATACTCACACCGCATTTCTATAGCAACGCATTTCAAAGAATTTCATTTTCCTGTTTCATTATTCTGAGCGTTTATGATCACTTCAATCCTTTCAAAAATGCGATTGCATACCATCGCATAAGTGCAGAAGCCGACAATTTTTTGGGGCTACAAAGGATATTTTGGCCAAACTTCACTAAATTGCCCGGAAAACTTCTGTGTGACAACTTTCTCTCAACAAATTTTCCGTAGCTGTTGGTACATTATATTTTCCTCTACCAAATTGCCATAGAAACTTTAAAACGAAAATGTGGTACTTGAAATTTTGTTCTTAATAACCTAACTGATAAAAGTACGCTGGGCTGTGCACCAACATTGTCAGATATCAGCTGGCTCAGTATTCCTGAGCATCTGCCTCACAGTTCTGAAGTTTGGCTTTCCATTCACATTCCAGCTGTTGCTGACAGCAAGGAACATCACACGTAGCTCATGTAGCCCTAAAGCTGTTTCCTTCTCTGGAGACATATATGTGGAAATGCACCATATTATTTCTATTATGACGATGCCCTGAGTCTCACAAAAGTGTCTGTACAACTCCACATATATGCAACAAACAGTATGGCAAANTGTGTTCATCCCGGCAATGTACTTAGAATTAAAAACAAAAGCTTTTCTGCATTTGCCTGGCACGGACTCTTACTAATATAAAGTATAGGTACCCTGCAGCACACTCGATTACGTCGGTGTAAATTAATAAAATACATAAATGAAATACAGTACTTTCTTTGGCCCAAACTTTCAAGCGAGTCAGTTACGCACCAACTCTTACAATCTAAAGCAGGAATTACTAGAAACAGTTTGTTGATTTGAGATTTGTTTACAGTAATGTGTTTTCTACAACATAAACTTTTATTTATTGACTCAATATCAAACTAAATTTCGCTTATATTGTTTAAAAATTTCAAATTTTTTGCCTTATTTTTTTGAGAATTTGTCCAAATTCTTGACAAACCAAAACTTTTGTGGGTGCGCTTGCACATCTGCACCCCCATCTCTTACACCACTGTACCATGTATGTGAGAAATTTATTACTGCAGCTCAGTTGTCTAATCAGAAAATGCCAATAAAATTTCAATAAGTATAGTCAACCACGCTACAAATTGAAAGCAGAAAGGTTCATCAGAGAGAAGTCGGAAATAAAAGAGCATAATCTCTAAAAGTAAAAAATGAAACAGGTTCTGAATCAAGGCCAAAGCATTTACGCAATTAACCGAATTTCATTGAAATGTTTTGGCAAGATTACATTACCAATATTTCCGAGTAGCGTTGAGCAAGTTCTTGTTTTCCAGTGTAAAATCATCATGATGAACGTATTGGTTTATCAGTTAAGATTGCATCCGTAAAACACACAACCCTAATCATAGCAACTTCAGTTGGTATCTTTTTCGCACATAATGAAAATATGTGAAACTTATTCAATTGAGAAAAACGTTAGCGCGTGTTCATGTTTGTGATATCTCTATTTTCCACTGATCGCGTACATTTATTCACAATCTTAGCGAATCCATTTGACCCAAGTCACATTCGTCAAGGTGTGAGAAATCAAACTGAGTCACAGGTTTTACAGAGTTCTTGGCTCATATCAGTTGCACTTTTTGTCGAGTTAAATCGAGCCACAAATTTTGTCTTGTGACTTTATTATAGTCTCTGAGCTCAAATGGATGCCCTGGATCTTGAGCAATGTTTCCTTATGCTATGCGCATGTGCACTTGATTTTTAGAAGCCTCACACATGAAAAATAGAAGCGTCAAAATACCTCAGGTTTCAGTTCTTGCATAACGAAATGCTGTATTGTTCTAAGCAGAAGCACAGCTAAGTTTCTTCGAAGCCGATGCAGTTTGTCACTTCTTCATTAAATTTTTGCTTCGATTTTTTAAATCATTCAATAACTGCCTCTACAAAGTTGTTGCGCCAAATTTCCGTCCAATTTATACGTCATGGAAGCGCTGGAGACCGAACAATTTGCTAGTTAGCTGCAGTTAGCCTGTTTATGTGCCTTGGCAATGCAGTATATTTGCCAGCAGGCCAAACGATAATTAAATAGGTTGATCGACGATCAACCAATTTAACGAGTGACAATCGAAAAAGACAACTTCCTTGCCTTAACATGACACAGAACTAAAGGATTTGGACCTCGTTATCCAAATCCTTTCAAGCTAAACACGTTTTACACGCTTTCGTGTAATGGAAATTGTTCCATTCGTTTCAGTTTTGTTTTACTCGTTTGTTTACTCCCTTTGGAGTGTCACGAGTGGTCTTCCGGGGCCCATCTCCGCTTGTTTGCGCCGTGGGCCACGCGGCTGCTTTCGCAATGAATGCTGCATTGCTGGCGAGTCAACGACAGCACCGCGCTTGGATCGATTCCTTGCCCCATCTTCGCCGAGCACGAGTCTGGACATGTTGCAAGTACCATTTTGATATCTTGGGCATGACCAGACTGGGAATCGAGCCCAGCCTTCCAGTTTTGGTGGCACGTGCCCAACCAACTATGTACTACTTAGTCCTCTATTGGAAATTTAAATGGGAAAAAAAGATCAATATCATCGCGGATACTATTTGTAAAGGCGAATCCCGAATGCAAGTCCAGCAACGAAATTTATCTTCGTAAGTTGGTGAAATGTAAAATGGTACCATTTTTACAAAAAACAAAAACACTAACAAGTGCCAGGTAATAGAATGTTCAAATTACAACATTGCTTGTGCAACTTGATCTGCGATTTTTTGCCACTCAGGCCCAATTCTCTAGTACTACACAAAATTCAACCAAGAGTTTGTTGTCTTTGAATTTAGGGGAAATTTTATATTATCACCAGACGCCAAGACACCGAAAAATACGGAACGTTATCAAATCGTTGCCCACTGATTGATGGATAAACTCTATCACAAACCAAGTCCGTAGCCACGGTGGGCATTCCGAGTCAGTGCACCCCAAAATTCTTGTGCCCCCCAAATTTTGTGGTGCCCAGAAATGTTTGTTTTTAACATGTAATACAAAACAATCTTGCATCCCTAAAATTTATTTTTCCCACCGCAAACCTTAGAATCTGGCTACGAGCTTGTCAAAAACCAAACACAATGACTTTACGGCCAGTAACAGGCGGCCGTCAACACAGTACTCCCGCAAAACCCCCAACAGCTTTTTCCTATGTAATTGGTCATATGTCTATTAGAGGTTGAAGAAAGAAAGTTAGAGGTCTTTGACGTACTCAAGGTCTCGAAAATTTGCTGGAGAGTGTAAATGTCGTCTGCAGTGCATTGCAAAGACGAAAACTGCACTACGTATCCTTTACCTGAGGTTCAATTATTCCGCGACACCACTTTTCGAGGTATTTATTCTTCAGAGTGGCTAAGCATCATGTAAATACCGAAAAAGATCATTAAAGCAACTTAGCCTCAAAATCTGGGACTACGAGCTGATCTCTCCTTGTATAAGTTGTATGAACGTTCCTAAAATACATAAAAAATATTNTAGAGGTAGCCTTGAGTAAATGAAGTTGATGCATCGCAGTGCATATTTGGCCTCAGTCCTCTTTCAACAGCGAACTCAATTTTTTCCCTCTTGTATATATTCCCGTTGACTTCCACACTTGAACCTTTTTCTCTTTGTATGCGTATTTGTGATTGTGTGATTTGTTTTCTTGTGTTGCTGCTTGCGTTCTTTTATTTTGCAGTAGCAGCGCGATAGAGTCTGCGAATCACTTCTGGTGTTTGATGAAGTTCGAACGCGGGACATTCAGAACACCAGGAGATCACAGCCTCTCCATTCTACAATATGATGGCTGCATTCCATGACTCACCCAACTGACTCATCCTCATCCTTTAACCGCTGCAAAAAATTGTAGAACTTACATGATGCGAAAGGGTTATGGCAACCCGGGCGGAGTTTCATTTTAACTGTGTTTATACTTTCTGTGCCACGCCCAGATCTTTACGGATCTGTCACCTGATTCACAGAGAGAGACAGCTTGCGACCCAGCACTTCCTGCGCAACTTTGTTGTTCATCTGGCAACTCTTTCCCACGTCAACGCAACGCTTCGATCTAAACCTCGCTTTCTATAGAACTTATCCACCAGTCAAGGGAACAACTCGATAACCTTCCGTTTTTTCGGAGCCCTGGCGTTTTTCTAATTTCTTTGGTTTCTTTTTGGTGTTGGAAAATCCAAATGATCGCCAAATAAAATCAACTCAAACTCAACTAAAGATAGAGATAATCCGGTAGTTATTTCATCCTTTCTTGTCTCCCTTCTTGTTTTTGGCGACGATCATCCCAATATACCAATCTTTCCATGTCTTTCTAGAACATCAGGCAACTTAAAACGCACGAGTCATCTAAAGAACTCCTCGATTCAAGGCTTTGAGCATTGCAGGTTTGGATTTCATCGCATCCTGCAGACTTTCCAGCGTAAAGGGCGTGCCGAGAGGGACAAGGGTGGCACAATTCCCCGGGCGCCAAAATGTCCCAGCAATGTCGCAAGTACTTCCTTCAAAACAGTACATTTGCTCCCGAAAGACTTTAGGTTCTAATATGGAGCGCCACAGTTGTTTCTTGCCCCGGGAACTGTCTAATCTCTGTACGTACCTGCCCAGCCTTCAGTGTTAAAAGCTGGGAAGACGTCGACTGCAGTGGTGGTAATTTCCTATCCCGAATATACCTCCTGTAGTTCGATGTGTGATAATGACCGTGTTCAAAATATTTTTGAAACACTCTTTCCATCTGCCAAGGACGCCCTCTCAGTAAGACATCATTTTGGTCTTTGATGGATCTAGCAATAATAGATCTTCTGTCATGGAGACGCCTGATGATTTAACAAATTATTTTATTGGCTGACTAGTAACTGGAATCTTGTTTATTTCTGACATTCTCCCAATATTTTATTTTGGAATTTTTACCGCGAAGAGCTACGGACAAGTTTCCTAAAATTAACTTGTTGGTTTTGAAGAATAATTTTCCAAATGAAGGATGCTTACTTGACGTTTTAAGGTTTAGCGGCAACCTTAATTAATGAGTAACTTTAGTCAAACGTGAGGACAGAAAGAAATTAAAAGCATTATCTTTATCTGATATCAGCAATGTAAGTGTGTACGCATTCGTGTCACCAAAATTGGGAGAGAAATAATGTTTCTGATAATTGAGAGCAAAATTCGAGCACTCATCGGTTTTTAAGCTTCAACCTGAAAAAAATAGTCTGAGTTCAACTGAAACGATTGAAGAGGGTTCTTTTTTCTTGAATTTGGAGATTGACAGGCTAAAAAAGGTTTATTGCCGATTTTTGAACCATTTTCGAACCAATCAAGCTTTGACAGTGAAAACCAAAAATATACTTTCACGTGTGTCTTTACAACCTTACTCAAGGAACCGCAAAGTCCTGTTTCATTTGACATTTAAATATTACACAAAAGATTCAATTTCACCAACTGCGTTTCGAATCGACATACACTTTTCAAGATATTTTACAAACCTTTTTCGCTGCTTTCTACGATTGGGAATCTAAAGCCATTTTGTGACGGAAAGCCTTCACTGACATCGGGCAATGTGCAATCTGAAACAAAATATTGCTTTGACAAGCAAAATTTTATTTCTCATCAATTTTTTTGCATTGCTGCGCGTAAATTCCCGCAATGGCTAAAGCGAGTAACAATCAGCAATACTCTAACTTGAATATTTTTTTAATTCAAAAATAGTCACGCCATGTTCCAAATTTATAAAAATGCGCTTTGCTTACCACCTGCGGCTGAATCCAAAAATGATCTATTTTCAGCTCCATATTGTCCATCTGGTTGATGAAGGTAGTTTGTTCTGTTGGCCACCACTGTTAAAGTAAAAAGTAATTGATAAAATTGCCAATTTCGTATATTTAGTTCACCTCTAATGACGATCTAAACATGGAATTTCCTATTTCTTTCGCGAACTTCTTGCCAGTTTTTACAGCTGAGGTAGACGCATGCAGACAAATTGTTTTATTTGCCAATACCGTATCAAGAAAAATCCTAGTTTATATTTATTCAGATTCTTTGGTGCTTTTTTAGGCTTTTTCAGGACGCTGAACAGCAACTATAGACAATGCTTGTACATTGAATCGTGAATTTTAAGTATATTACTGATTTTTGACCAAATGATTGAACAGGTTCATATAAGAAGAGATTATACCCTGATAATAAAGTAAATTTACAACGCAAATTTAGTGGCACAAATGCTTCTCGAAACCCTTGGACATATACTGTAGTTGAACATCTGAACATTTCTTGCTATAAGGCCAGTTTCAATTCTTGCGACGCGAAAACAGCAATCACGTCGTTGCATCAGCGCATGCCCCTGGGAAAAATGTATTTTTTCTTTAAATTTTAGCGCAACAGTTGGTTTCAACCAACTTGTTTTATGAGATGCTGTAAAGAGCACGAACAAGGTCTTATTTAAGTTCAGCAGAAGCTACCCAAAAAAAAACGGGTACTGAATTTGTAACAGCCTCTGCTCTAGAAGAAAACCAGCTCGAAGTCACTTGTACATAAAACTGACTTGCAGGTTAAAGTATCACAAAAGCAATCACACCTGAAAACAGCGCTTCCCAATCAGTGGGCCGCGGCCCACTGGTGAGCCAGGGACCTCTTAAAAGAGGGCCGCGAACCATTTAAAAATATTACAATTTCTGTCAATTAACTATAACGTTTTTGAAAATTAACCGATATTCTATAGTTTTCTATTGATTTGTCCGTGAAATGGGAACCATGAACATGCCCATATTTTCGCTAAAAATTACGCATTGTGCGGTTGTGCTGTTACGACATAAATAAGGTTAGCTGACTCTCTGTCAGCCTGTGTTTTGCCTAAATGGACTCCTCAGAATTTGCTATAAGCATTGCACCGGTTAAAAAATCTCTTGAAAATTTAATATTTGGCCGCAGAACATAAAGAGAAATTGAAATATATGTAAAATTTCTTCTAATCACAATTTTTCAGTTAGAATCATGTTCAAATGCTACAAGCTGGCACGATTCGCGCAATACTGCACAGTGTACACATCATTGAATATGCATCTGATTCAGATAGCATTTCGTTCTTAATGTCTCGTCCAAGTTACTTTTTATATAAAAATGTTAAACTCTAGTCGGCTGTATTTAGATTATGAAATTGCTGTGCAAGGAATCCATCGTTGGCTAACAAAGCATATGAAAGAAGCTGTGGATAAGCGTTGGCATATTCGCTATCAAGTTTTTATCAAACTAGCCAGGCGTTCTTTGTTTTTGTGACAAGTAAAAGTTTGTGTTAGCGGGGATTTTTTAAGGTGTTTTAGGGACCCGATTCGGATCCCTAGAATCAGAGAAAATTATCATCGGGTCTCTAGAATCAGAGAAAATCGGGTCCCTACAATCAGAGAAATCGGGTCCCTACCGGTCCATACCGGGTACCTAACCTTTTCCCTAACCTTTTCCTTAAAAAGCCCTGGTGTTAGTTTTGCTCTTTATCTTTTATATCTTCTTTTTGTCCTGTAAGCCCATGTATACCGAGTAAACACTGGACGACCTCCCGTTAAACAAGCAATAAACAAAACCTTAAGCCTACAGTCCAAAACAAGCATTACCACTATCAGGTGATCCTCGAATGCTTAAATGCTGAATCTCATCCACCTGATCAACAAGCCCTTCAATATATTTTCCCTTTTTCTCTACCTGCACAAGACAGCGAAAAATTTATTCAACCTGAGCCGTACAACAACATTTCGTAATAACAGGGTATTGAAAATTACCGAAATTATTTACGTGGACAGATGCAAACATTACTTTCAACTTTGACTGGCATTCTGATATGAACTTGAAAAAGAGTCATTCCTGTAATTATAAATGTGACAAATCTTTCAGTTTGTAGGAATGCATAGTACTCCGAAAAATGCTTTTGTCCATTACTTCCAATAGCTCTGTGTTTAATATATATAGGTTTTTAAAGCAGGTGTTTCAAAAGCAAATAACAAGCACAAATCGTCGGAAAGGACCATTGAGTTTGATGGCCATTTTACAAAGCTACGTAAATGCTTGATCTCGTTAAAGTCATATGGCGGTTAAAACACAAATCAACGAAAAGAAACACCTGGGGCAAACAGAGCGGCAGGTTGATGATCTTCTTTAGATATTCGTATCCGGTAACGTTTGTCTCGCTAAGGTTTTCATACATTCCTTCCTCGAAGCACTTTGCGGCTATTCGTGAGTCGACAGCAACGATGCAGATGAACGGTGACGATGGGTCGCTCAATAAAATGCTTACAGCCTCTAGTACGGATTTCACCTGAACAATTAGATGTGAATTTTTAACCCAAAATGAGTTAAATTTCTCCTCAGTTGTACCATGCTGCGCATAAAGTCACTGTCACAAAAGTTCAGCATCCGCGGCCTAATTTCGTTATGCTTGTTGTACTTGCTGTACCTTCGTCAGTGGGATCCTATCCAAATCGTCTATGGTGATGAGGACTTTGTAACGATGTTGATGGGCAATTTCAGCGCAACGAATAAGCTTCGTAATGACGTCAATCTGCGTCACACACGCAACTTGGTTAATGTTTACAATAGTTTTTTTTCTAGTTGCTCTAATTCGAAGTCGAGTTAAATGTATGAAGTATTTCACGCTGTGCGACACTTCAAAGTGCATCCTGCCCCCTGGCTCTTATGCTGCGGTCATTTGCCACATTTGCGTCTTTTCGCAAGATAAACTCATCCTACCTCATATTTTACTTTTTCCATTACTCCCAAAGCACTGGCCATACTTTGTTTTATTCCAGCAAGTGCAGAGGTAATGCGAGAGGTTTGCGAGTGAGTCATGGCCCATAAAAATCGAAAAAACGTAGGGAAGAGTGCAGATAATCCCACAACTGCTCCAAGAAAGCTTGTAACAATAGGCGTGGTTTCCGCAACCTACAAAAGAATATAATATAAACAGCCCTTTACATTAAAGGTGCACATCTGTAATCTAGATTTGTCTTGACTTGCTGGATCAGAGCTAACAATTCTGTTAAACTTGAAAAAATGTAAATAGCAGAACTTCATGAAAAGGCATATCATCAACAAGATATTTAAAACAGTGGCCTGCACAAAGAGTTCACTTAAGTTTCACCGTGGAGACCAAGTACAAATATTGTGTAAACTTATGGCGCTCACTGAGCAAGATTTTCATCTGTAACCTAACCAAAACAAAGTATGAGACTTTTTAAGGACACTTGCCGCACATTACTCGGTTAGTTATGCCACTTTGCGGCAGAAATTCATTACACATATAACATGTTCTTGTGTTATTGAAGTTCGAACTTTTGCTGCTTCTACCAACTAAAAACTGAAATATGTTTGTAAGCACAGTCGTTATTTCTGGCTTGTGGAAGTACCGAATATGCCAGAGGCGACTGCGCTCTTGCAACGTCCAGCTCGTTTATCCGATTTACAGACATGATGGAAAAAATGACGGTGAGCCATGAGGTAGTTCATCTTTGAACAAAGATAGTCCGGCTCTTATGATTGCGGTTGCGTCATATCTTTTCAACAAAGTATCAGCTGTGTGGTACCATACCGTGTTTGTTTCATATGCTGTTGGTTCCATATGGCTCACTTTTTTGTCTTGAATACCATGCTGGCACTCAAGAGTAGAACCAGTTATTGCGGCCTTTATTTGCCAGATGTTTGCTGTCGCAAGATTACAGACTTTTTCTGCCAGCAGAGAAGACTTACCTGCAAATTTTGAGACGATAAATCCTCCCTAAGTGAAAAGCCTTTACTTTAAATAACGTTTCTGAGAAAAATAATTTTCCAATTGTTGGAAAGCGCCGCATAGATGATGCTACTTGCTATTTGCTAAACGTGTTTTGTGGTCCATAAGCTTAATTCAATTTCAATCTCAGACAAAACAGTAGCCTAGAATACTGGTACTTACCAAGTTAGAATGCAGAGCAAGTGGAACAGGAATGAGAATGACTAAAATAAGCAAAAGCAGCCAAAGGAGCACTGGAAAATTCAAAGCTGTCTTTGGGTACTTTCTGAAAAGAGAGAAGAAACTTTCTGATTTTGTAGATTTTTCAGCAGACCATGTCACAGCGTTATGACCAGAAACATTATCATCGACAGGTTTTGGTATTTTACTGCCCGTGGCTGTTGGATTGTTGTTGGGCAATAACGGTTCTTTGCCACTTTGAGGTGTTTGCTTTGCATTGGTAAGCACTGTCATGTCTATGCAATGTTCTCTTCCTCCTGATGGTGCACGTGGTGACTTTTCTTGGGGGTCTATCGTTGATACTGGGATGTCCTTTGTCTTCAGGTATTCTGCAGCGTCTCTAGCTTCAACGTGGTTGCTGTATTCGATTATCCACCAGTGGTCATCGTCAATGGAGCTATCAGAGGAAGGGATTTTACCCGACTGCAAGTAATGTATACGTAAAACTCAATAGCGACGGAAAATAACTTGCAAATAAATTTAAAACTGGTTTCCGTGAAGTTTGCCATAAAAGGAACATTTAATGTTAGTATTCCAAGCTTGATGAAAATCAGTTTAAGGAATTTCGGCTCAATTAATGAAAAGCATTTGTTGGAAAACTAACAAACGTTCTAAAAATCACTTTTGGTTTTAACCATCACCTTCAAAAATAGAGCGAAAACATTAAAGACAGTATTGTAAGCAACTTACAGGTTAGTGTTTCGTGAATTTTCTTGAAGGCCATGTAATAATGAAAACTCAAGTTTTCAATAATGAACTAAGGTAAAACGAATGAAGATTTACAGTTCTGCGCAACACACAATATATATATGTTGACGTATTAACCCAGCTGAAGCAGTCCATATCAACGTAAATTAGATTAGAAAAATATTGATATGAAAACCGATTTGCACAGACAAAATTTTCATGATCGTTATAAAGCAGCTTTATCTATTAATAAAGGTTATACGTGGATGGTGAGGCCACATGTGACGAACAGAACAAACTCCCCTTGTTTTTTGACAATTCAATTTGGAGCAGTTGCAAAATGCCGTAAGCACGTAAATATGTACGTTCTGAAATTGATTTCCTTTTGTTTTGATAAATGAGAAGGTCTATGTCTTTTGTCATTGTATTAGGATATCACAGGACGAAATATAAAGTTTGTAATACATAACTTTAACCGCACCTTGCTTTCGTGACGTTTTCTGCAAACTTTTAAAACGCCAAAGTCCTCTAGAAGCTCTTCAAACGTTTGACTTTCTTCCGAGTTTGATTCAAAAGAAACCTTTGCAAAAAACCTGTTGCCGTGTTCATTACTTTTATCGACATCAGGAGCAATGCTTGCGATGTCAAAGGAGCGGAAGATTCGCGCCGTGAGCACTCCGAATTCTTCTTCAATGGCTTCCGAAAGCTTTGTTGCGATGCCAGCCCATAAATGCTCACTGCTCGAATAGGTCCACGCGTTGAAGTTGACAAAAATATATCTGGATAATTGATGGTCAGCTGCTTAGACAGATTTGTTGAATTAGACAGCTTTGCTAAGTTTGAACTTAAAAAAACTTATCGGAATGCCATAAAATGCAAAGCGCACATTCATAAAATATTCGGTTTCAATACAGCACCATTTCGGTCCTTGCATTTTTATCAGTCGAGTGCAGATCTTTCAGCCTGGAAATTTCCTCACTGTCAAGTTTCGTGTTTGTAAGCAGTGTGCAAATGAATAGATCGCCGATATCACCTAACTCTGGAGTGCCGAAGTACAGATTGGCGGCTGGAAATCCGACTTCTGACCTTTCGCCGAGTGGGATTACGGAAACAGATGTGTTTTTTTGTCAGAGGATATGATTTTTTTTATAAGAGGGCATGTCAAAAGTGAATAAGAGAAAATTTGTTGCAGCGTTAAAAAAATTTATGGAAATTTACTGCAATAGCTGCAGGAGGCGACAGGGCACGACAGGCCGTACAATTCCCAATCTGCAAATTGCAAGAAGGCCGCAACAATTGGTAAAATGAGAAAAAACAAATGAAAAAACGGGAGAAGGGTGATATAAAGTAGATGAAGTGTTCCAGATGTTTCGATACTTTTTTAATTTTGCAAATTGTTAAAGTTGGGCAGAGGGTTGATCACCTTTTTTAGTCGTTTGTAGATCGCACTGACAAAAGCAAAAAGTTTTGAAAACGTTTAGGACAGCGGTGCTACACGTTGAAAGAACCACTTTTGCACCCGCAAACAGTGTTAACACGTACGCTTGTGGCTTAAGTTTGTAGGCTGCTCCAGTATTTTTCTAAGTTGGTTTACTGAAAAATGGTTACCGCTAGAGGGCTGCTTTGATTTTAAAAAGATCTAATTTTACGTCACTGCTATCACCAATCTGTGGTTTATTTCATCAGATCAAGTGGTTGCCGTAGGCAAAGCTAAATGTTGAATTTTGACGGGCAAGTTTATATTTTGAGCCAAAAACTGCATAACCTGAGCAGGGCTAAAGCAGCCCTGTGAAAAATGAAAAATTGTTATTAAAAGCGGTTCAAAATTTCATTTCGGATTAATTGCATCGGAATCAGGTCAAGTAAAAGGTCTAGATTTGCTGCAAGCGTTCAAGGAATGGTCGACTGTGCTCTGCTTTCATGACTTCGCGATGATGTGGACTTGCACTTACCTCTTTCCAAGAATCGAGTTTCCGCAGAGGCGACGAAATCGAACCAATCACCATATGTTTTTGAAATATATAATCGATTTCACGTAATTCTACGTATCGTCAATCTTGAAACCTTATTCAAATAGAGTAAAAGATTCCTAGTATCCATAGTTCGAGATAGGTTATCAATTGCTAGAATAATAGATTCAGTTTGAACAAGATTTCTGGATTGAGGATGCGTAGATTTACGTGAAATCGATTTTCTATTAAAAAGAATTTCATGATTCATTCGATTTCGTCGCCTTTTCGAGACTAGTTGCTTAGATTCAGGTGAAGAGTTTTAGCCTTATTCTGAATAGAGTTTTCCTCGTGTACAAAGTTTCTTATTGCATTCATATAATCAAACGCCGAAACATCCTTAATTCGATATAGGTTGGTACAATCTCACCCTCTAAAACCATATTGCATGGAAAATTTAAAAAATATTACCATTATCTATGCATGCTTGTATTAGATGTGTAAACTGGCAACACTTTAAGCTTGAAAGTGTTAAATTACCAAGTATAAATAGGTAAAGTCGATACAACGCATAAAAAATGTAACAATGTGCATGGTCGCTAAAAATTAATCAAAAATCTCAACCCGATTTTTCATTACGCAGTGCAGCTTCTCTTATATCTTCTCCTACGCTTCCACGTCCTTGACTTAATATTCTTAACTACCACACGAATTCGATCCACTTGCATACCTCGTTCCGTTACTTTGTGAGTTTTTATAACTCGGTGTTGTTGCTGAATTCCGATCCAAGTTCTGAGTAGTAAGAACGTACTCAAAGTTTTCTTCATCCTCTCGCAAAACCGCTCTTCTGGTTTTCAATATGGGCAGCCTAACGAAGGCTGCTAAGCCGAGTATTTTGAAATTGGTGAGGAGATTAGCGCTTGAGCCGCGTTCGCCGGAAATAATAACAACAACCATTACAGAAAAAAGTACTAGCATGGCCAAGGTACAAAGTGAATAAATTTGATGACCGTTCATTCCTACACCACAAGTGGTTTCCACTTCCGTTTCTTTGAGCTTTTGAATTTTTGTGCGGTTTTCGCAAGAAACAACATTTTCGAAAAATGCTGGAAAGATGGTCAAAATACCGCTCGCAGCGAATGCAACCGCTGCTAGGAAGACATATAATATTTTCAGGGAAAATTGTGTTTGTGTCTGAGGTTTAACCATGCGAAAAGCTGCCAAGCTTCCCTGAATTTGCTTTCGTTTCAAAAGATCTGCAAGAAAAATAACATTTTGTGTTATTACTCTAGAGAGGCTTAATGTTTTTATAATCTTCCCGACTTACTGCAAACATGATGTAAAAGAAAAGTTTTCCCACTCCCCCATCTTGCAAACAATCCGATGGTCAAAGGTGTTTTCAGATCTTCGTCAGCTATAATTCTGACCAAAGCCTCGGCGTATACTGAATGACCGAGATAATCCACGCCAAGGTCACCGTCATTTAAAATGTGACCTGAACAACCGAAAATAATATTAAGGACAAATAAATCTGATGTACTGGTTTCATTTTGCCTTAATGTCTCTTGATTCATGTTTATTCTTATCCTCTACTTCTTCACACGTGAACCAACCGTAGATCACACAACGCTATCCAGCGTCTTTAATCTCTTGATCTGCAAGGCTAAATAAGTGTAGAAACGTCTTCTACTAGCGTTGCCATATGGCAACAATGTGTCATAAATCTTCATTTGCTCTCTGTTCTCTGGTGTACGATTCAAAATTTTTTTTTAATTCCCTATGTCAGTACCACTTTTGAGAGCACGTGTGGGTAACTTGAATTTTTCACATGTTTGTCATGGGGAGTTTTGCTGTATATGATATATGGAAGAAATATGTCATCAAAAACGTAACGTATGGACGGTGTAGCATAATTCCAAGTGAAAAGATTTGTCGAGACAAAAACTTTATTAATGTGTTGTTGAGGAAAGAAACTGAATGCCTCAGCTTTCTATCGTTAGTACCTTTTGCTTAAAGGGAAGCAAGCGAGGCACTTGTCTCGCCCCCCTTCCTTTTCAGGGGCAGCCCTCTTTAAGGCCCCCGCGGGCCACTTTTTTGTTCCGACGTGCTTTGATCAGTCACACCTCCTGAACGGATCGGGCTAGAGAGCCAGTGAAAACATCCCTGGATGCATGAGAAAGCAAAGAATCTAATGTACTTGACAAAAATATACCTTTAGATTTGAAATTTTGAGAAAAATCCACACATGTGCATTTACCTTACAACTTTTTGGAAATTTTCAGAGAAAATAAAAAAACACGTTCCCCGCATATCGCTTAGCCTTTCCGATCCGGATTTTGCGCTTCGCCGACCGCAGGAATATCCAAAANCAGAATCCTGTCAAAAAAACTCGGATTGGGTCATTTTCGGGGGAAAATTAGGTCGGAAAGAATGTAGATTAGGAAAATTGACTTCCAGATCACGTTTCGGGGCCCGGAGTACGAAATACAGGGGGTACTGATTTGGTGTGCGCCTTAAAATGCTCTAGGAGCTATTGTGAAGCTTTAAAGACATTGATCAGCCTACTAGCTTAATCCTTCAACGTCCGCGAAAGCTGCAATCGTGCCAGCTACGTTTGTGACCATAACTCGCCAGCCGCTAGAGCTAGAGAGCTGTTCAACCCTTCTGAAAATCCGGAAAATGTATAGTTTCGATTTTTTCAAAATTGGAAACTTTCGGATTTTGGATTTTTTGTGATGACGTCATAGTTTTTGCATTTTTGGATGACGACATCGTCCCCTGGGAGCCGATCCAAAGAACCGATTTCGTGGTTCAAGTTTTTATTGGAAACTAGGCTATAATCCGAGTCTTTCGAGCTCTTCATTGACTTTCTAGCGTTTCTGGATCCAAAATTATGACTCAAAAGCCCATTTTTGGTAAAAAATCAGACTTTTGATCAAAGTTGTAAAACTAAAATTTTGCGGACAAAGTGCAGTAGGTGCTGCAAACCAATAAAAAATCCACGCGATGTCCTTTCTTTGCAAATATGTAGAGTAGTCGTTTCTGCAAAATTTTTGACTTACAATAGGTTGCAAAATTGACCATATCTTTAGAAGCATACAGAAATAAATCGTGGTCTGATTTAGACCTTTCATGAAATGCGCTTGGTTACCAACAGTTCACATTATTTGAAACAAAAAACTCGCGTTCTTTTGCTTTTAGCCCAGACGTGTTCCGTTTTCGATAGAAACACAGTTCTCCTGATGTACAAACACATGTCAAAGCAATAAAACAAACTTTAAATGATTCAAAAGGTAGCTGACAATAAATTTTATTCAATATATTCAACAAGAGAATTTGAAATTGTTACCTCGTGGTCGGACTATTTTTTGACCAGCAGAGAAAACATCCACGGCTGCCATTTATGATAAAAAAAACAAAAACTCAGAGTTGGCTGTATTGTTGCTTTCGTAATGCCGTCTAAATCTGCATAAATGTAACAAGATCAGTACTCACGTGAAAACGATATGCGAGTATTTAGCCACAATTTTGAAAACTTTGGTTAAAATAATTCAATATTGTTAAAGAAACATTATAATTTTAAATGGAGTTAAAAAATTTATTGCGAGTTCATTAGATACTTTGCGTACTGGTTTCGATGCATAAACTAATTCGCAACATTTTGTCATGCCTATCCTGCATTCTTCATCAAGCGCGACTGTGGTGCAATTAAATAAAAGCTAAAGTGTTAACGTTTGCTGCTTCCTTCCGCAGTTTACTAGTTGCCTTTATTTTGGCGGTATGTCTCATATGTTTGACAGCAAACAGAATTTATACTTTACAAAGTGTGGCGGACGAACTTTTCAAGAAAGATGACCTCTTCCCTGACTCACTGAAAGTCAAAGGAATGCACCAGCTTTTATCGGACAGTGTCGTCTAAGACAGCTATGTCCAACCAAAATGGCTTACTGAGCCAAAAATTAAGTCACGATCTTAACCAGGGCCGCACATTGAATGACATATTAATGAGGGCCGCACATTGAATGACTTACTTGATCCTAGTAAACTAATTTAGCTTAAGCTAATGTACTGATAGCGTTCGAATCCTAACTGCAATGGTAACAGACGTTATAAAGTGGCACTGAGGACCACCTGCATCAAAAATGTCAAATTCAAGACTATCAAAATAAGGGCAAATTGTCAGTATGCAGGATTATTTTACTACAGCGAAAACCTAAACTGGGCCGCACAAAACCTTCGCCTGGGCCGCGAGTTGGACATAGCTGGTCTAAGATGATACAACGTATAGAAACCATGGTTCATGAAAACAAACAAGCAATTCATTTTTCTGGTTAGCTTCAGGCTCCCGCAGGCCACGTAGAAGGCCAAAAGTTTGCCAAATCCTACTTTATCCTTGACTCTTCAATAAAGACATTTGGTGATCCACAGTCAACGACGTTTATAAGAGAATATTTGCTCTCTGTTATTACAGCTGACAAAATTTAGCGTGAAGTTATAAATCGACGCTCAGCAAACTTTGACTAATTCGAAAAACTTTTGATGAGCTTGTCTACGTTCCGAACACCTGGATTAATCTTCCGAATTTGGATGTCATGTGTAGATTCAGCTGTTGTTGTAAGTTTCATTCGACAGCCAGAGAATACAGTATTTGTTGTACAATTCGATTACGTGCAAACGATGTGCGTCAAAATTTGGTTCATGTTCCTTTCCGCGCTGTTGCGGCTATCCTTGAAACTATTTGCTCCGATCGTCAAATGCGGTCTTAAGCAATAAGAAATCTGTGAATGGGCCGCAATCGAACAAATTGTTCTGGAAGATCGTGATTACTCTGCACCAAATGCTGTATTTACGATAACTTGTTCTTGACAAACATGATGAGTGATATATGTTCTCTGTTTCAGATTCAAGTTTGAGGATGCTTTTGCTGTAAATGCGTACAGTGGTGTAGCACAATTTATTCATAACATATGTTCGTTGACATCATCATTTCAATTCAAAACATCCGATAACAGTACGTTCATCACTTACAGCACCCTTTATGACAGTACAGGACACAAATTTTTCACAACAAGAGCTTCCCTGAACAGCAAAATTCAAATTCGTCATAAACTCACTTATAAGTTCAGCAATCCAACTGGTCAGTTTACCACCTATCAAATATTTTCTTCAGCGTTATCGAGACGATATTGCACACTGAAAAACAGTTAAAGTTGTGTTGATTGTTCAGTAAATTTCAAAGCCGAAACTGAAGAATAACACTCTAGCTGAAACGTCGGTGTATTTGTATCGCCAGAACAAAGAAACACAAAATATTTGAAAGGTATGATTTTTCGCATCGTTTTAGTACCAGTCCAAGTGTAATGTCTTTCTTCTTGCTTGCAAACATCGCTAAAACTCTTGCGTTTTTCATTTAATAACCGCTTTTGTTACATTGTTCATTCCAGTAGGTTCCGACGCAAGTTTTGACATGGCGACGTTTTTGCAGCTGATTCTTAAGAATGCAGCATTACATGCTCACTTTCAATTTTTTCCCCATTACTCAATCTAAGTTATTTTGTAGCTGCATCATAAAGCGCTTTCTCATCTTTGCTAAACCTCTAACTGCATTTTTAAAAAGAGCTGCAGTGCTTATTTAGATTTCTGGTAAATAAATCACACGTGCATAATATTAATGAAGTTTTTTCGTTTCCATACATTGCCCCATAGATGCTATCTACATGTCGCACTGAAATTTATGTTGGGGCAAAAGAGCATATATCGCGCGTGCATGCTAGATACAAGTCAATAGAAACAGGTTTAAGACAGTTTCATCTAGTCAGTTACATCTTTCACAAAATGTAATTAAAAACGTTTTTGTCACAGATACTTCAATAAAACTGCAATTTTGTTTTTGTGGATTCACCTTTTTGTTAAATAGTGCTAAATTCACCAATTCTCAAATCAACGCAATGATTGCACTCTTTTATCTCGTTTTTTTTTCTGCTGCTGAAGCAGCTCACCTGTAAAACCAGCGGAACTTTCCCAGATTTCGGCAGAAAGCTGTGAAGCTGAACCAGCTTATTGAAATGCATCAAGCAAAAGCATCAGCACCTACAAAATTTGATTGACTTGCAATTTGAGCAAAATTGTCACTGGCCACCACAAACATGTGAACGACATGAAAAGCTACAGTACATGAATTGCAAAACAACCACCAGCGTCTGTTCAACATGTCATTACTTTCTCACGTTGCGAAAGACTTTATGTTCACACCAGGTTTAAAAGTGCAGGGAAACATTAAGCTGCTCTACATGGCCTAGTCAGCACAACTTGAATCTGCACGATGTTGAATTTGCTACATTGGTGTTCCTTGGAACCACCGAAGATGTCACCATAAAACTGGCTACCTTCTCAGAAATCAAACGGCAGCGGAATACTTTAAGCTGGTTTAAACACATTGCGAGACATCCACTTCGAATGCAGCTGAGCGAAACAGTACGTCGCCAAGGAATGTATCTGCCCTTGGTTTTAGAGCGAGGGACCATCATGTTCACTCGACCGTATCTGAGTAAAGTGAACATACCAGACGTTTTTCAACAGTGACCTTGATCAGATCTAAGCAGCAAAACTTTTTCCGCAGGGCATCTCGCAAACAATGAAACAATTGTCACAGCAATATCTGAAGGAGTCATGGTTGCAGGGATGAAAATTACCTTGTGTCAACCAAAAACATCGCTAGAAATAAGAAGTTCAGTGGAGAAAGTAATCGGGTTAAACATTACTTGAAACATTTCAGTGTGTTTAGCAAATCTTCAGAATTCAAATTTTGTATGTTGTGTAAACAAACACAAGTGAAAAATTGTAGGATTGTTTTCCCTTGTGACATGAGATGAGAGCAGTAAATCATTATTGATACGCCAGGTTCGAAGGAAAATTTGAACAAAAACAGCAAAATATAGGGCAATTACTTTCCCTCTCAAATAGTTTTGCTCTCGTGTGGCTATGGTAATTGTGGCAATGGGAGTTATGCTGCTATAAATAATGCAAAATCTTGATAAATTTGCTTCTTCAAAAGTTCCCCCGATGAACCTAAAAAGTGGATGATTTGTCTTTGTCAAACGTAAATGATCAAAAGTGATAATTAATTTCCAAAACCGAAAACGCACAAAACTTTTTCAGGGTCGGAATGAATTTGACGGTGACAGTATTCTTGCCGTGTTTTTCTTTTCCTTCATTTATTGAAGTGCTGATAAAAGTATACAAAGCAATTCTCAGTGGATGGATTCGAAATTTTATATGTCGCAAAGATTTCCTCACATTAGCCATAGGTGCCTCTGTTAGTTTAGGTGATGAAAAACCAACCTTTGAATTGATAAACATGGAATAGCCCGCAAGCATAACTGGTTGTGAGACTCTTGTCTCAAGATTTATAGCTATTCAAAATTTATAAATTGCGGAGGTAAGGGTAGCGACTTAAATTTTTGGAAATATCAAACGTAATGTCATGTGGAGCTGAAAGTTTTCATCTCATACTCCTGTTACTTAAACAACAACCATATCTTGATGTTTTCCAACGAGCTTTTAACAAAATATCTTGACCTTAGTGGCAGATATTACTAACACATTTGCCTGAACAATCATAGGTCTTTTTTGATAAAATGATATATAAAAGTACTTGCGTGTCGTTTGGTCAAAGCAATTGAGACCATAAGCGTAAGGCCTAGGGATGCAGAGGATGCGGTTGCATCCCCAACGCTGAAAATTTGGCCATTATTCGGGCAAAAATTTTCAAAATTTGGGCAAAGTATACAGCTAGATTCACATGTAAGTGAGGTAGTGTCTATTTTCCAAACTGAGGCAAATTAACAACCAAATCAACGGCAAAATAATGGCCAAAACGGTAAAATAGTCTGAGACCATTTTGCCATTCTTTTTTGCCCTTGATGGCAAAATAGACATTGCTCTTGAGTGAACTGGAATTATGTGGTAATTCCAGCAGCCTTCATCAAATTTGGGCAGACTAAAAAACCTTAATAACGTTTTGGGTAAAATTAGAAACATTTGAGTAAAATAGGAGCATTTGGGTAAGGTCCAACAGCCTCGATTAAATCTGGGCAAATGAGAAAAGCTTCAATCAAACTTGGGTGAAAACAAAAACATTTAGATTAATCGGAAACACTTGGGTGAAGTCCATCCGTCAAATCAAATTTTGCCAATTTGGAGCAGCTTCATTCAATTGTGGGCAACTTCAAACAGTCTTGTTCAAAGATGGGCTGTATAGAAAAGCTCCACTAAAATTTTAGTACGTTCAGAAATGTCTGGGTGAATTATAAGAATTTTATTCAAATTTGGATGAAATCAAAATCATATGGGTATATTTTAACAACCTTAATGAAATTTGAGGAAATCGGGACTACTTCATTCAAATTTGGGTGAAGTTAAAAATGTTTCCATAAATTGGAAAAATTTGGGTAAATTCCAACAGACTAAATCAGTAGTTCTCAAACTTTTCTGCACGATGACCCCAAATTAAAGTATACAATTTTCTGTAGACCCCGTGGCCTAGCCCAACAGTTACTAATACAAAGAAAGCTTGTGTCAAAATAAATTTGAGTACTTTTTACTTGAAATGTATCATAAAATAATACACAATCGGAAAATATGCTTAGAACTATAGGTGTAAGCATAACATAAGACATAACTGTCAGTGCAGCACACCATTTTTTCCACTTTCAACTATGCGAAGGATGTGCCTGATGGGACTCAACAAGCACACGGATATTTGGTTTGAAGGTTAGCATTCCTTGCCCGATTAACAATAATTTTGAATTGGAGGCTTCATTGCTTCAGTAGACCCTAGGAGTTGTTCATTCAACACCTGGCCATTCAGTGACACCGATTCGACCCCGTTACTATTTATCGACCCTTGGATGGTCCAATTGACCCCTGGGGGTCGATATCGACTACTTGGGGAACCACTGGACTATATCAACTGTGGCCAAACAACAATAGCTCCATTCAAATTCGGGCCAAGTGGAACATCGAAACATCTGGTCAAATTGGAAGAGTGTCATTCAGATTCAGAAAAACAACTGAAACGCATATTGCAAAAAGTGCGCCAGTATTTTTTGCATTTTTGACTGGAATTCTAGAGACAAGGAATTGCTTTTTGCGTCCCAAATGGATCAACGAAAGTGCAGGTAATGCAAATCTGCCTGGGTGAGTATAAGAGTTCCATTTGATTAATGTTGTGAAACCAACCACTAATGTTTGATTATATTTTGTGTAATATTTGAACCTAAGAAAACGAGGCAAAAATGTCGCGGCATTTCTTTTTTTAGCCCTGATGAAGACAGTTATATCAACCGTCGAAACGTTGGCAAGTTTTTAACGTGTTTTTATGTTTTTAGCGCCAGTAGAGCCTGATTAAATTTGTTTATCGAAGTCCTGGCGTCTCCGA
>JGI24021J15306_10000940_pt1 | contig 26165 bp, 19 predicted proteins | sample Ectturendosymbi1_FD_15306 | JGI IMG/M metagenome (IMG submission 15306) | reverse complement strand
ATCTGGAATGGCCCCTGAGTGAAGGTATGCAAGTTAGTGCGCTGCCGCCTGTCTGAATAGCCATGATCATCTTTTGTTGAAGCGTCAAGATGCTTAAATTGCCAAGTGAGACGCTTACGCACGTTTGTGGCACAAACAGTCACAATTGGTAAGCAAAAGGTCTGCCAACAAGGAAGAGTCGGAGTCGTTAAAATTTTCTGCGATTCCGACTCCTCAGGTTAAATCGACTCCTCAGGTTAAATACTTCCGACTCCTCGACTCCGACTCCACAGCCATGCTGTCAACTACCTTTAAGCAAGCCTGATTTATCTGCTGAAGAAAAACTAACATACCGTTGCATACTGCTTCGGTTTTCACTCACTATTCAGAGTTTTTCTGTGATTGTGATTTCCACTCACCGTTCAGGTACTGCCAACCAGCAGGAATCCAGCAGAATCTCGAGTCTGATTCCAAATCAGCTCTTCCAGCAACCTCAGCAGACATCATCAGTTCAACAACACGGACGGACTCGTTTCACGTTCCACGAATGTGTTGTTTCTAGCCATTCGGCAATCAACAGACAAATTCCATTGACTATAAGCCCCTCTACTTTACGTTTGCAAAATAATTATCTTGTATCCCCGTCTCACGCTACCTACCCACACTTTGCTCAACAATGCTATCTTCCTCCGCCAGTTGCAAACGTATCCCCGTCTCACGCTTCCTACCCACACTTTCCTCAACTATGCTATCTTCCTCCGCCAATTGTAAACCTACCTGCTAGTTCTTCCAGACGGCAATATGCTGATATTCTAACACTGGCACATCCCCATATTGTGCAAAACACTTCGCTTCCGGCTGGAATGCCAGTGGTTAACCAACGGTAAGGATTGTCTGTGTTGGAATCACATTGTTTTTTAAAAATAATGGAAAGAACTTCGCAAAGTTGAAATCGTAATTCCTGCTGCATGTTAACAGTGATTACTGTTAGGCGTTAAATATGCAAAGTGCTTGTTTGTCAAAATACATGTTTCATGTTTAACCCTTGAATGAAGGACTAGGTACAATTTGTAACTTTTTGTCCCCAAACAGTGATGAATTTTTTAGAAGTTGAATAGAGACCTCAACCTTGGAACGCTTTCACGGGTCACGGTTACCCGGGTCATATGAGGTCATCCACGTCAAACTACGTAAGCGCGCGTCGGCGCGCTTTCAACTCTTCAATAGCTTCATTTTTTGTGTGACTTGTAAATAGGTGAACTTGCGGTCATCCACGCTCTTTTGGATTTTGCAAAGGAGCGAGTTCGTCACGAGTTCGGGTCACGCTGACCCGACGTTAGTGTGAGGTGACGTTTTCACGCAGACCCGACGTTATGATTTAGAGGGGGTTTTGCGCCAGGTGGATGCAAAAAGTGAAACCTCACTTAGCATGCGGTCTTGTTAGCAGTATTCAAAAGGAGAAGTTGTTTACGCCCATAATTTTTGTTTTTATGAGTAATTCAATTCAGGCATGTATGATACCTTCGCTATATTCGGTCTACTTACTTTAATATAACTTTGTCAGTGCTCAAATTGCTCAGTGAGACTTATATTTTCAGTGTAGCTTTTGTGATAAACTGCAGTGGAAGGAAAGTATATTTTTTAATTTTTGAAAGCCAGGTCATGCACACCCGACGTTAGCGTTAATGTGACAATAACCGGATGTTAGGATTCGAGGGTTAATCTCAACTTTTAGATTGTCTAGGCGACATCATTAAAATCATTTCACCGTGTTCGATAATGCGTGTTAAAAATAAACTTAACGCCGCCTAAGAGCATAGGTACAATGGTTCCTTCACTCATGCACAATGCGATAATGATGCATAAAAAACGTACGGTTTGTGAATGGTAGTTTTGTCTTGTTTAGAAAAAATAATAATACAGTTAGAAAGCACTGGGGCAATAACATTTTCTAACCCATCTTTGTTGGTTAATGTTAGATTCATGCAAAATACTCTTCTGTGTGCGCCAACAGCAATCCAAATGCGACAATGTACATCGAAATGAACTTTGACAAGTAGCTCTAATATTTTTTGTGGTGGCCTTTGAGACACAAGGCTAGTTGTGTGCAAGAAGAATGTTGAAACCATTAGACATTTCCGTCTTGCCTGTTCGTTTTTCGCAAAATAATTTCACTCACATCTGGACGTATTGTTAATTTGAACACTTCTCTTCCCGCAAACATTGATTTCTGCAGGTATCAGTTGCTTGTAATGCTTAATCGGAGTAATGCAGTAGTGTATTCACAAGAAGACTAAGGAACACATGTTGTAAATACAACATTTTTACCTCAATGAAACAATTTGCCGAAAAATAATCTGTCCTTTCATAACTGCTTGTTACCCCCCGGAAGGATACGAACAAAAACCATAATTTCACGAAACTTAACCTAACCTTACCTAAATTGAATGTACCTACTAACTACTATCCACAAAATAGCTCAGATCTTTCTGAAGCTCAAATGTTTTAGAAAATGCAGAAAGGCACAACTGCACCTTTTACCGTCTATTAGCGTTGTAAAATCATGCAGTCGCTTTTAGGTTAAACTTAAAAAAATGCCTTTCACAAACGAATAAACTGCTTCACAAAACAAGAAAGCAAACAATTTGTGCAAACCCTTTAAGTTCTGCAGGGTTGATGTTTTCCCTGAAACTGTTTGAAAACAACTTAACATCACCGTAAGTCGCATCTTGCGTGCAAACCGCATCCCGAGTTTCAAGGTGAGCAGTTAGTACAAAATACTGCGAATTATTCACAAATAAATACGACGTTTACTTAGGAGTCACAGACGGACCGCGAGCCGCTTTTGGGTCACCCCTGCCCTAGACCGAAAGGCGCTAATCCATGAGAGTGTTAAATGTGGCAACAGTTGTTCCCTTTTTCTGATNCCCCTCGTGGCAGNGAATTGACAAATTAGGAAAGCATTCTATTCCAACTATATAAGGTTTCATTTNTAATGAAAACCTTGTAATCTTGCGTGAAGAACTGGCAGGCAATACGAAGAACTAGCAGGCAACAGCCTTTCCATTATATCTACGCGTCAGGCGAACGTCTGAAAATGCTGCCATCATGAGGTAAGTCAGGCTATGGCACATCTTTACTTAGATCGGAAATAATCATTACTAAAATGCCTAGTCTCGTACACAAACCGTCAACAGAATTCATCGAAACACTTGACTTCTGTTTGCTGGGCCTTACTAAATAAAATACGAAGGAAAGCGATAACATAGCGACTTTAATTTTTGAAAAATGCGAATATATTTGTGGGTTTGATTTGAAACTTTCATCTTCTCCCAAAGGTAACAATGCCCATTAAAAATTTCTTCGAATGTTTGAAACATACAAGTCCTACTTGAAAAATTACATCTGTCGTGTTGTCTTTTACAGGATAAATTCAAAAATCACTGTGCAGATATCAAAAAAATATCGAACTACGCAATCAAGGACGTTTTGTACTGCTGGTGATAGCTGTGCAGGAACAAAAACAAAGACGATGAGTGCGTCAGCGTATCTTTGACAGTTCGAACTATTTTGCTCGTTTATACAAATTATATTATCCACTACACTGCCACTGAATAGCAAGGTTCAAACGTAATTTTGAATATTTTTTTAGATCAGCATGGACAAGTGTTACTGCACCTCAGTTTGTACAAACCACGAATCCTCATCCTTCATCAAATGCTTTTCCAGATCAACCTCTGTGGTTCAAATCATCGGAAGGAGGTCAGAACATGTTTTGATTATTGTATGAAGACTTTTGATGAAATTGTAATTTAGTTAAGATCTTATCGGTGTTTGGAAAAATCGATGCGAAAATTATGGCTTAAAAGGATATTAAAGCCCTAGACTTTGTCCCAGTCACAACTTCCGGATTATAGAGACACAGATGTTGACACCCTCTAAAGTAACGAAAGATTCCTGGATTCGACTTTGAGGAATGCGGGCACTTTTGGTTTTGTATATTTTGGTGTGACGTCACGGCTGCAGGATGTTAAGGGACTTTGGATGACGTCATCGTGTCCTGATAAAGATTTACCAGTGGAAATTTACACCTTTTTNCTATCAAAATAAACTAGGCGAAAATCTGTATCTATGGAAGCTTTGATTACCACTTCAACCACAGTGTTCGCCAAGTTATGNCCAAATANTCGATATATTTAAGTAAACAAAACTGGNTTTCTTTGATCCAAAAGAATGTGTGCTTTTCAAAACAGTTAGGAAGACGTCCACTGAATTTTCTGTAACGCAAATATTTCACTTTTCGTAAGGATTCCATTTTCATTGTAAATACCATTTAGTAGATGCTGTTGAACAATTTTACCAGTCTCCAGGTTATAAGTCATTTCACAAACTTTAGCCTACAAGATAAATTATTGAATTAGGTCTTCTGGCGATTTTTATTATTAGCCGACGTTTCGCCCACCTATTAAAGTGGGCTTCCTCAAGGCAATGACCATCACGTTATACGAATGGGTGACAGTATGTCACAGAGAAAAACGTGAAGTGTAAATTGAGAAACGCTGGGAGATGATGAAGTATAACAACGTAATAATTAGAGTAAAACCTACATAGAAATGTACAAAAACGGTGAAATAGCGTGTGAAGATGTGGAGTGAAATAGAGAACCAATAAATAAAGTTTGAAATAGTGAACCAAAAAGAGTGAAACTTGCATGGTGAGAGTTGGCAAATCTACAGGCACAAAGGTGTTCAAAAAGAAGACAAACTCAAGGAAGTCCGATAACGGAAAAGCTTAGCTCATGTTTTAAAACTTTGTAATAGATAGCCGGGAATTTTGCGCTTTTGTCATTCACAGAGTTAATTTTCAAATTGATATACAAAGATTACAAAAAATGCGTTTATGATAACTATTTACGTGATGTAGAACATAGGCATAGCACCAGCTGCGCGAAGCGAAGCTTTTCCGTTACCGGACTTCTTTGAGTTCGTCTTCTTTTTTGATCGCCTTTGTACCTGTTGATTTGCCAACTCTCACCATGCAAGTTCCACTCTTTATTTGTTCATTATTTCAAACATTTTTTATCGGTTCTCTATTTTACCCCATATCTTCACACGCTGTTTAACGTTTTTGTGCATTTCTACGTAGATTTTACTCTATTTATTACGTTGTTATACTTCATCTCCCAGCGTTGTTCATTTAACACTTCACGTTTTTCCTGTGATATGCTGTCAGCCATTCCCATAACGTGATGGTCAGTTTTACGTCTTTTGTCTTTCCACGTCATACTGCTCATTGTTTCTAGATATTAGTAAGTTGCATGTTATACGTGGTTAAAAATATTGCCCTGAAGAAGCCTACTTGCATACGTGGGCGAAACGTCGGCTAATAATGAAATAATCGCTAGAAGAACTAATTTATAAGCGTGATTTGAAACCTGGTTGCAAATGTTACGAAACAACAATGAGTAGCAAAAAGAACCATATTAGCCTACAAGTACTAACATTTTTTGATACTTTAATCCTTTTGAAATAACAGCTTGAAAGACCTCCACTCACACAACGACGCAGATCAAATTGACCTTGATGTTTTTTTCATATTTAATGCGTTTTAGGGTTCCCAGATCTCAACAAAGCTTCACTGTTTGGGTGTGAAGACTCACCAGGGACATCTCTATAGCTACTGTTAAAGCCAACATGCACATTTAGTCAAACGACTTACATTGCGGCATATACATTGCCAACAATATTTCCTCATTAACATCCTATTTTGCTATTATGCATTTGTATAAAAGCGTATTCATTGTATGCAAACTTATGTTTTTTTAAATAAATTATTTGTATCAGGAAATAAAAATCTTTAAGAAATAAGCTTAAGGATTTTTTGTTTCAGTCACTTGGGATTTTTCTCTGTAGCCCACATTCTTTCAAAATAGCCAATAATATTTCAAGATAGGCTGGCCCGCTTTAAGCATCATTTTAATATGGAAAACACAAAAAATGACCCACTTACAAAATTGTTGCTTTACTAAACATGTCCAGCAGTAAATTGAATCAAACATTCTATTTCCAAAATATGCTGAAACGCACATTGCATCCTTTTCCATCTGGTAAGTTTGTGCTTTGTGCATGCATATTAAAAGTCAACCGTAATTTTCAAGCGCAAAGTTTTATGCAAAAAAAAAATTTAAGTTACATTTCCTTCATGACTACACATTTAACAACATTTTGAAACGAATTAGAATCGAAAAGCAAAGTGCAGGGTCTTATTTTGTGGTAACAACCAGAACAAAACCTCCTTTGTGAATAAGTGAATAATATAAGAAATTGAGGGCGTTTATTTCAACTGTTTTGGATGCAGGTCAAGCAGTTTCGGTGAATGGACCTGCATGTCTGGATTGTTGCCGACCTTGGGTAGAGTTTGTTGTAACGAAGTTGTCCAATTACTCAGATCTGGAACAAGGAGGGGCCAGCCTTGGTAAGAGAAACATATGTGACTTTTCATTTGGGAAAAATGAACATTTTGAAACCAGGCAACCCTTTTCTAACCACATTTTCAAATACATTAATAGAAGCAAAATTCATGTGAAAGGTTTGCCTTTAAGAGATAGAAGCTTTCTCAACCGAAAAAAATATGTTTTGCCACTAAGTTGCACATAAAATTTGAAAGTGATTATTCCCAATGTAAGTTTTCGCATAGTGTTAGCTGCAGTGTGTTTTTCCTATCGGATTGTGCATTCTTCTGTCAGTTTTTCTGTATTAAAGCAATTCAGCCGACAGTCAGCCAGTTCGGTAATTTTTNAAACAGAACAACCCTAGTTGATTGTCCGTGTTTCTTAAAACCACACCAACGGCTAATTTATCCTAGGCGTATACGCGTTCATTTCTTTTTGTTAACTTTTCTTCTCTATGCCAATTGGCAAAATCACAAATAGTTTTAAGCATGCAAATATATTGACTCCACCTAACGTAGCTTTCCCGTAAGCTTTCAGGGAATAAGCCGGCAGCAAGCTTTCAAGTAATAATTTGACTGGTCCCTGCTTTCGTTGCTTTACGAAGATTCAAGCTTGCACATATCTCTATTGAAAGAACCAGTCTCAACAATGGCTTGGGTTTGAAGCCATCTGTTTTTTTCCAAGTAGGAAATCGACTTCGAGTAACACAAGGCATCCTCATTTGGGAAATATGCAAGTAATGCTCACAGGTGNCAAGTTGAAAAGCTGGAGCAAGAGCAGAGACGTCAGGCATGCTCACTGATCATGAACAAAATTAATAAATCCAAATAATAGCTGTGGCAAGCAAAAACTCTGAGAAACTATCTGGACGCCAATTATTGAACAAAGCAACAGGCCAGCATTGGCGGATACACACCGTATCACTCAAAACCGAGCGTTAGCAGAATGCGTGAACAGGATTGCTTTCGTGAGATTGGCAGCCTTTCTCTGGGGACGCTCTTTTAAAATCACATGTTTTAGACCTTAATAAGGGAAGTAGTTGCATATTTAGTACAGTAGTAAAAAAAGTTCAACAAAATTGATTGGGGAAATCTATGAGCAACACATAAGTGTATGCGAATTATGTCACACGAAGAAGGATCGTGATTTGAAGATCAATTTACGTGTTAACATAAGTTTGTTTACTCAACTCAATGGGTGTCCATCAAGCAAAATGTTTTTTTCTGCAAAAGTACCAGCTCATATTTCATGAATAGGTGGTGTTTCATGCATTATGTCATGAAACACTGCACAGTGCCACAATAGTCGCTGCCATCCTTTGTTCAGTCGATGTCATCCTTTTATGGTTTCCTCCACATATGTCGGGGCGATGACCGCTTCTTGGGAGATATCGTTCCTTTAGTTCAGCGGACGAGTTGTATTTTTGACATTATTTGTAAAACACTATTTGACATTCTTCATAAAATAATTATTACCATGGATTTGTTGTACTATCCATGGAAAGCAAAAAATGCACAAGTCCTGAAAAGACCGTCGAAATCCTTTGGGTTGTTTTTGTGTTGAGCAACGTGCTTGCAGTTTCATATTACTTTCCAATTGTAGGTTTTTGAGGGCAACCATTATTTTCATATTCAGCCTGCATTCCTTCTCTACTAGAGTCCGACTTTAACCAAAACCTGTCATGCACAAACCATTCCATTTATGTTCCAACTCGTGTCATGTGCCCGTTATCCATGAGGTAGTCATCCCATCGAATTAGGTCTAATTGGATCAAACCAAACAAGGATGACAGCAACCGAACTGGGTCAGTCCTGGCTGCATCATTCAGTGTTCCATGACATAAACAAACCACGCAGGCATTAAACGTGCGCTCTTGCTTTTATAGAACAACCCAGTCCCTGTTTACGCTCAAGATTTGTGTGAAAATAAATGGTTTAACAAACATGACGCACAAATTAATACACACAGCTGTGTACTCCCTCGTGTGAAATAAATCTTGCACCTTTATGCCTTGTTCATTGATTTCTCCATCCAGTTTGTTAAAGCTTTGTGACGTTTCCCACCATGCATGTCCCACCTATCCAACATTTAATCATTTAATTACGAAAAGCATCCATGGAGTACCTCAACCAAGATTTTTACTCAATTCTGTTTGCGCATTCTAGTAACGCTCCCAGTGGTTGCAGCGCAATTCCGTTAATGTGGGTCTATTACTTTGCTAAATAATTGGAGTCGGGTAGGTTTCCAGTTTCAGTGAAGCCAATGTTTGGGAACGACATTTCCCTGGTTATTACGTAGCGCAATTTTTGCTTTGAAAGAAAATAGTTGCTTGATTCCATGAACACATGAACACCTAAACACGTTTTTAGTTTCAGAAATTGTGGAAAAAATCAAAACAATATTGTGGCGAATAGAAAGCATCCACTTCTGTTGTTTTTCGAAAATCCTTCTACTCTTCCGCCACTTTCCATCAGCTCCAGCTGCATATTTCGAACAGCCGTCGTTTGTGCTGTCTATCATAAATAACCTGCATTCTGGAAATATCAAGGAAGCCACAGATTGTTTCGAACAATTTTGGAATTTTGCTCAAAGGACAAGGCAACGAGATCAAAAAGAGGTATTCAATTGTTTGCTGATTCCTTGCTGCTTTCTTATTGGAGCCATCAACAAAGAAGAATCGCTTCATAAAAAGATAAAGAAAAGACTCTTCCACGTTCCTAAGCAGCCTATGAAAAGTGTCTGGATTGGTCCTTGCACCCGTTACATTGTTATGGCGTGTGTGTTTTCACAAATAATGATGGAGATATGCCGCAATCCTTTAGGGTGTATCTGGGACGATGTCAAATATTGCAAGCAAGTTCAAAATTCACCGTCTTTGCTTCCTGAAGAAAAGCATTTTCTTGAACGGTATCTCTGCAAACTTTGCGAGGCATATTGCCGCCGTCACAACATGTTTATAAAAGCAGCTGTGTATAAAAGCAGATACACTGAACTGATGCAGTAATAAATACCTTAACAAAAGTAACATGTCTCAACATTATGATTTTTTGTGGTGCAAAATGAGTTTTCGTTTTTGAAAGTTAGCGTATGAAGTTCGAAAGTGTCATGAATTTTTACGCTAATCTACCGAATGAAAACAATTTCCATATTTATTGGTTTCTTTAATTTTTGTTTGTGCCTATTCGCTTGTGTATTGAGTTAATGTTAATAAAAGTCTTTGTTTGCTCTGGGCTCAACGACGACATCACATGTTTGACTTACCGTTTCAACAATTCTCCGAAAAAAAAAATTTTTATGTTCACGTCTCGGCATTCCTGACAGTCAAATCTCTTATGTTTAAAAGTTCAAAGTCTCGCAATATTATGAATTGGTAGTTCAAGTCAACATCTGTTAGTTTCCATTCTGCAAATAGTTTTCATATAATGATGTGGTAGCAACTTAATGATCAATTTCGTGGACTGCTATTGATCTTTCGACTGCCACTAATTAGCATTTCAACTGCGAGGGATACGGCGAGGTTTATTCAAGAAATTGCATTTTTTGCCTCTTTTCAAAGTCTGCAAAAAGAAATAATAGTGTCATGGCTATTCACGCAAGTTTCGGTTGTTTGATCTATTGGGAAATTGAAGCAATTGTTGGCAGGTACACAGGATTTTCTAATCTTTCATACATCACGGAGCCAGGTTGACGGATTGAAAAAAGGCAAGTCGTACTTTATCGTTGACAAAGAAATTCAGATACCGTATTTATTCGATTGAAAACCGCGGCTTATAACGTTTTTTTATCATTTCCTGCGACTTATTATCGTGGGCGGATTAATTTTTATTTCTCCACTATATCGAAAGGTAAAGATGACGCTCAGTGTTGCCTTGGTTACAATTTTTTCCAACAAACTCTTTTTTCGCATTCTATTCTCATCAGCATCACGTGCACATCCATCACAGGATGTTTATGAAGAACAAAGGGCAGTTTTAGCGGTGTAAGCGTCATTACCAGGCTTGCCAATTNAACGTGAAAGCATCTCAGAGGCTTAAGTAACCTGCGTTCAGGTGCTGCTTACATTATTATTTTAACACCATTTCGTGCGGCTTATCATCGCGGGCGGCTTACAGTGAAGGGCGGCTAACAATCGAATAAATACGCTAAGCAGCAAAATGATGTTAAACGCCTCGATATTTCGCGCAATCACCAACAACAACATCTTTGGTTTTTGCGCACACCAAACGACTTGCCTGCTCCTGGACTAATGGCTGAGCAACATAATTTTGCTATTTCTGCAAAACGGAGTAAAACAGACATGTAGTTCGAAAGTTTTAAAGGTGGGNAATACAACANCCGAGCTTCTACTTCCATCATTGTATTGTATAACGTCATCACTCCCACACGAAACGCAGTAAACATGCATGGCAGTGGCAAAGGACATACAAAAACAGAAAATAGATATGGTGCGGTGGTAGAAAAAGTTATGCGTGATTACTTTGATGAAACATAAGCGTACATGTGCGTTTGTGGAAAAGAGCACACATCAAAGCGACTATGTGATCGTAAACGTTCTGTGCAAAAGCGTTTGCGAAAATTTCGATGTTAGTGGCACGACGTGCAATATACTTTTACAGAACGCAAGCAGTGGATACTGTGGTTGATGCGTTTAGTGGTCATAACTGTAGTAGACGTCAGCAAGGGCGTAACTGTTATTGCGCTTACTGCATTCACGCGCTCCTGTTGAAGAGCAACACATGTTCAATTAAAGCGGCTAGGTTTGGGCTCCGATATCGAAGTAGACCTTGCACAACATTTGTGCATGGAAGTAGTGGATCGTGGCGTCGTCCAGTCGACGATGACAATTCACGTTCCTATCTGATAAGCATCAAATCAAGAATCTCTCAAACTGTTTTAAAATTAATGCCATCGCACGCTTCGACGTGTGAAACGACGAGTAGTGTTTTTTGACACAGTTTGTTTCCCAAAACATTTACCAAGTTTTATAGTTAACAAAATACTTCACATTTGAGACAAATACAATTTCGTAAATTAGTGCATGTTGCACATGTCCTCCAGAAACACATGCATATGTTTGAAGCACTCTGTCCGCACAAAATGTTAAAATTATTTTGAACTTGCATAGAAATTTTTAGTTGTACACATATGTAAGAAGTTTGGCCATAATACACTACTACACTTAAAATTATAAACTAAGCACTGTTACGTCGATGCAGATCCCGTTTGCACACTTCAAGCTTTTCGTGGCACGCCCCTAATGTGCGACCGCGCTTTGCACACCTCGATTGGGGTTCAAATGGCAAAAGTCACTGGACAAGCAGAGGCAACTTATTGACCACCTTTTTTAAATAGGTTGGTGATTACTGCGTATGAACATTGATAAGAAGATTCTTCAAGACCTGGGATCCAAGCCTTGTTTATCCCATCACCCCTAAAACTTTGTTGTAACATCGCACCACTGAAATGTATAAATAAACAGCAGTTTTTAAACATTTAAAAAGGTATTAAGCTTTCAATATGTAAAGAAAACCAAAACCTTTAAACAACGACAACACTTTCACGTATTCCAGCAAATTTTGTGGAAGGTCTACTTCGGATGTCTTTCAATTTTTTAGAAGCACCCGCAGACAGATGCACATTTTATGGATGATGCTACTGGGCTGGGAACGTGGGAAGGATTGGGTTGCAAATTTTCAGAAGAAATGAGGGCGAGATTATTAGTTGCCAAGTGCTTCACGATGAGATCGTCTCTGAAGGATGCACAGCGCGAAATTGTTATAGTGGGCTCAAGGTTTGTTTTAAGGAAAATGTTAGGTTTCCGATGTGGATCTGTAGGCACGCGATATTCTCTGATTCTAGGGACCCGATTTTCAATTCTAGGGACCCGAATCGTGTTCAATACATGTTTCGATATGTCTCAGAACAACAAAATGGGACCCAAATCGCACCAAAACATGTTTCAATATGTCACAGAACAACAAAATGTGTGCGCTAAACCTGAAAAGAACAAAAAACCTGAATGTAGTAGTTCTGAAAAGGAAATGACGTAGTTTCAAGGAACAATCCTTGTCATCTTTCATGACAAGCATCCTTCCCAAAGTGAGACATTCCTGGTCAATTCAAAAGCATCCTGGAGGCAAAATTTCATTTGGAACAACGAGCTGGAATAGTTTTCTCTCATTAAAACGACATTTCCATGTTGTTGATAATGACAACCTCAAAAATGCAACAAAGTGGAAAACGCAGCTAATTTCTACAAATGTTTGAATGAAGGTTTGGTGCATATTCGAATTTTGCACTCAACGTTTAGTGTTGGTGATTCAGTGGTACCATAAAACGACCACCACAACGCCAAAATGGTTATTGCTAGGAAGCCAATCCATTATAGTTAGAAAATATGGGCTTTTGTGGAATTGGCGGACATCCCTTTATTTGCAGATATACAAAAGCGGGAAGTAGACGCTGAGAAAGAGCCTCTAATTAGGAAAACGTGTTGTCAATGACCTCATAAATGTGGTGGTTCAAACTCTATTCCTTCAAAGCATCAAACATTTTAGAGAACGTTTTCGCCACCTGCGCACTTGTAACAGACTTGAGAAATCGCGATATCGTAACAAGACCAATTCGAGATAACCGAACTCTGGGTGTAGCAAATGCGATGACTGACGCAAAGAGTCTCACGAAGGACCGTGGAACTTTCGACTACAGGCGAGATTGAAAGTTTTTCATGTGCAATGGAATGACTACTCTGTTCTTATTGCACATGATGGCTTACGCAATAGAGTACGGAATGCACCAAACTGCAGTGTTCCGCAATCTCATGTTATTCCTCCCCACAAAAAAGGCATGGCTGTTGTGGATTCATTTATTGGAATCCTACACACTCAGAATCAGTATTAAAATGACACTTCGCTTTGGTAACTAAAGCACTCATCACAAAAGTTGTTGCAAACTGGTGCATATACTGCAATCTTTACGAAAGAAAAATTTCTCACTAGGACACTCCGTGAGATAATTATGTATTTGCTGAAATCAGCAAATAAAAGCTGCTTACAGTTTAATGGTGGATGAATAACTGATTCACTGGAAGATGTGAGATTTGATGAGTAGGACTTCTTTAGTCAAACGAGGAAGGTGCACAAATTACTCAAAAAGCACCAAGTTCATAAGCAGAAAGGTATTGTTCGTCTGCACGTAGACCTATGAAAAGTTTTCTGGGATTTGTCCTATAGCAATGTGCAGCTGCATAACGACAGGTCCATCAGGCTATTTTCCTAGTGCTCTGCCATTTGCCAGATTTTGATCAGCATAACTTCCNTTGATAAACTCACGGCAATATTTGTTTTGATCATGTTGCGTTCACTTTTGTGTATTGAACGTAGCACTACTGCANACGGACGNCCGCAGAAAGTTTTCCAGGAAGGGGAAACATCAACTTATTTCTTATCCTTTCCAGGTTGCTGACCATGCAATGCAAANGGACGTTCATAGAACTCTTTGCCTTTTCTATACCACAAAGACAATTACTCATGTTAGGGTAACACTTACAAAAATGCGCTTCGTTGGCAGTAATATCCGGGTGTACTTGGAAAATTTACACCAGGGTGCATAACCTTTTCACTATTCCTGGCCGCATTACGTTCATTTTTGTGAACTACGACGCCAGTGATTTCAAAATATTTTTTGTTTTGTGCATTGCCTCTATTCTGCTTCTACAAACTCACTGAGCATAGCCTGCTTTCACTCATCTGTTTGACCGTCTTTCTACTAAGTATCCTGATACGGAAGGCAAAGAGTTTTGTTGCACGGCAGCCATAAGTTAATTTAAAATTACCGTGCACGACAGCACAAATTTTTGTCACAACGTACGGTTTTTCACCCCTGATTTGCACAATAGGCTATCTGCACTCTTCAGGTTTTCCAAGCAGAGCACGTCTGTTCAAAGAAGCATGGCCATGGTCTTTTAGCAAAAGCTCAAATTATGACTTCGTGTTTCATAGCCAGACTTGTCAGCGTCAATTAGATGCAAGAGATGCAAACGTCTGGGATGTTGTCCAAAGGGCTCAATCATTATTTCAATAAAACCTTGCTCGTCTAATGATTTATCAGGGTGATCACTTATCACACATAAATCGGGAAAGCGTTCAGTGTCACACGAACAATGGATTTTATAACTTGTGGAAACATTGCAAGAGATTCGCTCATGCATCATTTGACACTGTATAAACTGCGTGGCTTACCGCTATCAGCAGTAACTTTCTCGCTGAAATACCTGCCAAGATGTATTGCCTGCATTGAACAGCAGTCATATGTGGCAAGTTAAACTTGTACTTGCAGTAATATCCCAGTTAAGTTCGCACCCGTTCAAGTTCGCATCCCAGTTAAGTTCGCACAAAATTATGAAAAATTCTGGATTCAACTTTTTCAGCAATTTATTGGTATTTACAGCAAATCAAACGTGACAACTTGTCATAAAAATGGTAAACAAGAAACATTATGTTGCTAAGTTAACGATTTGATATAATTGTTCTGCAATTCCGTTTGCTTTCAAAAAGGTTAGCGAAGGTGGAAGGGGCAGTTTTCTCGATGCATAATAATGATCAATCCAACACTCCCCAAAGCTTTTCACGAGGAACCCGGTCTTATGCTTTATCAAGGTGGACAAAACACGTGTACAAGCAGGCCCGTAACCAGGGGGGGCGCAAGGGGAGCGAAGCCCACCTAGAAAATTTTTCTTCCTCCCCTGGATAAATTTTTTGGACATAATTTAAAAATATTGGACATAGTTCAAAAAATGTGGGCCCCTCTCGGAAAACTTTTTGCCCTTCTGGTGTCTCAAGCTGATTACGGGCCTGTGTATAAGCCTTTGGCATGCTCCCAGGATTTATCAAAAGTTTGCTGGGGAGTGGAAATTTGTTCTGTAGTGCTAAGACAGCGACAAAAGCCGCACTATATATCCTCCAGCTTTGGTTCAACTGTTTTTGTGGCATCTTGGCATACACTCTTCCTTGGAGGCTTAGGAAAGAGATGCCCCAGTATTTGGTTAATTCACTCCTGTCTCCTTTTTGTGTGTGAGGACGATCAATTGGCTAATCTTTCGGCACCCTTCCAAAACGCCATGCCACTTGACACACACGAGTCAGCCAAACCACCCAGCGTTCCAAGTTCCCTAATTCACTATCAAATTTTTCGCAATTACCTTTAAGCTCAGATTTAGCAGCGGCATCAGAGAGCTTATTGGTGCATTGTTCTACGGAAGCTTTCACCTGTGCAAAATCAAAACATCCCGGCTGAAAAACTTTGCTCAGTTCTGTCAGGTGAGGTGCCAATGTTGACAAAAGGAAGGCACCATATTCAAATTCTTTATACTTATAAGTCGCAGTAAAACAACGCACATTGCATCATTTTCATTTTCTGATAGCTGCTTCAGTGCGGCCCAAATTCCCAAAATCTCACTCATAGCTCTCACTGTTGCCTCACTGCCTTGCATGCGCGCTGCAACTGCCGACCTTTTGTCTTCATTGTAGTCTGATGCATCGCCAAGCAAGCCGATCGCAACGGTGAAACAGTAAAACACTTCCACGATGACATTAACGTGCTTTCACAGTTTAATACACCGTTCTGTACAAATCTGCTGCAGTGTAGTAAGAGGCCGAAGCGTGGCCGTGCGCATAATTCACAGATACCAAAGTTACAATTTTCGCTTCCAACTTCTGCGCCAGAAAATTGTGTCGGCCAATAACATTGCAGCCGTCCGTTGCAATAGCTACGTGCAGGAAACCATGTTTATCTAAAATCCATACAAGGCAAAAGCATATCGAGGCTTTCAGAATTTAGGGTGTCATTGCAAATGACACAGAATTTAGGGTGTCATTTTGACACCCAAAAACGGCTTAGAAAAACACTGGCGTAATGTAAGTGAATGCTATCTGCCTTGCTAAACAATAGATATCTTCAGTCAAAGCATCAATCAGTGTCCAAACATTATCCCTAATGATCAGCATCTGCTTGCTAATGCAGTTAAAAGCACAACTGCTAAGTTCGCACCTACCACGTAAGTGCGCACAAACAGCTCAGATTTAAATTGCGAACTTAACTAGGAGATCACTGTACTGCCGTAGCTTGAAGCCACCACTGGTTACTTGTTTCCACATTATTGTTACGCATTAAAGACCAACAGTCGAAAAATCGATCGTTAATTCGCAATCTTCCTTTGCAGATAAAACAGTAGGCCTGAGCGAATTGCAAGCTCATCACTGCATGATACCAGAATTAAAACAGTGAACATGTCTCTCACTTGTGCAGTGTGAGTGTCACACTGGCCAATAAACTGTCATTGGAAAAATTAAACCAATTAATCGCATTTAAGCTGCTACTTCAGGTTTTCTAAAAATTTTTGGCTCTTAGTCCCAATTTCCAGGGAGAACAAATGCCTGCACCGTCACCTCGGGGGTACTTTGCTGAGCATAGCTCCCCAAACAAAGTTACAAGCCCCCAAATTGAAATATGAAATAATGTCAGTGAGTGGATCATTTGTCAAATTTTGGAATTTCAAGCCCCCTGCAAAAACCTGAACACTCTGCAGAGGATTTTCTGGCGACGGTTCTGGCAATTGTCCTTTTTGTCCCCCCCTGGGAAGCCCCCTGCTACTACACAGTTGGAATTGCGGAAATTCAGTGATACATTTAGAAAATGTTGTGCTGCAATCCTCCTAACCTTGCCACATATGAAGTTGTTCATATCTCCAAAATGATAAATAGAAAGTAGTAAATCCGTAATTTTCGATATTACGGCCGTACAAACAAGTGGTGAAAAAATTATCTTGAATGCAGAAAGGAAAATACGTCTGGGCGGCAAAGGGTTCCAGGAAAAGGTTCTCTCAAATCGGGATAAATGTGGTTTACCTACACATTACGGAAAAAATACTGTACTTTGGAAATATTTTCTGACCACTTCTTGTGCACAGCTTTGGTTCAGAACAGATTATTTTTGGATGAGAAGAAAAGTTGAAACTTGTGAGGACAAGTCTTTTTACATAAACGTCAGGTCTGAGGCGAGCATGTCCACCAAACATACAAAATTTTTATATCTACTGCATCACATGCCTTAACAAAAATTTCTTTTTAGCTAATGAATAGACAAAATCACACGCGTAGTTTTCTGACAATTACGTGATATCTGCAGTTGATAAGGCGTTAGTTAAGGCAAGCATGTTGTTGAAACTGTTGAAAAAATGCAGTCACACAATATACCAAATGCAGCAGGCCGTGATATTTGTGAATGAAAAATGCTTGGCTTTCAAAAAGAAGCTTATCAATTTGAATACATTCCCTTTGGCAGCTCTTGACCAATCACTAGCGAAAATGCAAGCACTTTACGCAAAAAGCCTGATTACAGTGCTTCGGGTGGAGTGGATTTCAAATGGATGGAAGTCGACAAGATATCAATCCCACTCACCAGGGTTGGTGTGTGATCCTTCAGCTTACTAAGGTGAATGAAATGGTGTGAAACGAAACAGCTGTTCCCATGGCTGAAACTCCATGCTGAAACATATGTGGAGAAAAGAAACTTGTACTTCTATTTTACAATCAAATCTTGATCATTGATGTTTACGAAAAGTCGGATTGTAGCTTATCACCATTTGAAAAACNGTGCAGAAGATTGTCGATTGAGATTTGTAAAGAACTTTTGAAGATATAATGAAGCAATTACCTATTTTTATTTTTAGTTGTTTTAAAAATTTTATGTCTTTATGAGCAACGTATCAACCTTATCAAAAATTTGCTTCTGCAATTTTAAAGCACTGTGCCATGGCTAGTAAACGACGAATAGATGACGACGATGAAAATCAGTCACAATCTGAGCAACAACCATGTCGTAAGTAATTTGTTTCTTGTTTCTAAAATATAGAAACAATCCACTTCGGTTCTACTTCGTGGTTTTGCAATAGCTGCATCGTGGCACTAGCCTCTTATTACGCGTTTATTAAACAGCACAATGAGTAGCTAACATTGAATAGCGGTATGTGTAACAATATCAATGGCGGCAGGAATGTGCTTATTCCAGCATGATATTTGGGTTTTAGATGAATTGTTTCACGTCTGTTTTATGCAAAAGCACATTTTGAGTGTGCAGCATTGTACATGGCACTTTGCACTGTACGGACCAAGATCAATAGCTTCACCAGAATATTGATTGCAGGATTTCCAGAGTGCAAACGTGTGACTTGCAATCCAAAACCTGCCGTTTTGGAATTCTTGTCGTTTACAAAATTTCAAATGCTGTCAGAATGGAGTAATTTGTACTATAATCACAACAAATGCACAAGTATCTGCAGTAGAAGGTCAAAGTATACGCTGTACAGCGTTTGCTGCGAAGTAGTCCCTAAGCTCAACAAAGTCACCTTGAACACAATGACAACTACAGTACAAAAAATTAAATAATTCCCAGGAATGTTTCTGATTTTTTGGCGAAGGTGTTGCACAAACCAGACCAACGATAGGAGAATCATTATATTAATTTTACATTTTTATCTCAAGAGTTGGGTGTAGCAACAATTTATTTTAACAGAGGGCAGAGGCTGGCCCAAAGTTGGCTGAAGTTCAGCCAAGACCAAGAAAGGCCAAGGAAAATATGATTAGATTGAGTCCGTTTAAAAGCGTTGAGCCGTTTCGAGTTTCCGTTGTCCGCAGTCTATTTTCAGGCGCAGAGGAAACGACAGCAGTTTTAAAGAGAATACTGTGATATTCTGCTGAAGCTCAATTAAATAGGAAACGCTCAATCTGAATCGTCACTAGCGCACCATATGTGCGGTTGGTAGGGCACATTCCCCGTCTCTCTGCGAAGGCAATCAAGCAGAACATCTTTTATTAAGATGACGATTAACTTTGTTAAAGGAGTTCAAGGTTTAGCTCTTATTCGAAACAAATTCATTATACAGGGATTGGCACAATCATATAGATCAGAAAGATTACGTCCGGTTTGTTTATTGTTAAGCATACGATTTTGATAACCCACTCCAAGTTGCCAGGCTACATTGTGATAGGATTGTCCTGAGAAATCACTGTCTTTGGGATCCCTTGGACAGGCCACTTTTTCTTTAAATGCTTTTTAAATAACATTGTTCTGATTAAAATAATTTGATCAACAACGTTTACGATCACAAAAGCAAATGCTTAAACGCTTTGTGACCTTGTGATTGCATAACACAACTCTTTAGAGACAGCTCAAAAAAACACTGAATATTTTTTCATGATCTTTTTAAACTTTGGTCTACTTGCCTTAAGACCACAAACAATTTTATTTTTTCAAATTTTACAATACTTTCTTTGTTTAGATGTTCCCATTTTGGGAACGTTGTGTCTTCTGCTACTTGAAAATACATAAAATTAACCATATTTCGGCCTTGCAAAATTAATGAGAAATTGCTTCTGTTTCCGCAAACTTCAAAATACGACAATATGTCCCAGGAATTGCGAAAATGTTAGAACGTGTTCAACTCACTGTGTCAGTGCATTGTATTTCCTATAGTTTCTTTTCACGATTTTCACAGCGAAACCTAGTGTTTTTTGTGGGCAGAAAACACATCTAAGTGAGACAGATTTTGAGTGTGTGGTTCACGCCTTCGTGTCTTACTAATGTGCTGGGTTGCGCTGTAGGGCCACCATATCCCAGCCTTACTTCAGCTTTTACCAAATACCTTACGATTTATCTTTGAATTTGGAGATGAGTTGTCTTAGTGTGATTTAGTGTGATTGGCGTAGCTCTGAAATCGAAACGCTTTCACAACAAAGATTCAGGATGTTGTTGAATGCGTTCCACCACCACTTTCATGATCGCACACGTCCACACCACCCATCCGTTCATTGCACATCTTCACAATGTGGCTGTTCCACGACTCTTCTGTGTTCGTTTTTTCAACCCGTTTTTCTGTTTTGCTGAAAAGTGTCACAGTGACATAGTTGCTGGCAATCAGGCTCGCAACCAGCGGGGCAATTTGGGACAGCTGCCCCCTCAAATTTCAAAACATCGCATAGCAATTGTGACGTTTGCAGGCACTCTCAATGAATAAAGATAATTTTATATTAATCATTTTCAAAAATGTCCTATTTTAAGTTTTCTTTGTGCTACTGGTTAATCACCTTACAAGGTTTATCTTGAGACAGGCCATTTGATCGAAAATTTCGAAAATGATTGGTATTTAACCGCAAATACACTGAAANTGTCAAAGCTTGGGAGACTTCAAAATGTTGGTATGTCCAAGGCATTTTTTAATCCTTTTTGTTCGTGTTCCACTTTTTCTGAGAAAGGACTCAATTTGNCCTAATCAAAGATAATATTAGGGTACTTTTGAACCATGCAAACTGTTGAAACTTTCATTCAAGTAATAAGAGAAATCTCGACATGTTGGTTGTTATTAAGAAACCTTGTTACAACGTTAAACCGATTGTTCTTCTACGACATTTTGATTATTTTGTTAGGAAAAAATAGGTCATGATTATTAACGTGGTACAATTCTTAAAAACGTTGTTTATTTGCGTTTTCAGTTTGAAACCCGACAGTTCTCAACTAAATTTAGCGTGATGACTGTTTCACATTTTAGGTCTTCCAGGGTTAGTTCCAGTACCACGCCTTGAAAGGGTTTAGGAAAGTGTTAAATGAATGCTAGTCAAGTGTTGAACGAACTTACCCACGACGCTTAGGGTCTGGTATTGCAACCAGTGCAAACCCTGAAAGCTCATAGCCTTAAACGTGCTTTTAAACTTCAACACATCTCGTGGATGCCAGAAAAAGCCGTTTGGCCCAAACACACCTGATCCGTTATGTGCCAAAAACACGTGATCTGTTTTGCCCGAAACGTAGCAATCAAAGAAATCTTGACATAGGCTATCCCTCAAGTTTGGAATTTCCCTTTTTGATAAAAATTCAAAAACATATTTTAGAAGAAAAGGGCTAAACGAATTTGCTGAAACAAGACGAAACGTTAGGCAATTACTAGCAGCTTGTACAGCTGCCACACTAAAGCCATGACTGCACTAGTTGAGTACGGAATAAAAGCGTTTGTATTAGGCGACTAATTTTTACTCTGTCCCGATCGTTCGGTCTGCAACGTGATTAAAACCGAAAACTTCTCATTTTNAGAAATGTTGCGAAGAGAACTTTATCTGTGACCGTTTGCGAAAAAGTTGCATCACGGTTGAATAAGCACGATGACGCACGATGACGACGTCATGGAATGAAATTTCGTAAAGACATGGTTGCGCCTTTGTTGGCAATCGTGACTGGACAGTTAGAACGCTATCTCACACAAATAACACTTGCCATCTGATAGGTAATTTGTAATGTCCTCTGGGCTGGATCTTACAGTCATTGTTGCAATCAAAGTGCAGCGTCCTGTTCGATTTTCTCTTGATTGTTCGCACAGGCTCTGATATCTTTGGCAGCCAGGTCTCACAACTGTTGGCTTCTAAAAAAATTATCGAAGAAAACAACATTTATTACTGCGTACAGAAGTAGGCATGGTGGTTACAACATGTGTTCCTTATGGGGTGATTCGGTGAGAATCTTTTCCACAGTATATATCTTAGTTACAGTATATGGAAAACCGTCAACACCACACAGCATCAACACTTTATATTTAAATTTAACTAGTTTTCCTTTTACAAAATGTTAGACATTTTGAGGACCTCAATACAGAACCATTGATTCATCTATATCGTGATCTTTCGATCTCAGTGAAGTTCTACTGTCAGCCCTGTAGGAATCCATTTCTTGCCTTGTGAGAATGGGTAGAGGGCCTCATTTGAAGGACTCGAAACGAGCTCAGTATATTCAGTTACATAAAGGATTTTCAGAGCGTCAAATTTGTAAAAAAACTGGATGTTGCAAGACAGTTTGGAGGCCTGGAAACACAAGATTCGACAACCGCTACACATCTGCATTTGTGAAACACTCTTCCAGTGCAGTGAATGCTCTCCACACACAAGCTTTGGTGGACAAACTAAATATAAAATTTTTTAGGCAAAACACTATTTTAAAAAAATTGAAGTTTGGAAGACTTTCACCACCTAATTTTCTTTTTAGCCTATTGTTTGTAAATTGCTGTTCTCACTTATGCAAAACTGATTTCGTTAATTTACAAGTCCTCTTTTCGTTAATTTACAAGTGGTCTATTTTCTTTGCCCATGACTGTAGCCATGCTTGCTATCTTTTGCAGCAATTTCATTGTCTTTTTGTAATTGAATAGATTGGTGCAAGTGACAAAACTCTTCTCATCTGTCGAATAATGGAGCTGTTTTCAGCAGCGCTGTAGTGTGAAGCAATAATCGGATTAAAAGTTACTTCACTCTTGTCCTATTACTGCATTCACGTCTGTTGACAAAGATGGATATGTCTGTACTGCATAGGACCAACGTTCCCATTTCGGGAACATCGTTTTGAAACTTAAGATGAAAGTGTGGGACAAAAACAAATTGTAAAATAAAGCTTAATTCAGTTAAACAGAACTATAAAATATTTTCATGGCATATTTTCATAACTTTTGGAGTTTACAACAAGCAAAGAAATATTAATTGGGTCACAAACATTCATTGGCTGAATATGAATTGCCACAACAACGAAACAAAACCTTGGGTTTTATAAATTGTGTGCATTTTTAATAGAACCATTTCAGACAATTTCTGAAAAAAATTGGATGTCCCTTTTAAATCCTTGAAACAGTTGGGAGCATTTACAAACATGTTCCCATTTTGGGAACGTTGGTCTCTAAAGTGTTGATATAGGAACACCGTTCAATTCATTCTGTTTTGAATACATTTGCAAACGTGAAGTGCAATCGCTTTAAATAAATATTGTGTAATTTAAAAATAATAATTGTGTTTTCAGGGAAAAAGTTTATTTCTCCACGAAAAGGGAACTCTAAAATGCCTTTCCCTCAAAGAGCTCCTCAGAAAGCTGACAGTGAAGATTCCGATTATGAAGACGTCCATGAATCACGTGAGTAAATGACAAATGAAGTTGTGTGCGTCTTTTAGTTGGAAGTTATTCACGGTTTAAGTCCCGTTCTGAGACCAGAAACAAAGTTTTACACTATCGCTAAATCAAATCATGCATCAAGAAAGAAACAAAATCGGTGTTCATGCAAAAAACTGATCTCAAACTCAAACATAGCAAAAAATTTTTTACGAACTTGCGTTGGGAGCAACCAGAAGATACACGTTTATTTGAAATAAAATTCCAACAAACAGGAATCTGAACCAAAACATGTATTGGACATTTGCTCAGAATAGCATCGCACGGATGGGCCCTGGCCAAGAATATCTAAGAAGTAAATTTGCAGAGCGCATTGTCCGTGTACCAAGGCCTCATGGACGGCACCGCGAAGGTGGAGTGGCAGATCAGCTTCAGCTATGCCTGTTGCTTGGGCATGATGACGGAACCGCCTTGGGTGTGGCAATAATTGCAGAAAGTTACCCCCTTGTGGAACCAAGAGGTGAAAGATGCCATTTTAGCAAAGAAATCTGCCTACAAGTTATGACTTCAAGCAAAACCAACTGTTTACTGCGTTCCGCTCAGACGCGTAAGTCCACAGCCCTGATGGTGAAACGGTCAAATGCAATCGTGTTAGAATTTTGGACATACAGTATACTCCATTTCTACTAAGGCAAAAAGCGTTTTTGTAAACAATATGGTGTATTTCTGGCCAAAGATATCATTATGCTAAATCCATAAAAGACCAATGGTGTCTTAAAAATGAAAAAAATATCCTTGGTAGATGGAGAGCATCGCAAACACATTTTAAACCAAGTCACTATCGCAACACCGGCAAAAAACGACGTAATGGGGGATGAAAATACCATCACTGCAGTAGAGATCTTCCAAGTTGTCTAAACATCAAAGGCTAAAAAAGCTGCAGGCTGCCATGCAATCCGACCAGCTCAAATCCTTGAATCGATAACGAGTTTTTTTGACTGTCTCCTTTTTAAAAAGTGGGCTGGTGTTCTAAAAGTTTTGGGGAGCATTGCAGCTGTTCTGTGTTGATGACGAACGCTTGTTCTCGGCCGTCAAGTGATTGTATTACTGCTCGAAAGTTTGTGCCTGTGTCGGCGAAGTTAAATCGCAACCGCCAACAGTTGGTGTCAAACTTAGAAGGTGTGTGCAGACACCACTGGTCTTCATTGTTCTGTATGAATTGCATACAGTCACAGCCGTGCTGAAGTGTCTCGGTTCGAAATTGCAGGATCAATAGTTTGCATTTTTCCCAACAACGCGTTAATGCCAGAATCTTCGAAATATAACTTGTACGTATTTCTGCTGCGCTTGAACATGCAGGAATGAAAATCAGCAAATACAGTATATTTCTCCGGAAACCTCAATCAGCGCGCTGTGCAAGTAAGTGATACGCATGTGAGGACGTTTCAAGCACCTTGGTGGTATTCCCAAGTGGTTCAAAGCGAAGCGCGGAATCTCTCACACAGATTGCTGAAGCAAATGTTGTTGTGCACCGTGCATGAACTTTATTGCTCTGTGGTAACAGAAAGGAATGATTTAAACACCGCAATCCTCTGACTTTAAATCGGTCTTCATTCCGATCCTCATCTCCCTCTGAGTTTTGTGCAATGACAAATGTTTGCAACTTGTAATGTAACTTGTAACCTAAGTGGAAGTGAAAGAAATCGTGTGCCTGCATAGAGCTCACGGCGTGACACTTCGCGAGAGAAGCGCACAGCTGTAAAATTGGTAAAACAATGAATTTTAAGCTACTTCCCCATTGATAGTCTCCAATTACGTTCCTTCGGACATGTGCCCAGTATTTCCAAAGAACATTAGGCTACGCAAAGCATGCCATACAGCCACACTCTCGGAAAAATGGCCCAAATATCTTTCAATGACCAGAACACAGTCTCCAACATTGCTTTGTCCCGTCATGTTGAACTATCTAAAGTTGTTGAGTAATCATATAAAGGCTTTATCCACCGCGATCTTCACGCGACTAATACCGGGTATGAAAACGAATAGCTTTCGGGAAGCGGTATATAATAAACCTATGAATATTTTCATGTCTGCACAAGAAAAATTCATCACTTTCTATTGTCAATATCTATGTGCAAGTTAGACCAGTGCGAACGTTTCAGTGTTAAAAAAACTGGTCATCTGAGTGTCGTTCACTTCGATATACCTCGTTTTCAACAGGATTTGCCACAGTTTTAACTTACACGAAAGCGAGGTCGTAACGCCCAGAAAAATAAAAGCGAGAAATCCATTCCGACGGTGTTTCCAGGTTATTCAAAAAAACAATCGCTGGACTGGGTCTTGTAATGGTTTATGCATATACGTCATTGGAATATCAGACATCGCATTCTTATCGTTTATCTAATGTAAAGCATACTGAGATTGCATAAATAACACATGTTTCAAACAATTTGCACTGCGTGTATCAAGCAATGTTTAAATATGCCGTCATGGCAATGTGCAATGTAAATTAACACCTAATTTTCCGCACACTTAATTATTTATCTCCTTGTAACAGGTGTTCACTTCAATCCCATTCCAACTCTGCAAAAAGACTGGAGTTACTCAAGTTCTGCAACCACACTAAACTCATTACAAATCCCGGTGTCTCCCCAACCATCTCTGGAGGCGATATCAGCCCAACCATCTCTGGAGGTGGTGTCAGCCCAACCATCTCTGGAGGCGGTGTCAGCCCAACCATCTCTGGAGGCGGTGTCAGCCCAAC
>JGI24021J15306_10000938_pt1 | contig 26189 bp, 20 predicted proteins | sample Ectturendosymbi1_FD_15306 | JGI IMG/M metagenome (IMG submission 15306) | reverse complement strand
TAAAAGCACAACTGCTAAGTTCGCACCTACCACATAAGTTCGCACAAACAGCTCAGATTCAAGTTGCGAACATAACCGGGAGATTGCTGTACTTTCAAACTATTACCATTTTAGTAGAAAGCAGCCAGGTTTGAAAAGTCAGCCTACGATAAAATCGGTAAGCTGCAGGATGACTTGGCCTTCTATGAAGAACGCCATGGATGATAGTTATGCTTTATCTCATTCTCTCACGCTACTGATATCGCACGTTCATTCAGACTTATTGTGCAACTTCACCGTTTAATCCACAATGGCAAAAAAATTTTTCGCCAAGTTACTCTTCAAGTCAAATAACCTATGTGGAAGCGGAAGCGGTAGAATTTTCGCGTTTCCACTTCCGCTTCCGCTTCCACAGAAAAAGGACCGCTTCCATTGCTTCCGCTTCCACATCCTTGCTTGAAATACGGCCAAATTTCTAAAATTTGGCCGCAAAACGCCAATCTGGCAACCCTGGTCCCCAGATGCGCACCAGGCGGAACTTGAAGCCTCCATTTGTGGACAGCTGATCAGGGGGCTTATCGCTTATTTTTCCACCGGCCCTTCTGCTTAAAGCCCGAACGCATTTCTTGGTCACGCGCGCAACGACAGATGCGCAATTGTATTGATTGATTTTGCGCATTTCATGATAGCAACTGTCCAAAGTATACCATTGGACAAACCGGTCCCTTCATTTGCACAGCAACATTTGCAATATCAAGGTGTACTACGGGAACACATTGCTGCTGGCAGCCCTGGCACATTTGTGTAGAAGAGGCAATGTTTCTTTGAGTTTACTGCAAGCGTAGACAACCAGACATGCGCAATCAACACTTGAAAAATCATTTTCCTTAACGGGACAAAGAGAACCATAGGCGTAGCCAAGGGGACCAAAGAGGCCATGCCCCTCAAATTTTTAGAAAATATAGTCATTTTGCCCTTTGAGTGGCGTTTTTCCAAACAAAATGGTCTTATTCGCCTACGTTCAAACATTTTGGCACCCCCAAAATTTTTGGGCTGGCTACGCCACTAGGGAGAACGATGTTTTTGGTATTTATTACCACACAACCACGAAATGTTACCTTCGCAAATTATTTGCATAAGCAGTGTTAATTGCACAGCGCGATTGTATTTACAGCTCAATGTTTTGGTTTAAGGTTTGTTTATATTAAACATCCTGTTTTGTTCCCATAGTTTCCTCCGGAGCAGTGTTGCATCTTTTTAGATTTTTTGAAAATGAGAAAAAACTTTCTTTCTGAAAAATCTCGTGGAATTATTTACAAAAATAAGTTTTTCATTTACGCTATGCAGTATTATGGTTTCAGGGAGGAATGAAGGCGGTGGTATGGACTGATACGTTGCAGACCTTCGTCATGTTTGCAGGAGTTCTATCTGCATGTATTAAAGCGACTGTAGAGGTTGGAGGAGTGAAAAATGTTATCGAAGCTCTTCAACGAGGACAACGAAACACGTTGTGGAAGTAACAACTCTGTTTCACATTATAATTCTACCACGATATCTAGTTCGTGAAATGAAATGACAATAATCTGGCTTTATCAGATATCATGCCTTAATAATTTCCGTGGTCACTGATTTGCTGTGTGGGAAAAAAGCAATTATCATGTCGTGTGTATAAAAAAACTTTTCAACAAATGAATAAAAGCACAAAATCGTGTAGTTTCCATAATAGCTATTATAATTATCCATCATGCTTGACTATGTGCTTTAGTTATGCTACTAATAGGCATAGAATTGTCAACCGATTATTACCGGTTCCCTTTCAAAACAGATCATTCCAAACAGGCTAGGTTCATAAATAAAACTTGTTCATGACAGACCCTTTAGTAACAGACCACGACCATATCAGACCGCGTTAATAACAGACCAGATAATAACAGACCACTTTAGTTTAGCCCTATGGCTCTTTTTTGGCCTTTCTCTAGGATAGACTGGCTCCTTGCAAGAATTATATCTGACCAACCTGTGTCCTGCCTGAGAAACCATATTTTTTCACTTTTTTGACTAATTGATTGCAGATTTTCACCAAATTTCCATATTTTGAAGTTTTTTATTATGAAATTTTGTTACGATCCTAAGAGTTTCTGGGTTAATGTGAAAGTAAGATCATCAGAATACCTGTTACTTGCTGCAGTTGCAGATGAGGCAGTAAGAAGTCTGATGTTCCCTAACCTGCTGTTATTCTGGTGGTGCACGTGTTTCTTGGTTTTGTTCAGATTGTTGTTGATCGCTTTAGCACTTATCGAGGATTGTAAATTTATCTCAGTTTATAGCTATACATGGCAATTAAGTTGTTCTCTTGCAATCTTTCATCACGCACTGTTTTGCTGTTGCGCTACAATTTTGATTGAGGAACATTGCCATTTAATAAATTGCAAATATTGTTGCGATCGGAAAGCCCCCACGGCAAGTGCGCAAAGCTTCACACTGTGGCAGCAAGCAACAATAGAGTTCACATGCCATGATAACTCTATTATTGCTTGTTCTCGCCACGTATATATGAGTGTTGTTTTTCGCGCACATCGCGTTCATGGTGAATCACACATTCAACGCAACACCAACGGAGAGGTTGCAACAGTATGGGTTCATATGACTTTGTAACTGCTGATAAATTTGGAAAAAAATGGTTGGCCTATTTTTGGCTCCTTGTCTTAGAATTTGGCTCTTTTTTGGACTAGATTTCGCTCCATGTCATAAAGTAGATCTGTCAACCCTGGTATGTGCCTTTATAATGCAAAAACAGCATTGCAGTTTCAGCCAAGCCAGCAGAAATGCAGTTTACTTCAGGCTATTCCTAGGCATTCCGTTATTACTTTGAAAGTTCACAGTATGATAAGGGAGACAATTTAATTGCGTGAATAAGGTGGTAGTAAGCACTTTCGGTGTAGCTTTAAGTGACTTTGTCTGCGCAGGCTAACAAGTGAAAAGATAACAGTAGGGGAAGTGTGAGACCTACGAGAGAGTGGGACCGAATGAACACTTGAATAGTGCGCCACCTATTGACGCTGTTACCTTGGATTTTGTGTGTTAAAGCGAGGTTGCTTTCGCCTTCCTTTTTCTGCGAAGGAAGACAACGTGCTAGTGTAGATTTTGAATTTATGCAGATTTTTTACTTTTTAGGGTGCAAATCGTTCTTGCGAGGATCCGCTTCCTAAAATGTTATGAAATGCATGAGCTAGGTTTAACACGTTGATAGTAATTTGCTTGGGAAAGAGTTTATTTCGCTGTTTTGTTATTTTTATCAGTCTCATTAACTCAACTGCTTTCCTTCCATTGTTGATTTGTAAAAAGTTTCGATCAGGGACCAATAGAACGATCTGTTCCATTAGTCCTTTGCTTATTCTCGACATGTTTTTCATGCAGAATTATGCAGACATTTCAACCAAAAACAACAATAGGTGGTTGTTTTCTGAATGCAACCACAGGGCGTTTAGAGATATTCATGAAAAGACATACAGGTTCAGACAAGCATCTAAAGCAGGGCTACTCAATTATTTCAAGCAAAGGTCCAGTTACAAAAGTAAAAAATTGTTAAGGTCCAGTCACTTCCATGAAATTTTGCAAATGTACCATTTCTTCGATTTTTCTAGCCAAAGCATGAAATGAGAATATACTACGGTTATGCATATTAGGCCTACATGCATATACAAAATCGAGTAAATGGATATGAGTATTAACAGAAGTTGTCAACCTTATTTATTTTTATGCTGGTTGGAGAAATGGCATTTTCTACTTCTTTTAGTTGGAATTTTGGTTCCAAGGTAGTGATAACAAGCCAAATGCAGTGCTGAAGGTTTTAATTTGTCATACAGATGCAAAGCATGTTCTTTATGAAGTTTATATTGGAAAACGCGGAGTCACACAAGTAGGTAGACCAAAACAAAATGAGAATTTCCGCGGCTAATTTGCGAAGAGTGGGACAATTTTTGGAGATCCCTTACTTTTAACAAAAAGTTAATTCTCAGATGTGCAGTCACAAAATATTTTTTACAGCTACGTTCCCTCGGAATTGATTTAGCTCCAGTGTTCCCTCTAAGAAAATTTTAAACCAAGCAAAAGTTTATTTTAATGAGCAAGAATATTTCTGTTAGCCGAATTCCAAATCAATTGCAAACTTTTTGAACTACTATAATAAGTATAAAATCTTATCAAAATACAAACAAAGCACCCATATCATTCAAATAGCTTCTCGTTTTGAAATGTTGCAAGTGCGTGAGAATTTCACTGTGCAAATGGTCTGGTGGCATTGCGCAATTGCCCACCTTAGGGGGAACACTGATTAGATCCAGTTGAATTTTGACTGCATCCCAGAGTTGTAAGTCGGGGCCAGATTTCTCGGGGCAGGCTGGGTTTCAGTCTGGGTTCGGGCTTAACTTCGTCAAAACGTTTCAGGTGATTTTGGGCATGCAGACAAAATTTTTCGCAACGACGGACACTTGTGTCGCCAGTTACTAAAAGCAATCGAGTTGAATAAATCTTCAATAAAAAATGATTACTTGCGAATTATTTAGTCATGTTTATTTTACTACGCCACCAGTATCCCTCAGTTGCGCATATCTTGTCTCACTAGTTGAATTTTGCTTTCAGGGCCTAAATCGGGCTTCTAAAATAAATTTCGGGATCAGGCTGGGTGTGGGTTTATGCTTTCGAGCCAGGTTCAGGCCTCAAAATGAGGCCCGTTTACAACTCTGCTGTGTCCACCCATTTTCATGTATCTATTTCTTCAGTTGAAAATTCGGTAATGTCTGTCAACAAGAAAGGGTTTCCAAGAATCTGCAGCAACTGTTTTCAAAGAGAAAAGTCGCCAAATCGTACCGCAAAGTTGGTAATCAACTTTTCAATAAATTAAACATCCATGACATCTTTTTTCCCTTATTTTGCTTCAAAAGTCTCGGAAAATGATCAAGCTCACTTTGAATATCGTGGTTAACAATTTATAACTTTTTCTGAAAAGCAATGAAAATAGAATGCTTTACTCCTCGTAGTTCAACATTCCAGTGGTTGTGGTGCCACATTATGTCAGCCAAAAATCCAACAGTTTCCAGCCACTTTATGAATTGGTAGAGCGCTCCAGGTGCCATCAGTCATGCGCAAACGCTTCACTAAAGCATCAAATTTGAATTTCCTTATTATTGACAAACAATGCAATTCAATCAAGGCAAGGAAATGGCGTCATTGCCATTTTCTTGCCTTGATTCTATTGTTTTTACCAGGATAGACATTGCCATAGACATACTGGAAGGCATTTTACTGATGGGGGAATTTTGCCCTAAAAATAACAATTCGCCCTAAAAATAAACAATTTGCCCTGAAACTAACTTTTTTAGTTTAATCCGAATGGAGGCTGCAACCTCTTGTAAATCTGTTCTATACAGTGGAATTCGGCTTCGTCTGTAACATAAATTCGCCTATAACGTTACATTTTGTTCGGTCCCGATCGTATATTTTACATGCATTTCAATTCGCTTATAACAGTTGTTTTCAACCTGGGGGTCGTTTGCTTATTTTCTAGGGGTTAGAGAGCTTCTAATAAACATATTCATGATTACTTCTAGATGTTATATTTCTTATGTGGAACCGCTTTCTGTCGTAGGAAAGATATCACCTGGAAAAACTTTTTCATTCAAAATTGTTTCAAGTGTGGTTATGACCATCACTAAGTATTGAATGTGATTATGACCATTACAAAGTTTTGAGTGTGATTATGGCCATTACAGTACTGTTGGGTTTGGCAACGCACGAACAACTTCGTGACGTAAGAATGTACTGTATTTGTAAATTAGATATCTGATTGCGGTAGCTAACTTGGGACTTATTCTCGTTTTCAAGGAGTTGTGCTGTGGAGTGATTTGTGTATGGCACGGGCCTCTCTCACTAATGCTGCCACGTGCATGAATTTAATAAATGAGTCTTGTTCAACATAGTGATATCGTACGACAAGTTATTTTTTAGTCATTGTGATTTTCTCTTTTGCAAACACAACTGCGTTTCATATGACTGATTGGAAATTTTCGGAAGAGGGTTGTTAGGTTAAATTGGGTTACAAGATGGGTCGCTGCATGAAAAACGTCGAAAACCACTGCGTTATAACGTCAATTCGGCAATAACGTTCTTTATGCAATCCCCTAGAGCTAGAGGTGCCGTTATAGGCAAACTCTGTAGTTACCTTGCTTGTTATTAACTCAAGGATTGGTCTAAACTACACACTGCATTCACAAAACCAACTTCAAAACTTTCCTACCTCAGTCAGCTATAATTTGATGCTAAAATCAGTGCTGTAACAGATAACTGAAGAGTGCTAAAAAACGCACGAAAAACCTGGTAATTGTATATGCACCTGTTACCTGTTAATCAAAAAAATCTATCATCTTAACTTAACACCCTGCACCTCTACCCAGCGCAAACTCGAAAACGAACAAAGAAAGAGTTACCGAATTCTTAGATCAAGCTGTTGACCTACTGACATTGGATTATTCGATTTATACAGGAAACGAGGGCTTGGTCCAAATCAAAGTCATTATAACCAGTCACGTCTTTGGTCCAGATTACACACTACACTAACCCAAATTACACGGATCACCTCCAAGTGCGTATACAATGAATACACTGTACTGAAAATCTTTTCATCGTTCAGGATTTTTGAGCAACTTGCGCTTGCCCTGCAAAACAGAGTTGCCCTGAAAATTTTCACTGTACTGAATATATATTTCTTATCATTCAGGGTTTTTGATAAACTTGCGCTTGCCCTGAAAAATAGAGTGTGCCTGGAATTCACTGTATTCGATATATATTTTTATCATTCAGGAATTTTGAGTAACTTTAAGCTTGCCCTGAAAAACAGAGTTGCCCTGAAATTTTTCACTGTTTTAAAATATTTTTCATCATTCAGGATTTTTGAGCAAGTTGCACTTGCCCTGAAAACAAAGTTTACCCTGAAATTTTTTAAGCCGGTGGGTTTGCCGACCCCCGACTCGTACGCCTATGGACTTTGCAATGACATGCGATTGTTAAACAATTATGAAGAAGCAATTCTTTTGAACCAGAATAACAAGGACAACTTATGTGCGCTCTGCAAGATAGCTAAACAACAGCTTGATCGATAATTATACAGCTTGAGCTAACGACTAGTTAATGGCTCAGAAGCACGGGTAAAATCGCTAGATTTTAGGATAAACACTTTTGTATATAGAATACAACTTTGAGGGGCTGACGAGGTCCGGACTTCACTATCCAAAGGTCCGGATTTGGACCGCGGTCCGCCATTTGAGTAGCCCTGATCTAAAGTGTGTGGAATTCCAACATAATGAAGAAAGCGACTTTGAACTAAGTTACATGTAACGGTCCAGAAAAATCAAGAGGCGATTCATTTTTCCAGACTTGGTAGAGGAAGCTTCTAGCTTCTGTATCTAAACATGCTATTCGAAAGGTCCAACCTCCACCTAATCCAGTTACCCAAACCAAAAGGATCTGGTGTCTTTAAATCTACAGCGGAAATGTCTTTCGTCTAAGGAAAACATCTGCTTGATTTGACTGACTTTCGTTTTTTCATGCGTTGTTTTCAAAAGGGTTTTGTAATTCGTTTTCAAATTTCCGCGTCATATTAGCTTGTTTAAAAGCTTTTTTTTCTGTTTTCGAACATTTTTCTGCAGAATGCCTGTGGATTTAGTCTTATGATCACGCAAGGGTAATTTCATTGCTTTTTCTGCGTCTTGGTATGAGTTTTAACAAACGAAAATTGTGACACAATCATCTGGTGGGTGCACTTGCACAATAAAAACGTTTGAAGGGCATTTGTACTTTTTCTTTATGAGCAGTGTCAATTTTTTAACTCGTATTGATCTGTTGTTCCAAAGGTTCTGAGTGGTGTTTCTGCGATCCCAAGGGAGTGGGACCAATGGAACAAACTCTCAAAAATTTAAAATGGACAAAACTAAGGAAGGGCGCCTTTGATCTGAACATTTTTTCAGAGTTAGTTAATCTAAAACCTGTCTATACAATGAAACAAACACCAATCAATTTAGAGCAAAGTAATGCGAAATATTGCCGAAAAGCAAAATCCATTCCATAGGTCCCACACTTCCCCTAGTTGTTCTTGTTTCATTGCGTGTGTGCCTAAAGCACATAAGGTAAATGAGTAAGTCAACAAGAAAGAGTTGAACGAGATTTGATTCAGGTGACAACAACATAATATTCTATTTCTTCGTTTCAAGTTTGGTAATGTCTGTTTTGCTTCATGAGCCAAAAGTTTGCTGGGGTTATTTTGACTTTAGTTGAAGCAGATTGGTTAAAGTGGTCACATGACAATACGACACAAAGAGACGGGTAAGAGTTTTACATGCAGTTCATGCAACGCTGACAGGAAGGCACTACCTGCTTGCCCGAACTAAAACCATGACATAATTGTCCATATGGGATAAAGCCAAAATAGCTCAAGCAGTGTTTTTGTCTCATGAGGCAAAAATATATATTGCTTTCAAGTTTTTCGGAGTGTAAACAGTAGTCAGAGTGTAAATTTACAATGAGCTGGAGTCACAATTTTGAATAGGAGCAGGAGTCTAAGAATGAGACTCCGATCAACTCTGCGGTGATTGGAATTCCGAAACATGCAAAAACAACCATAGAACAAACAAAATCAACGTCTATTTTTCTCGATCGATTTTTCGTTGTTTATATGAATATACGGAAAGTACAAACGCTTAGTCTAAAATGTAAAAGTTTTTTTCTGACACTGATATTTGCAATATTATATTCAGTTGCGCTTCGCCTAACTCGTGTTTTGTTCAAAGCTTATTTCCAAAAAAAGAATTGTTGGATTTACAGTAGCATGCCATTGCCCAAGCATTGGCATACTAAAGGGGTATTAAAGGAACAGACGAATTATTATAAAATACCCTGTGTTGAGTGGTAGATTTTGAAGCTTATTGTAGTTTATACCTAACTCAATGTGACAGTGCAGAGAATAATAATCAGTGCCAGTATGTTGCGTGAATTCACAACTGAAATTTCCACTGTTTCAGTTATCGATGGATATTCTGTGTTACATATTACAACTGCCAATAAAACGAATATAAAACCCTTAGTCAGAAAAAAAATCTGCCAGGGTTTTGAAAAACAGAAGTTTTATTGTTTCCACTTGTTTTGTTTCTGTAATGTGGATGTTGCTAATTTTGTTCGCAGATAAAGGCAAAAGGGAAAATTTGTCAAAACCAGCCATCCGTAAAAGTGAAAAATTGCTCCCAATGTGCCTGAAACTTTTCATTTACCACAGTCAATCTCTAGTTTTAACTATTCCATTATTTTTAGTTTCAATATGGATCCAACAATTTTTTACACATTCTGGACAATCATGGTGGGACTGGGAATAAGTTGGTGTGGATCAATAAGCATCAACCAACAAGTCACCCAGAGATACCTTGCTTGCAAATCTGTGAAAGATGCCCGGATGTACGTGTTTGCTTTCTTGATTCAGTTTATTATAAATGGTTGCTTGTTAAAATAAAACCATGAAGTTACCTGGTCTGGAATTTGCTCTGAACATTAAGGATTGCAGTGGACGATAGCATGTTTTTCCGTTGACGTCCTCTCTTCACTCTTTTACCATATCGCTATTTGCCCTGTTTTGCTCGCATATAACCTGCCAGCAGGTTGTGCTAGAGCTGTGGTTCCCAAACCTGCTGGAGCTGTTACCCAAATCAAGGTATCGATTATATTTTATTACCCTCAATAAAATTTTTTCGCATTTCAGGTCGAAAATTTCTTGTTGCAGTTATCGCTCATAACACAGAACAACAATGTGGTTTTGGTTTTGCCTTACCCTCCGAAAAATCGCATATCACCCCACGGGGGTAATTTACCCCCAGTTTGGGAACCATTGTGCTAGAGAGTTGTTCAAACCCTCTGAAGATCCTGCACGTCTGGTAGCTTCGATTAAAAAACTTGGAAAGTTTTGGATTGGAGTTTTTTATGTGTGACGTCACAATGGTGGTAGGTTTAGGATTGTTATCCCACTCTGGGTCCCAACGCTAAGGGGCAATTCTTTGTTTCTTTAGAGACCTTGATTGCCTTTCTAGCGTTTGTGGTTCAAAAGTTATGGCCTAAAAAATAAAAATAAAGTAATTCCCTTGGTAATTCCGGTGGGACGAATTAATCATTTTGTGTTTTTTTGGCCATAACTTGCCAATCACAAACGCTAGAAAGACAATCGCGAGCTTTGAGGATGCGGAATTTGGCGTAGTTTTTTCTAAAGACTCAGATTATAGCCTAGTTTCCAAAAAAACTTGAGTCAAAAAATTCCATCTAGCGGTCGGTACCCAGAGCTCTGTAAACTGGACCAAAATGGCCTAAAAACCACCTACATTGTGACGTCACCCACAAAAACTCAAATCCAAAACTTTACAATTTTTTTTAAATCGAAACTGCTAGACCTGCCACATCTTATAGTTCTCTAGCTCAATTGCGTGGCGAGTTCTGTTGGTGCAAAATTCTATAAAAAAGTGGCGCAAGTGGTAGTTAAAGGGTTGATTGCTGATTTTTCAAAAATGAATTGTCATGTATATACGTACTCACATAACGTTTTCATACATTGCGAAGCTCTTTCCTTTTGCTGGTGCAACGATTTCATTCGTACAAAAGTCATTTTATGGTTCTGAAGTAAGTTGCAAAAAGTGTAGAAAAAAATTGTTAAACCTTTGAGGATGTTATTGCAGAATGAGTGAAATTTTACCAATTATAATACTTTGATTTTTGATCAGATGCCTTGTGCGTGTTCATGTCTATTTTTATTGGGAGTTACTTTTCTGTTATGATGTGTTTATCTACTTAAAAATGAACAGTGCCAAAAATAAGTTTCGATTTTTATTTCTCAGAGCTGCTGTGGTGTCATACATACCGACGTTCATCTTCTTCTTATTGTCGGCACTGACTGGTTTGATCATGTATGCCTATTTTGAGGGATGCGATCCAATGAAAGCAGGAACGATTGAAAGACCAGACCAGATGATTCCATTATTAGTGATCAAAGTTTTCCAAGACATACCCGGAATGGCCGGTTTATTTGTTTCAGCTGCTGTAAGCGGAGCTTTAAGGTACTGTTGCGATCGAAAATCCCGAGCGGCATGTCCGCAAAGCTTCGCACCGTGGCAGCAAGCAACAATAGAGATCATGCTCGCAATCTCTCTTACTGTTGCTTGCTCGCACTACATATCATGGTGTTATTCTTCACGCACACCCCGTTCGTGGTGAATCACACAATCAACGCAACACCACCGGAGAGGTTGCAACAGTGCTTTTGATTTGCAGATGTGTTTCATGTTAATTTCCTACCTTCAGTTTCCACCTTAAGTGAGACGACGGCTAACTGTAAACCTATAGTACAGTGTGCGTATTGGTCGTTCCCGATTATAACGTCTTTTCAGTGCCGAACCACAGCACGCTGGATATAGATTACAAGCACAAAATTGCTCTATCAAAATTCATAATACTTTGTGGCATGGTTGTGATGGAGCTGAAAGACAAGGCAGTTTACCAAGGGTTATTTGAAATACACTTGACCTCAAAAAAGAACAGCCTAATGTTGATAAAGCTTGTTTTTAAAATTGTGGATTGCGCGATGCTGTCTCAGAATTACTGATAAAATATAATCTCAGCTTAGAAAAACCATGTCTATCGAAAGGAATTTTTTCACAGTCAAGAATCAAACACTACGACTTTATCAGAGTGTGTAGGCATCACCTGGCGTGCGAAGTGCATGAAATATAAAATAGAATTAAATAAAACCCACAAACAGCAAAGCTATAGCAACCAAAGGAAACTAATTACAAAGAAAGCAAATCCCTGCTCCACTTAGTTTATATTTTGGTTTTAGCATTCTTTTGGTTTTCAGAATGTTTTTGTGCTTTTGCGCTCTCCAGAGTATTTTCTGGTGATTTAGGGTTTTGTTTTCTTTATCCACATCCGGATTTACCATCATTTCTCAATTTGTTTTCTGAGTGTTAGTTAGTGGGCCGCACACAGTGGCCAGATGGCACCTTTCAGCAACAGTAATTTTTCCCTCTGGCTCAAACCTCTCGTTACGCCACTGAGTAAGTGATATGACATGCTTGAAATAATACATGCCACGCGGTGGGTCTGTGCAGGGTCGCGTCGGTTACAGGCTTACAAGCAAGCCGAAGTAAAGGCATACCAAAACCTTCAGTTACATAGCAAGACTGCGTTAAAATCATACAAGCTCGACATTGGGCGAGATCAAAATCCATTATATTTCAATGAAAGCTGAAGACGTCTGCTCAGTGGACGAAACGTATACTCCTTGATGTAAAATAATGCGTAAAATAGTAAAGTATTACCTTTCATAAACCAAAACAAACAACTCTGAAATACCAAAAGAACACTGCGATAATCAAGCAAAATCCAGTCAACAGAACAGTGCCCTAACATAACATCAATGAAACGCTCGGGACTAAACTCAAGACACTTGGCAATCAATGACGTTAGCAACACACCCACAGCAGGCGCAATAAGCACACTAGTGATCACTTTACTGACGCTGTATAACACTTGGTGAACGCCATTCACTCTGATTCTTTACTGCGAAAGGAACCGTTTCCGTAGATACTATAGGAAGACGCAGTTATTCCGCAGGCCATCGCTATCTCGATTTAGAGTGGTAACGAGCTGATTGGTATTAAAAAAAACAAATTTCCATTATTTCAAAAGTGCAGAACGGTTACAGGTGCAAGCGTACGTATCCTGCTAAGCCAATTTATTATTATTTCAGTACCGTTTCATCCGGAATTAATTCCGTCGGAGTTTTGATTTTAGAAGATTTCGTTTTGAAGAATTGGCCTAACATCAAACCATCGCTGCAGGTTACAATCAGCAAGATAATGGGTATGCTACAGTTCAATAACGTTTGCATCTTTTTATGAACTTAATTTATTGAATGAAATGTAGTTGAGCGTTATGAGTTACTCATACAGTACTTCGTAGCTAAGAGCAAATTTGCGAAGGAAAGAGCAGAATATTCGAACTTACGAGCTTCTTAGTGAAAATGACATGAACCTACATGACTTCGGTGAAATCTGACTTGGGTGGTGTAAATGTAATCGTGTAATTATAAATGTGTACGGCACTGGCGGTAATCATAAAAGTCAGATTTTATTCATGTTTGTTTTCACCAGAATACAAAGCATATTTGTACGCTCTGATGCAACTCTTTTACAGTGACAGCGTTTGGAATTCTCTCAATGGGATACGTGTTATGCAGCCAGTACACTGACACAATTGTCCTTCAACTAGGATTTTTAATATAAAACATATTTGTACCCTCGGATGCAACTCTTTTGCAGTGGCTGCGTTTGGAGTTCTATCAATGGGATACGCTTTATGCTTCCAGTACATTGACACAACAATCCTTCAAGTAGGATTTATAATAACCGGCAGCCTTGGTGGTCCGATGTTGGCGGTATTCACCTTGGGTTTGTTTACACCATGGTGTAACGCAAAGGTAAAGTAACTGTACATGTGCGATTATTATCTGAGACGAGGCTGTTTATTTTAATTTGAATAAGTTTCATCAGCTCCACATCACGTTTCGTCAACAAGGGAAGAGGGATGGTAAAAATGCCTAAAATAACACAACTCCTAATTTTAAATTTTAGTTTTACGGAAAGCTTATGCAAATCATGAAAAGAGTAAAATCGTTAAGCCGGGGTTAGCAAATTAGGGTCCAGAATCCCCCAAAGACTCCATGAGATAACTTTTGAGTTGTCTGCGAAAGAAAATTGAATCTATATCGAAAAATAGGTAATAGAATCCTTAATCTTTTCAGGCATCAATCACTTTTCGCAAAAAAAGTAAAGTGCAATATTATTTTGATTTGCTTATGATCGCCTTTGGACTTGCATACTTTAAACTACTTTTATGCGTTTGAAAGCTTTGCATAAAACCATGAAAAATATTGGTGTAAAACGATGAAAAGATTGCAATGTTATGCATCTGTTAAACAATCAGTCCGGAATTTGAAGTCTTAAATCGCTTTGAACAGATGTTTGTTTCTATCTGACCAGGTTGTTAGATTTGTGGGTTGCGGAGTAACAAGGAATGAAATGTACCATATTCACGTTTGGCGATGGGTGTCCGCCGATTCCACCACCACACAAAGTTTAAGCAACACTGTTTTAGGGGAAGGATGAATTGCAGCTCGATGTGCCACTGTGAAAGCAGAAAATGCACGATAAATCTAGTGATTGAATTCTTCAACTAAAATGTAGGCTATACAAAAGTGTTTAAAACCAGTGCTTCTCAAACGGGTGCCACTTGGCTCAACAAGGGAGGAATTTTTAATACCTGGGAGGAAATTTTTTCCAGAAAGGAATTGGGGAGAAAAATCTGTGGATGAAAAAACCCTAAGTCTTTATTTTTTGTTTATTGAACGGGGATGGTTTAGATGGTAATGTCTACAATAAACAAGAACAAGCTGCTTTAACTGCTGTGAGCGACGTTGAAAAAGAGTGTTTTGTTCATAATCTTCCATTGTTTCATCCCAGTAGGTAGTGTGAAATTTTTGCAGTTATCTTTTTTGTGATTGCTGTTGAGAAGGAATTGACAGTGTTGGGGTTTGCAAGGGGGCAATAAGATAAAACTGTGAGAACCACTGGCTTAAACTTCTGTACAATCACTTTGGGGTTATGTTGTAGCAAAACCTTGTAAAAACAATTCAAACCTTTAGTCAAACTTGATCAACCGTTATTTTCCGACAGGTTGCAGTGCCACGTTTTAAAATTCAAAACCATTTTTCGGGTTTGTGACATTTGTTCCATTACGTTTGATAACTGGGAAATCACTTGTATGTCTGAAAAGTTAAGGGTTACTTTGTGATGCTGTATTTTTGATACGTTCTAACAAACGTTTACTCTCAAATATCATTTTTGCGATGAATCAACTTATACAATTAACTTTAAATCAGGAAACCGATTTTTGGTTTCACAATTTCAATAAATTTAAATACAAATTTAACATCAGTTGGAGGCGTTTGCATTTACTTTCTTGTCTATAGCAGCAATTTTGCAATATTTCAAACACTGAAAAAAAATTTCACTATGCCGCATTTTTCATGAGTGCATTGCGCTTTTAAACATGCTGTTAGCACTGTTGGTGTCATGATTTTTATATAAGCTTTTCTTCAACAGGGAGCAATTGTAGGACAAATCCTAGGCACCCTTTTTCAAGGTTGGGTGGCAGTCTGTAGTCTCGTATACGGAAAACCTCCAGAGAAATATGGCTTTCTGCCAACATCCACTGATCTGTGTGTTGAGGGATTTTCACTTAATACCACCGGAAAGCTAACTACTCAAGAAAACGTTTTCACCACCATTGCAACAACTGAAACAGTTGAAGCAAATTCAACAAGGTAACTAGCTGAAAAAGAACTCGTGGCACGCCTGTGGCAGTTTGAGCAAAAGCGTAGCACCTTGTAACATGTAGAAGAAACTTCAGAAACAAGAAAACCAAATTTAAATAGGTATTATTTCAGTTCTAAACGTTTGAACTATGAACTGCAAACTGTAGATAAATACCGTTTTTATCTGAATGTTTAATGCGTCACGTCAATCGTTTTCCGAATTAGGCTACAAAGAATTTATGAAACACCAGCTTCCAGTGCGCATAATGCGATAAGCATTTTATTGGTAATAACTTTTCTTTTTCATAGGACGGTGATTCAAGACACGTTATTTGCTGTATCGCCACTTCATTACTCAACTCTCTCTTTTGTCGTAACAGTGCTTGTGGCGATGGTAGTATCCTTTGCGACAGGTAAGTACAAATTAGTTATTGCCAAGTTTAAAGCTGTGAAGTAAATTCATAAAAAAAAATTTTTCAAAACGTGTGAGGTATGTCAGAATCAAACAAGTTGCAGGTTGCGTCAGATCACAACTTTTTACGTTGATCGTGCGCCCACAGGTTCCTCTGGTAACTTTCATAAAATTTGTTGTACTCTCGACCTGTTACATCAAATCTCTTCCGTGCACGAAACAAACTGCTTTTACTACTGAATTGATAGTAATCCTGTTGAAAAGGCTTTAGCAAACAAAAATTGCAAAGGAGATTTAGAAAGATTCTGATCAAATCAAAAAGGCTCTCAAGCAAAGCGACAAACGAAGGTGTTTTGATTTTTTGGAGTTTTGCAAACGTGAAAATTTGTAAGGCCAGGCCATGTCTTGAACTACTCATATTCAGCAAACCTTTTTACTTGTAGCAGCAATCACAAGCACAACAGCATATCTTAAATGAAACAGTTTAACATCAGCACAAAAACACTGTAATTCTCTATGCAGAATTTTCACATAGCGTAGATCACTCCAGTCACTGGTGCCATTGGGTCAAAGGATAAGTTAATTAGTATGTCTTCTTCCATGCTAATTGTGCACGACACCATGCCGGTATTTCTATCTCTATCTCTGTTGATGTTTATTTTCACAAGATGCTTTATGGTTGCAGAAAGTGCAAGCAAACATAGTTTCCCAATGGTTCCTTAAGCTTCTTTTGTGGTGGAGGTTTACTTTAAGTTCGATATTTTTCTCATGGTCACGTTTGCTTAATCAAATCCTTCCAAGATCGTTATATCTCCAACTGACATAACTCACAATGTAACTCCCAGTACAACTCAACTTCTATTAACGTAGATTTCTCATTGCCAACCTCGAATCAACAGCAGATGCTGTTTGTTTGTTTTTATTGTTTTGTTTGTGTTAACAGCAGTGCAGTCTTGCAACTTTAAGTCGTAGTTGCGCCATTTTCAAAGGTTCTATCGTTTTCTCTAACAAACGCTGTCACAAATGTTGCAGCTAAGTCGCAACTCACTAGACTATATTCAATATGCAAGTTGTCGGTGAAACAGTTTTGTTTTCATGTTTGGATGGTTGATTTTAAACAATTTGCAACAAAATTGTTTAGTACTTCAGGAGATTCTATTTGAATAAGAGCTGATGATGCCTACCTACTGTTGCACCGGAAATATATATCTAATGTAAAATTAGTGTCTAGTTCTTGGTTGTGAAAAATATTCTTTTCGATGGACAGTGTTTCTGAAGTTTTGCATTCTTTGCATAAGCCACCAGGGTGGAGACCAATACGTACAAAATTATATCAGTTTAATTGCTGTGTCCAATTGGCAGGCAGTAAAGTAAGACTCAGTCTTGACTTCGAAGTAGATTAATATTTTTCTCGATTTGTTTGAAAATCTATTTTCGATGTGGTGCTTTTGGAGTTACACATATAGGTTTCATTCCACAAAACTACACTGGATTTCATGACGGGCTCGTTGACTTTTTTGCATTTTTAGTAGAGTAGGTGGCGGTGCGTCTGATGAGCCATCCGTGTAAATATGTCTAATCAGTAGATGTAAACTGGGGATTCACAGGCCATTTTTAAACTGCTTCTAAAGACCCCCTTAAGAACAAAACTAAGAACAAATCAAAGTTTTCAGAAAGGCACCAAAAATGTTTAAAAAATGTCTGAAAAAACGAAGTTTTCATGTGTGTCCAAAAACTCTTTATAAACCCATCAAAAACTTTGAAAAGTACTCATTTAAATATAAATTTAAATATCATTTGAAATCCACATTAAAAAACTATCATTGAAATATCATTTTGATATCATTCAAATATTTTTGAAAAACAACTTTGTTTTGTTTTTTAGAGAGCATTCACAGGGAATCTGTGAATCCACATCTACTACCGTCTACTACCGACATTTTCAGATAATTTTAAAAATATCCTAAAATGTGTATTTAAATATACCTTGAATATATTCAAATGAACCTACCTAAAATATACCTTGTGAGACCCCAAAATGTTCATCAATAACTTATATCGCTGACTCGATTTAACTCACTAACTTTCGAGTCAGTCGTAGGTTTCGAGTCACTGCCTCTCTTTCACGAACTACTCCTGTCTCTATTTATCATTTCCATTAAGTAGACATTACCAGAGAACAAAATTTTCATGAAGAAATTGTTCCATTTTTGTATGTTTAAGTTTAGCTAACAAAAGTTTAAAAGACTGTTCAGAGATACTGTTAGTTTTGTCAGCAGAGTTCTCAGTGGTCTCACTGAAAAGTTTTGGTTGCAAAGTAAAAAAATTTTGACTTTTTCTGACTTAGAGTTTTTGACAATCTTTTTAAGCATCACTTTTGCTTTTTGCGGAATTAGAAATAGCTCTCAGTGAAGCACTCCTACCTTCTCCATACATTTCTTGAATCAAGACATTGTCACTTTCCTCAAGTATCTCATGTTTGTTTTCAACTGAAAATGCGTGTTTGTAAAAAGGTGCCATCACAGAATCTTTATCGGTAGAATTGTGATATAAACCCAACGCATGGCCGAGTTCGCGTACGCAGATTAAAAATAAATCTTTTTTCATTTCCAGTTCCAGGACTCGTTTTTTCAGTCACCCAATTTTCGGAATCATAGTGAATATCTCCACAAATTGAACTTCTTTCAGGATAGAAAGCATGAGCCAAAGTTCCGTTTTTTGACCATTCAATTTGTACGGACAAGAAATTTTGTGAGCGGTGTTGGGATCGTTGTTGTCAGTTAAAAATGAAATTTTTATTTCACGATCTTCAGACGAAAAAACTTTTTGAAATGACAGCACACACACACTTTGCCAAACAGAAAAAGCAGCATCAATCTGTTTGTTTCATCCTCTCCCAAACTCTCACAAAAAGTTATTAATGTTTATCTTAATTTTTTTGTTTTCCACAGATAAGAATAAGATTTCTTATCTGTATCTAAATTGTCCGTCATAGCACAAAACATCTTTATTTTAACTCTGAACAATGTCCATAAGAAAGCGTATTGATTTTGTCTTCACAAATGATTCTTTTATCATCAGCGCTTGACAGAACGACTTAGTTAATTTCTTCTGTAAAAAGTTCATGTCCTTGACTAAGAAATCACATTCATTTTTCGCAGTTCTTCCTTACCCGCGAACAAACACCTTCGTAATGCTCAAAATGTATTGATTTTAAGGCAACGTTTTTCTTTACACGTTTACATCTCTTTTCTTCCATTCCATTTTCACACATTTTATAGGCATACAATTTTGCACTCAACCCACAAAATTCTGAAATTTCTTCTTTTTCTATCGTTTCGCTTTTAACTATTTCAATGACTTTTTTGTTCATTCTTTGAATTCCAGACGGATGACTTTCTAGAAAGTTTGATGTACCAGATTTCTCTAAAACATCATCTTTTATATATTTGTAAAAATCTTCTGTTTTAATCTCATTCATTAAACTATCTGCATCTGTCATCATTAACTTACAATTTTCACCGTATTTCTTTTTCATATAATTATAATGAAAGTCATACATCAAAGTCTTTGAAATATCAAGAATACTCATCCCAATATCCACAGGCTTGTTGAAAACAAGTTCTGTCTTTTCCATGTGAAAAGCGACAAGATTTTCATCAGTTATAGTCGTACGCTCGTAATTTGGTTTGGAAACTAATTTTTCCTCAGACTTTACATTTGTTTTAAGTCTAACGTCAACCTGATTTCTCATATTTTCCATCGTTTTTCCAAAAACTGAATTGTTCATTAATTTGAAAAAATCCTAGTCAAAATCACTAGCATCTTTTTTTGAGCGAAGTTTTGCGTTCGTGTCGACATAAGACTTCATCCAGGCTTTTTTGTAAAACAAAATTCCGCGGTGAATCTTTTTTAATTTCATACCCAAATCGAAATACTGCTTCAAATTCTTATAATGGATATGTACCAACTTTTATCGTTTAAATTTGGAATCAACTTTTCAACTTTGTTTACAACAAGTCTTTCTGGTGCAAGTGGATATCGTTGTGAAGTTCATGTCGTTCTTTTGGATACTTCAAATTGACTTCAAGAATGCACCCTATTCCTTCTTGGTCTGAAAATTGTCTCCAATGTTGAAGTTCATCTTTACTCATCCACTTGAAATCACGAATGGGCAGTGGTTTTGACATTGCCCATCCGTAGACATTATTTGCAACCAAATATTGAACATATACTGATTTTTTATCAGGAATGTATTTTTCACCCATCAATTTATTGTTTGCACAATTGTATTATGTTGGCATCATTGAGATACCGCCTCTAATCCCGGCCTCAACCATCAACAACATATCTGGGTCTGACAACAATTCAAGTTTAACTTTACTTTCTTCCAAACAAGCATCCCAAGCCAATCTTGGAGCAGTAAAATACCATGCTGGGTCAAGCTCGTAATTTTTCATACAAACACTTCTAAAATTTCTAAAAAACGTCTGTTAACAATATAACATCCAATGTCATATACAAATCATGATAGTACCGAAATGTTTTACACCCAAATATCTCCCAAACTTTTTGCACGAGTTCGTAGCCATCATCTGAAATATCAGAATTGTTCAACATTGAGTAAAATAATTCTTTTGGTGGAAGTTTGGTTTCACTCAACTTCTCAAAAGAGTCGAACCAATTGTATGGAAATACATCTTCCCTTAACAAGAGTTCACATTGTTTGTTGCCAAATTTTTGTTTTACATGATTAAATTGATTTGGTTTGAGATTGTTTACAAGTTTATCAAGACTTGTGACATAAATTTAAACAAATCAATGAATCGAATTTTGTATTTCAATTTCTTTTTGTCATCATAAATACTTTTAGAGAACCAAATGTGTTTTTCTTCTGTATTTGGTATAGAGTCAATATTTCCACCACCACCACCAGCGGTCAAATTTTTTACAAACAAATTTGAATCATATCCACTCAAATTATGAAAAATAACGGGTACAAACTTTGGTTTTCTGTAGAGCGATTTACATTTTTGATGAGCACAACCCTTTATTTTCCCGTAAAATGGGCATGGTCTCCAACCCTTTTTTCATTTTCTGCAAAATCTTCCTGACAAATCCAACATTTTGTTGTGTTGTCAAAGTCAATTTTGTCTTCCTCTGTCATAATCATTCGTTTCACTTCAGATGACCAGATTCATTCAATGCTTTTTCGAATTCTTTTAACAAATCTTTCACCAATATTCTTGTCAGTGGTTTGTTTTGTGTACAAAATTGGCTTCATTTTCTTTCCGTTAAACACTGTAATAATAGAAACCGCTTGGTGAATGACGTTGATATTGTTTTGTATAACTTTTTCCTGGATTATTTTGACAAGCTGGTATTGGTTTTATGAAAGACTCAAAATCTGCATCAACAGCGATTTGAATTCGCATTTTATGCTTGTGATTTTAAAACTCTCAAATTGAACCTTTTTCAGGCATTTTGATTTTAACAAAGCCATGTTTATTACAATATTCTTGATTCTTGTCCAACACTTCTTTCGTGGTAAAGGGATTGAAACATCTCAAACATAAAAACGTTTTTTCTTTATGACCAGAAATTTTACTACATAAGAATCACGATAAATCATTGATTAAAACATAATGTTTGTCCTCAAGAAGTGAAAGATTAACCTCGTGTTCTCTTTACACCATCTCTGAAATCCTTAAAAGAAATATCTTTTTGTCTTGATATCCTAAAACATTTACAGAATTTTCAGGATTTTGCTTTTCAAATTGTTTATTTTTTTTTTATTCACAAGAAAGTCGATTCCGTCAAAATTGGGTACTTGTTCTTTCAATTGTTGTTATTCGCAGTTGATGTTCATAGAAGCCCTGTAGTAATGGGATATCAAAAAACTCAGGAAAATTATTTACATTTTGCAACAATTTTTTCTGCAAGTATTTTATCTTTTCATTTTTCAGTAAAAACACAACTGAAACTCCGTTTGTCATAATTTTTTTGTTACTTTTTACACAGGAATGAATAAACCCAAGGAAATGAATCCAGACTTATTTGTTCCTTTTTTGGACCACCCGTGTCTTCCAGAAACAGTTCGCACCTTCTTTCGATTCGGAGTTCCTGAAAGAAAAAGCAAACCAAAATGGAAAGCAGCAAAATTATTTGCAAAAAATGAAGAATATCGTTTACCAGCATCTGACCTGGACAGCGAGACGGTGATGAGAAGAGCAGTCGTGTAACAGAGGCGATGAAATAGGCCACTGGTCAATCAACCATCTATGCCTGTGTTCGTTTCTAGCAACCACATCTATATGCTTGTATTCTTCCAACATAACCGTCTTGTAGTCATTTCTACGTATATTCTTTTATAGCACCAAATATCTATGCTTGTATTCTTTCACATTCGCATGTGTTCCTTGTTAGCAACATACCTGCGTGAACCAGGGCTCTGGAGCCGGAATTCAAATTTCAGACTCCGGCTCCAGTTTCAGGCACAAAGTCTTTTGGCTCCAGCTCCGGCTCCAACCTCAAGAAGTGTTTGGTTCCGTCTCCAGAATTATTGGACTCAATTAAAAACTCGAAAACGTTGTATTTTTCGTACAATTCGCTTGTCCGACAAACTAGGGCTATGGAACCGGAGCACAAATTTCAGCTCCGGCTCCACAGCCTTGTTGTGAATTCCACTTGATTGTACGTGGGTGTAAACCATACGCATCAGAATTATAAGTCGGGCCGGGTTCGGGCTTAAATTTGTCAAAATGTTTCGGGCCGATTTCTGGCTTGCATACAGAATTTTTTCGCAACGATGGACACTTGTCACCAGTTACTGCTGAAGCATTCGAGTTGATTAAATCTTCAATGGAACATGATTCAGTGTGAATTATTTACTCGTGTTTACTTTATAACGCCACCAATACCCCGCAGTTGCACATATCTTGACGGACTCGGTAAATATGGTTTTCGGGTCTAAATCGGGCTACAAAAATAAATGTCGGGCTCGGACTGGTTTTGGGCTCAGGCTTGGGCCGGATTCGGGCTTCAAAATGAGGCCCGTTTACAACTCTGACACACGTTCTACATAACACACAAATTCAAACGGTGCTTTCAACCCTTAAACGCCTGGGTGCTTTGCCAATCACTATTACCTAACATGGGTCGCTAGCGATCCGTGTCGTACATACTGGCAAGCGAGTAGAAGGACATCGGCAATTTGGACGTTTTTGTGCAATATCATGAATATCACTTAAAAACTTGATAAACTGAAGCTCAGAAACGAGAAAAACTTAATAAATTCAACGATTTCCTGAATGTCACTAAGAGTTTCATGAGCGAAAGTTCAAAAACGAAAACATGTAAACTCTCCATGTAGGTAAGAACAGCATGCCAAGTCAGTAACAAGGTGTTCGGTGACTCTATGCGGTGCGAACACAAGTACTGAGATAATTTTTTATGTTCGTTGCAACGTGGTTCCCCACAGTTTTGATAAAAAACACTAAAAACTGATAAAAATTTGGTAAAAAATAAAAATTTACTTACTACCAAATTTATAGATTTTTGGCCATAACTTTTGAATCAAACGCTAGAAAGACAAGCAATGAAAGGCTCGAAAGACTCGGAATATAGCTTAGTTTCCACTAAAAACTTGAGGCAAAAATTGGCTCTTGCGATCGGGGCCCATAGCCCGATGAATTCGGCCCCCAAAAAACTAAACCTACCCTACTTGTGACGTCACTCACAACAAGTCCGAAATCCAAAACTTGAAAGATTTTTTTTAATCCAAACTAGAAGACTCGCCGCATCCGTTGAGGGTTTAAACAGCTCTCTAGCTTAATGACCTGGAGTATTATGGAGTTGCTAAGTGACTCAAAAAAACGTGAAATCTACCGGCTTCTGAGGAGGAATCATGGGAAGAACCAGTATTGAATTATTTCATATCATATATATTTATAGAAAAACTCTTTACTTGTGTGTTTCCTGCAGCTTATCAGTATTTATATCAAGGGTGTCTAACGCATTTGATTTGGTGAGCTAAAATTTAGACATGGAAAGACTGCACGTGCAGAATACACGACGTCACAAATTCGTTGGATACATCAAAACAATTTGAATCTTCCCGACTAATCAGATCGCTGGCCGCACGGAAATACCTCGTGGGGCGCATGTGACCCTCGGCCCAAATATTTGACCTCGCTGGCTCGCATGAAATGCGCTTGTAAAAAAATGTTGCACTCTTAACTAACACGGGTCGCTAGCGACCTGTACCCTTTTTCGAGAAAAGTTAATTTTTTCTGTATATCTAACAAATGGAAACTTGGTGTGTATGAAAGCAATGCCAATGAGCGATTTGAGGAATACACGGAGTGTCAAAGTAGTGAAACATTTTATTTGGGTAGTATGCATTTGTAAAATTCCGCTCGGGTCTCTAGCGACTCACTTAGGCATTTAAGGGTAACTAAGTACTTTGACTTGTCATACAATTTATCAAAGCAAAAACTGCTTTAAAAAAGCACCGGTCCTGGCAAAACGTTTGTAAAAATGACAAACCATGTTTCAGATAATATCATCTTTAGGAAGCAAATGTGACAAAAGCAAGACAGCAACCAAGGTAACATTTCATTTCATTTTAATTTTAGCTGTTTTAACCTGACATAAAACGTGGCTCTTCAAAAATGTAAAATTTTGAATGTGCACGGAAAAAGCTTTCCCGCTTCATGGCTCAAACGTTTTCAGAGCCACCTGGTGGATCCTTAGTTAAAAATTTCCTTCAGGTGAAACAAGTCTGGTGGTTTACCACAGGGTTGCGGAGCCGGAGCCCGGAACCCCGGAACCGGTCATTTTCGGTGGATCCGGAGCCGGCGATGCTTTTAAAATTTAGCTGGACCAGAAGCTGGTGTTTAATTTAGCAGCTCCTGCTCCGGACCCTTTCTGAGATGCATCATCCAATACGATTTGCTAAGCGCGCTGAAAAACAAGGTTCTCTGATCTGGCTCACGCCTTACAGCACCTTACTATCGTCAATTATGAATTATGGCTGAACAATAGCGCTCAGTGATGTACAAAACTGGCTGGTCCACACGCTTGCCCGCATGCCGATCGCACTTGGGACTTGCACCCAGTGGTACCACGCCTAGTGATTTTTCACTAGATCTAGTGATTTTTAGGCTCATCTTGTGATCTAGTGATTTTTCACTGCAATCTAGTGATTTTTTTCAAAGTATTTGTTTGAAGAAAATCGGTCGTTTTTTTCTAACTTATCAATTTTTCAGCCCTTTTTGAAAGATTTTAAGCCTTTTTCAATCCGTAAACAATTGATTATGTGAATTATTGCTTGAAGATTTGCACCAACAGAACGAACAAGTGTTTTTAATTTGAGTTTCTCATTGTTTGGACCACCGTGTTGTTTATTGTTAATTGCTGTAATATTTGCCATGACAGTATTTTGATTTCTTAGCAGGAACAATGCAGTGGAAATAATTACCTGTTAGGTTGATTGCTCTAATTCAGGGGTGACAAAGTCAAACTCATTTGGTGCTATGGGCAATATTTGCGCACTTAGATTTTACGCGGGCCAGACAATTTTGCACATAATGATACAATCGGTGCTTTCATTTACTATTTCTTCATAGCACTGCGACTCGAAGAAACTTGTCATTTTTGGCATTTACAAGCACGTTGATATCTGGTACCAAAGATTGTGCAGTGGCAACTTATACGTTGATTGGGATGCGCATCTGTGAATTGAGATCGGAATAGAGACTTGGTGAACAGTTGCTTGCAGACAGAAGTACCAGCAAACATTGACATGGTCCTCAAAGCCATTTATTATATTTAGGGATAAGTTGGTCCAATGTATTAATAAGACTTTTTGATGACAACATTTTCAAATTTATCTTTGAGACCACTTGCACTGTAACTCATTAACCACTTGCACTGTAACTCTAAATACTCATTCAGTTCCACCTGATATTTTTGTGGCACCTCTTCAACATTGACAGAAAAAAAGTTATTGAAAATAGCAAACCAGTTTCAAGATATTTGAAATCAGCAAATCGTTCTTCGAATGCATCGCAAATTTTTCGAATCCTCATGAAATCTCCTGATGGTTTACAAATCTCCTGATGGTTTACAACAACCTGATGGTTTACAGCTGAAGAGGTTGCTGCCATTGGTTCAGCCTATTTATTAAGTCGCAATGTCGAGTTATGACTACAAACAAAAAAACGTAACTCTGATATATGACATAATCAGGGGCGGCTCGTCTAGAGGGGCTGCCGGGCTGCAGCCCTCCCTGAAAAATGTAAGGCAAAAGATTCCGCCAAACGGCCAAACTCGCCTTAAGTC